>Ga0228699_1000487_pt1 | contig 29111 bp, 25 predicted proteins | sample McNCre217_Aug_MG_FD_178016 | JGI IMG/M metagenome (GOLD analysis project Ga0228699, IMG submission 178016) | Freshwater microbial communities from McNutts Creek, Athens, Georgia, United States - 2-17_Aug_MG | ecosystem: Environmental > Aquatic > Freshwater > Creek | place: USA: Georgia... | reverse complement strand
CAACTGGGCGTGATGGCCGCCCTCGACGCCATCGGTCAGATCGTGCCGGGCCAACGTGTGCACGCCACCGGCTACTGCCTGGGCGGCACCTTGCTGCAGATCGCCGCCGCCACCATGGGCCGCGACCACGACGACCGTCTGGCCTCCATCAGCCTGTTTGCGGCCCAGGGCGATTTCAGCGAAGCGGGCGAGTTGCTGCTGTTCATCAACGACAGCGAGGTCAACCTGCTCGAAGCCATGATGGCCGAGCAGGGCTACCTCAAGGGCTCGCAGATGGCCGGCGCCTTCCAGATGCTGCGCTCCAACGACCTGGTGTGGTCACGCTGGGTGCACAACTACTTGCTCGGCGAGCGCGATGCCCCCTCAGACCTGATGGCCTGGAACGCCGACACCACCCGCATGCCCGCGCGCATGCACAGCGAGTACCTGCACCGGCTCTTTTTGCACAACGAGTTGGCCCGCGGCCATTTCGAGGTGGCCGGCAGCCCCATCTGGTTCACCGACATCCGCGTGCCCTGCTTTGCCGTGGGCACCACCACCGACCACGTGGCCCCATGGCGGTCGGTCCACAAGCTGCACCTGCTGCCGCTGGACGTCACCTTCGTGCTGACCAATGGCGGCCACAACGCGGGCGTGGTGAGCGAGCCTGGCCACCCGCACCGGCACTACCAAATGCTGCACCGCACGGCCGACGGGCCTTATCTGGCCCCTGACGACTGGCAAGCCCAGGCGCCCCAGTGCGAGGGCTCGTGGTGGCCGGCCTGGCACCAGTGGCTGGCCGCGCACAGCAGCGCCCAGGTGGCACCACCGCGCATGGGCCTGAGTGGTCGGCGCCAGGCCCTGCCCGCAGCGCCCGGCACCTACGTGCACGAGCGCTGAAGCGCCGCGCGCTCAGTTCAGCAAGATGTTGTCGAACATGTGCGGGGTGACGTTGGTGCAATCACCTTGCGACCACACCACCGACTTCAACTTGGTGAAGTTCGACGGCAGGGCCACACGCTGCCAACCCGCCTTGCCATCGAGCTGCACGGCCTTGGTGACTTTGCTGCCGTCCAGACGGGTGCCCACAAAGGTCACGGCGCTCGGGCCATTGCCATTGGCCTCAGCCAAGTCGATCGACAACATCGAAAACGCCGCGCCCTTGGCATTGACCAACGTCACCGTGCCGTTGCACGAATTGGGGTTCACGGCGATCGTGCCCCGGATGTTGTATTGCCAGAGCTTGCCCACGGCCTGCAAGCCCGTTTGATAGGGGTCATCGGCGCCCGGCACGAAGGACAAGGTGAAGCCCTTGGCGCTGTACACGTTCTCGACACCGCACTGCGCTTGCGTCGCGGCGCACGTCAGGTCTTGAAAATCAAGGGTGGCCAGCGCATGCGCTTGCCCTACCCCGCCGATTGCCGCCAGCACCACACCCTGCGTCAACAACTTGGACACCTTCATGTGATTCTTCCCTTCTGGATCAACTTTGATGGATGACATGCCCAGCCACCTTGGCCGGGTGCCCCCATTCTCACGGGCCGGCACACTGGGTGGATCGCGGTGGGCCCGCCCTGCCCCCGAATGCGGGGCCACTGGCGCGCGCACAATTGCGCACTTTTGGCCCCGGCATGAAAAAGCCGCCTGGGCACAAGTCGCAGGCGGCTTTCAAGCGTGAGGTCAGCCGGCGCGAGGCCGGCCACCCGATCAGTTCTTCGACTGGTCGACCAGCTTGTTCTTGGCGATCCAAGGCATCATGGCGCGCAGTTCGGCACCCACGGTCTCGATCGGGTGCACGGCGTTCAGGCGACGGCGAGCGGTCATGCTCGGGTAGTTCGTGCGGCCTTCCAGGATGAACATCTTGGCGTATTCGCCGGTCTGGATGCGCTTCAGAGCAGCGCGCATGGCTTCGCGCGACTTCTCGTTGATCACTTCCGTACCCGTCACGTACTCGCCGTATTCGGCGTTGTTCGAGATCGAGTAGTTCATGTTGGCGATGCCGCCTTCGTACATCAGGTCGACGATCAGCTTCAGCTCGTGCAGGCACTCGAAGTAGGCCATTTCCGGAGCGTAGCCCGCTTCGGTCAGGGTCTCGAAGCCCATCTTCACCAGTTCCACGGCACCGCCGCACAGCACGGCTTGCTCGCCGAACAGGTCGGTTTCGGTTTCTTCGCGGAAGTTGGTCTCGATCACGCCACCCTTGGTGCCGCCGTTGGCAGCAGCGTACGACAGGGCGATGTCACGGGCCTTGCCGGACTTGTCCTGGTACACAGCGATCAGCGAAGGCACGCCGCCGCCCTTGAGGTACTCGGAGCGCACGGTGTGGCCAGGGCCCTTGGGGGCGACCATGATCACGTCCAGGTCAGCGCGGGGCACGACTTGGTTGTAATGCACGTTGAAGCCGTGGGCGAAGGCCAGGGTGGCGCCTTGCTTGATGTTCGGGGCGACGTTGTTGTTGTACACCTCGGGGATGTTCTCGTCGGGCAGCAGGATCATGACGACGTCGGCGTTCTTCACGGCGTCGTTCACTTCAGCGACCTTGATGCCAGCGGCTTCCACCTTGGCCCAAGAAGCACCGCCCTTGCGCAGGCCAACGGTCACGTTGACGCCGGAATCGCGCAGGTTCTGAGCGTGGGCGTGGCCTTGCGAGCCGTAGCCAACGATGGTGACGTTCTTGCCCTTGATCAGGCTCAGATCAGCGTCCTTGTCGTAGTAGACCTTCATGGGGTTCTCCAGTTATCGAGCGGCCTGCCGACCAGGCCTGCTCAGGTTCAGATGTGAGGAAACAAAGCGGGAAATGTCAGACGACTGCGTGTGCCTTGATGAACAAGTGCCACACGCTGCAAGCGTCATCACACGCGCAGGATGCGCTCGCCGCGCCCGATCCCGCTGGTCCCGGTGCGCACGGTTTCAAGGATGGCGGCGCGGTCGATCGCTTCGATGAAAGCGTCGAGCTTGGCAGCGTCGCCAGTCAGTTCGATGGTGTAGGTCTTGTCGGTGACGTCGATGATGCGACCGCGGAAGATGTCCGCCATGCGCTTCATCTCTTCACGCTCCTTGCCCACGGCGCGCACCTTGATGAGCATCAGCTCACGCTCGGTGTACGGGCCTTCGGACAGGTCCACCACCTTCACCACTTCAATGAGGCGGTTGAGGTGCTTGGTGATCTGCTCGATGACTTCGTCGGAGCCGTGCGTCACGATGGTCATGCGCGACAGCGACGGGTCTTCCGTGGTGGCCACGGTCAGGCTCTCGATGTTGTAGCCGCGGGCCGAAAACAGGCCCACCACGCGAGACAGGGCGCCGGCTTCGTTTTCAACCAGCAGGGCAATGATGTGTTTCATATTGATCTCCCGGCGAGGCTCTTGAGTCACACGGGCGGTAACCCGTGCGCCTTGGCCTCGCGGTGCGATGTGGATGTTGGCAATGTGGCCGGGTGGCTGCGGTCTGTGTCCTGGTCAGGCGCCGGCAAGCGCCTGCCCTCCACAGCCTGGGTTCACCTGGCGGCAATGTGGGTCGGTCAGAGGTCCTCGGAGCCCAGCAGCATCTCGGAGATGCCCTTGCCGGCCTGCACCATCGGCCACACGTTTTCGGTGGGGTCGGTGCGGATGTCGAGGAACACCGTGCGGTCCTTCATGGCGATGGCTTCACGCAGGGCGCCTTCCACGTCCGAGGGACGCTCGATCAGCAGGCCCACGTGGCCATAGGCCTCGGCCAGCTTCACGAAGTCAGGCAGCGCGTCCATGTAGCTGTGCGAGTAGCGGCCGCCGTAATCCAGCTGCTGCCACTGGCGCACCATGCCCAGGTAGCGGTTGTTCAGCGAGAGCACCTTCACCGGGGTGTTGTACTGCTTGCAGGTGGACAGCTCCTGGATGCACATCTGGATCGAGCCTTCGCCCGTGATGCAGAACACATCCGAATCCGGCTTGGCCAGCTTGATGCCCATGGCGTACGGCAGGCCCACGCCCATCGTGCCCAGGCCACCCGAGTTGATCCAGCGGCGCGGCTCTTCGAACTTGCTGTACTGGGCCGCGAACATCTGGTGCTGGCCGACGTCCGAGGTGATGTAGTAGTCGGTGCCACGGGTCAGCTCGGCGAGCTTTTCCACCACCGACTGCGGCTTGATCACTTCGTCAGAGGTCTTGTACTTCAGGCAATCGCGCTTCTTCCACTCGTTGACCTGGTTCCACCAGGTGTTGAGGGCGTTGGCGTCCGGCTTGGCCTGCGACTCCTTGATCTGGGCGATCATCTCCTGCAGCACGTCCTTCACATCGCCCACGATGGGGATGTCAACCTTGACGCGCTTGGAGATCGACGAGGGGTCGATGTCGATGTGGATGATCTTGCGCTCGACCTGGGCAAAGTGCTTCGGGTTGCCGATCACGCGGTCGTCGAAGCGGGCGCCGATGGCGATCACCACGTCGGCGTTTTGCATGGTCATGTTGGCTTCGTACGTGCCGTGCATGCCCAGCATGCCCAGGAAGGTCTTGTCCGAAGCGGGGATGGCGCCCAGGCCCATCAGGGTGCTGGTGCTGGGGAAGCCCAGCATGCCCACGAGCTCGCGCAGCTCGGCCGAGGCCTCGGCCAGGATCACGCCACCACCGGTGTAGATGTACGGACGCTTGGCGCCCAGCATCAGCTGCACGGCCTTGCGGATCTGGCCGCCGTGGCCCTTGCGCACCGGGTTGTACGAGCGCATCTCCACGGTTTCCGGGTAGTGGAACGCCGTGGTCTTGAGCGACACGTCCTTGGGGATGTCGACCACCACCGGACCGGGACGACCGGTGCGGGCGATGTGGAAGGCCTTCTTCAAGGTCGAGGCCAGCTCGGTCACGTCCTTGACGAGGAAGTTGTGCTTGACGATGGGACGGGTGATGCCGACGGTGTCGCACTCCTGGAATGCATCCAGGCCGATCGCGGGCGTGGGCACCTGACCCGTGATGATCACCATGGGGATCGAGTCCATGTAGGCGGTCGCGATGCCAGTGATCGCGTTCGTCACGCCAGGACCCGAGGTGACCAGGGCCACGCCCACATCGCCAGTGGCGCGGGCATAGCCGTCAGCCGCGTGCACAGCCGCCTGTTCGTGGCGCACCAGCACGTGCTCGATGGTGTCTTGTTTGTAGAGCGCGTCGTAGATGTACAGCACGGCACCACCCGGGTAGCCCCACATGTACTTGACGTTCTCGGCTTGCAGGCTGCGGACGAGGATTTCCGAGCCGTTGAGGATTTCGGCCGTGCTGCCTTGGGCGTGGCCTTGAGACATGTCCATGTTGAAAGAACCTTTCAGATTTTCTCTAACGAAAAACGATCGGTGCCCCTCCACACCGTCGCAGCCCACCACATGGCGAGCCACCCGGCAGCGCTGCGACCACGGATGGTCGTGCGCTCGCCCTTATGAGGCGGATTTGGAGCCTGCGCGGCCTGCTCCTGATACCGGTGGACACCAGAGTCAGGCCAGATCGAGATGGCGCAAAAGCGAGGATTATCGCATCCATTCGCTTGGTTTCCAATGGATGCGCCCTGAGACAGGTGTCCGCGAGCGGGGATGCCATAATCCGCGCCGCTGAAGATGCCCTCAGGCTGCCCACAAGGCGAGCCTTGTCCAATTGAGCCCCCTGCCCCAACCTTCGCCCGCCGAAGAGCTCGACGACTTCCTCCGCAGCGTCGAGCGCCGCGCCTTCAAGCGCACGGTTTACGCCGTGCGTGATGAAGACGCGGCCCTGGACATCGTGCAGGACGCCATGATCCGCCTGTCGCAGAGCTACGCCGACCGCCCGGCCGCCGAATGGCCCATGCTGTTCCAGCGCATCTTGTCGAACGCGACGCTGGACTGGTTCCGCCGCCAGAAGGTGCGCAATGCCGTGTTCACCAACATGGGGGACCTGGAGGCGGCCGCCGGCGGCGAAGATGGGGATTTCGACCTCCTCGAAGCGCTCCAGATTGAGGACACTGGCACAGAAGGTGCTGACGAAACCGCCAGCCGCACCGAAACGCTCGCCCAGATCGAAGACGAAATCCAAAAGTTGCCAGCGCGTCAACGGGAAGCCTTCCTGCTGCGTTACTGGGAGGAACTGGACGTGGCGGAAACGGCTGCGGCGATGGGTTGCTCCGAAGGGAGCGTCAAAACCCACTGCTCAAGAGCCGTCCAAGCCCTGTCGAAAGCCCTGTCAGCTCGCGGAATTTCATTGTGACCACCAGGCCCACTTCATCACTGACGCCCGCGCAGCGCGAAGCCCTCGAGGCCCGTTTCGCGCTGCGTGTGAGCGCGCGCCTCAATGAAGGCGCCGACGATCTGCCCCACGACATCTCCGAGCGCCTGCGCATCGCCCGGCAACAGGCCGTGCGCGCGGCCAAACCGGCCCTGGCGCCGGTGGCCGCCCCTGTGCTGGCGCCTGCGGTGCCTGATCTGGTCATGGCCCCGTCGCTGCAGCCTGCGGGCGCAGCCGGCCCTGCGCCTCGCCTGGTGCCCATGCCTGGCATCCATGGCGTGGGCCGCGAGCACGGCCGCAAGCTCGTGGAATCGCCCCTGAACTGGGGCTGGCGCCTGGCCACCACCCTGCCGGTGCTGGCGCTGCTGGCCGGCCTGTGGGGCATCAACGCCTACTTCAACGCCGAAAAGGTGCAAGCCGCCACCGAAGTCGACGTGCAACTGCTGACTGACGACCTGCCGCCTGACGCCTACGCCGACCCGGGTTTCGCCGAGTTCCTGCGCTCGGGCGCCGACGACAGCGTGGTGCGCCCCATCGAAGTGAGCCCCGCTGAGCCGGATGGCACGCTGGAATCGGCCGAGACGGCACCCGCCGCGGCCACGCCTTGATGGCCAGCACCCAGGTTTCCGCGTCCTTGATGTCTGCCGCAGCCATGCCTTGGTCACCCATGCCCCAGCCCTGTGCGATGGCCCCGCGCCCACCGCTGGCTGAACGCGTGGGGGTGCGCATCACCGACCGCATGCTGGGTGGGCTCGTTGCCGCCGCCAGCCTGCTGCTGACCGCCGGCCTGACCACGATGCTGCACCACGCGCCGTCGCACGCCGACGCGGTCGTCAATGCCAGCCGCGCCGCGGCCACGCCGCCCGGCCGCGCCGCCGAGCCCGCCTCGTGGCAACAGCTCAGCCCGGCGCAGCAGCAAATCCTCGCGCCCCTCAAAGACCGCTGGTCCGCGCTGGACGACACCTCGCGCGCCAAATGGGCGGGCGTGGCCACACGCTACCCCACCTTGGCGCCTGCCGAGCAGGCTCGCGTGCGCGAGCGCATGACCCAATGGGCCAAGTTGGCCGCCAGCGAGCGCGGCGAAGCCCGCCTGCGCTTCCAGCAGTCGCGGCAGTTGCCCTCGGCCGAGCGCCAAAAGCAGTGGGAGGCCTACCAGGCCCTGCCGGCTGAGGCGCGCAGCGACCTGCAGCGCCAAGGCGCCCGCCGTGACAAGCCCATCTTCCTGAGCGACGCCACCCCCGGCCCGCGCGAAGCCAAGCAGGCTTACGCCATCAAGCGCAACCCGGCCGCGGATGGCAATGCCCGCAAGTCCAACCTGGTGCCGATGACTTCGGCCAACAACACGGTGACCGCCTCGGTGGCCCCCACCGTGGTGAAGGCCGGCCCCGGCGCCACCACCACGCTCGTGACCGAGCGCCCGCAGCCCACCCTGCACCAGCAAGCGGGCTTGCCCAAGATCGCGGCCACCAAGGGCTTTGTCGACCCGGTCACCCTGCTGCCCCAGCGTGGCGCCCAGAGTGCGGGCATGACGCCGACCGCCCCGGCATCGAGCGCCAGCGCCGCCAAAGCGGCCGCCGCCCACAAGCCCCTGCGCTGACCTGATGCTCCCGACCCCTGCCCTGCGGCGGCGCCTCGCCGCGTTCCTCTATGAAGGCGTGCTGCTGTTCGGCGTGCTGTTTGCGGTGGGGCTGGTCTACAGCATCGCCAGCAACCAGCGCCACGCGCTGCAGGGCCGCCAAGGCATGATGGCCGTGACCTTCCTGGCGCTGGCCGTCTATTTCCTGTGGTTCTGGACGCACGGCGGCCAGACCCTGGCCATGAAAACCTGGCATGTGCGCGTGCAAGCTGCCCAGGGCGGTGGCCTGTCGCTGCGCCAGGCGCTGGTGCGCTACATGCTGGCCTGGCTGTGGTTCCTGCCCGCTTGGGGCGTGTGCTGGCTCACCGGCTGGCACGAGTTCAAGCTGGTGGCTGGCGCCACCGGGGTGTGGATGGTGATGTACCTGCTGTTCACGCGCATCACCCCGGGGCAGCAATTTGTCCATGACGTCATCGCTGGCACCCGGGTGGTGGATACTCGGTCGACATGACCTCCAGTGTTTTTTCGGTGTGCGTGTACTGCGGTTCACGCGACGGGCACGACGCGGCCCACCTGCAATCGGCCCGTGACGTGGGCCGCCTGATTGGCGAACGCGGCTGGCGCCTGGTGTACGGCGGTGGCAGCACCGGCCTGATGGGTGCCGTGGCCGATGCGGCGCTGGCGGCCGGGGCCGAGGTGATCGGCGTGATCCCCGAGCGGCTGATCGCCAAAGAGCTGGGCCACGGCGGCGTGACCGAGCTGCAGGTCGTGCAAACCATGCACGAGCGCAAAGAGCAGATGGCCCGCCAGTCGGATGCCTTCATCGCGCTGCCTGGCGGCATCGGCACCATGGAAGAGATCTTCGAGGTCTGGACCTGGCGCCAGCTGGGCTACCACCGTAAGGCCCTGGGCCTGCTCAACGTGGCGGGCTACTACGACCCGCTGCTGGCGTTCGTCGCCCAAGCGCGTGACGGTGGTTTTTTGTGGCCGGATGTCGAGGCGCTGCTGCGCACCGACGTAGAAGCCCCGCGCCTGCTCGACCAGCTGTGGGCCGACCACCAGGCCTTGCGCCAAGAAGAAACCCGCCTGGCCTCTGAAGGGGCGCAAGGCGGGTTGGCTGCGGGCACCTGAGCGCGACTCAGGCCGCCCGAGGCGGCGTGCGCGCGCAGTGGCCGATCAGACGGCTTGTTCGTTGGTCTCGCCGGTGCGGATGCGCACCACCTGCTCGACCGGGGTGACGAAGATCTTGCCGTCGCCGATCTTGCCGGTCTTGGCCGCCTTGACGATGGCCTCGATGCAGCGGTCGACGTCGTCGGTCTTGACCACGACCTCGATCTTCACCTTGGGCAGGAAGTCGACCACGTACTCGGCGCCACGGTAGAGCTCGGTGTGGCCCTTCTGGCGGCCAAAGCCCTTGACTTCGGTGACGGTCAGGCCGGTGACACCCACTTCGGCCAGCGCTTCACGCACCTCTTCCAGCTTGAAGGGTTTGATGACGGCAGTGATCTGTTTCATGGGGCGCTCCAGGGATAACTAGCAAAGCGAAGGTGGGAATTCGCACCTATTTAACCATGGCCGCCCTCACCGCTTGGGCCCAGATGTCACATCCATGGCGCATCCGGGGGCGGCGAGGTGCCTGCACGCGACAGTCCTGTCTGGTCAGGCGCGGAACTTGGAGGTGATCGGGTAGCGCCAGTCGCGGCCGAAGGCCCGGTGGGTGATGCGGATGCCGATCGGGGCCTGGCGGCGCTTGTACTCGTTGAGCTTGATCAGGCGGGTGACCTTGTCGACGTCGGCGGCGGGGTAGCCCGCAGCCACGATGGCCTCGATCGACTGGTCTTGCTCCATGTAGCGCTCCAAGATGGCGTCGAGCACGTCGTACTCGGGCAGGCTGTCTTGGTCCTTTTGATCCGGGCGCAGCTCGGCCGAGGGCGGCCGGGTGATGATGCGCTCGGGGATGGGCTCAACCTCGCCGCGCGAGACGGCCAGCTCGTTGCGCCAGCGCGAGAGGCGGTAGACCAGGGTCTTGACCAGGTCTTTGATCACGGCAAAGCCGCCAGCCATGTCGCCATAGAGCGTGCAGTAGCCAGTGGCCATCTCGCTCTTGTTGCCCGTGGTCAGCACGATGGCGCCCGTCTTGTTGGACAGGGCCATCAGCAGGGTGCCGCGGATGCGGGCCTGGATGTTCTCTTCGGTCGTGTCTTCGGCGCGGCCCACGAACAGCGGCGCGAGCGACTGCTTGAAGGCTTCGAACTCGGGCGCAATGGCGATTTCATCGTGGCGCACGCCCAGGCGGTCGGCCATGTCTTTGGCGTCGATCCACGAGATGTCGGCGGTGTACGGCGAGGGCATCATCACCGTGCGCACCTTGTCGGGGCCCAGCGCATCGACCGCGATGGCCAGCACCAAGGCCGAGTCGATGCCACCCGACAGGCCGATGATGGCGCCCGGGAAGCCGTTCTTGCCCACGTAATCGCGCACGCCGGTGACCAGGGCCGCCCAGATCTCGGCCTCTTCGCCCAGGGGCGCGGCCAGCTCACCTTGCACGCGGCCATCGGGCAGCAGGCGCAGCAAAGCCGTGGCGGCCTCGAAGCTGGGGGCGCGGCCCCCCACCTCGCCATCGGCGCCCACGGCGAACGAGGCGCCGTCAAACACCACCTCGTCTTGGCCGCCCACCAGGTGGGCGTAGACCAGCGGCACGCCCCATTGGCGGGCGCTGCGGGCCATGCGGGCTTCGCGCTCGCCGCGCTTGCCGGCATGGAAAGGCGAGGCGTTGAGCACCACCAGGGCCTGTGCCCCGCCTTGCAGCGCGGCCTGGCCCGGCTCGTCAAACCAGGCGTCTTCGCAAACCAGCAGGCCCACGCGCCAGCCCAGCACGTCGACCACCACCGGGCCGAGGCCCGCTTCGCGGCCGCTCACGAAGTAGCGGCGTTCGTCGAACACCTGGTAGTTGGGCAGCTCGCGCTTGGCGTACGTGGCCAGCACGGTGCCAGCGGCCAGCAGGCTGGCGGCATTGAGGCAACGGGGCACCGACCACGAACGGGTGCGGGCATCATCACCCGGCAGTGATTGCGGGTGGCCGAGCACCAAGTGCAAATCCGGGAGGTCAGCCAATCGGCTGGCGATGTCGAGCACGGCGTCGCTGCAGGCCTGCATGAAGGCGGGGCGCAGCAGCAGGTCTTCAGGGGGGTAGCCGCACAGGGCCATTTCCGGTGTGACGACAAGGCGCGCGCCTTGCGCGTAGGCTAGGCGGGCGGCGTCGACGATGGCACGGGCATTGCCGGCCAGGTCACCCACGATGGGATTGAACTGCAACACCGCCACCGCGAGTTCGGCGGCAGGACGCACCAGAGAAGGCACTTGGGTCATGGATCGGGATCAGGTCGAATCAGAAGGCGGCAGCACGCACGAGGACAACGCCGCAGCGCGCATGGTAGCCGCCTTGAGGGTGCATTGGCTCGCCGGGCTGGGCGACATCCCCCCTGCGGCCTGGGATGATCTGCTCGCGGGGGTGCCCGGCGGCACGCCGTTCTTGCGCCACCATCTGTTGTCGGCCATGCACGACAGCGGCAGCGCCAGCCCAGCCACGGGCTGGACGCCACGCTTCCTCACCCTCTGGGGGCCGCCCGATGGGCTGGGCGAGCACGCGGGGGCCGGCCGTGGCCCCGAACCTGGCTTGAGGCTGTGGGCTGCCTGCCCGGTCTACCTCAAGGCGCACTCGTATGGCGAGTACGTGTTCGACTGGGCCTGGGCCGATGCGCACGACCGCGCCCTGGCTCGACAAGGCCTGCGCTACCACCCCAAGCTGCTGAGTGCGGTGCCGTTTTCGCCCATCCCCGGACAGCGGCTGCTGGTGCACCCGGCGCTGGATGCGCCCCAAGTCGAGGCCGCGCGGCGCCTGATGCTGCGGCAGTTGCAAGCCGCTTGCGAGGCACAGGGGTGGTCATCGGCGCATGTGCTGTTTTTGTCTGCTCAAGAAGCGGCGCTGGCCGCGAGCGAGGGCTGGCTGGTGCGCGAGGGGGTGCAGTTCCACTGGACTCGCCAGCCGGAGTGGCACAGCTTCGCCGATTTCCTGGCGAGCCTGACGCGAGACCGGCGCAAGAAGATCCAGCAAGAGCGCCGCAAGGTGGCCGATGCCGGGGTGCACTTCGAGGTGCGCGAGGGCCGATTCATCCGGCCGCAGGATTGGGCCTTCTTCGAGCGCTGCTACGTGCAAACCTACCGCGAACACGGCCAGAGCCCCTACCTGAACTCGGTCTTCTGGCAAACGCTGGCCCAAGCCTCACAAGCAGGTGCCGACGATTGGGTGATGTTCACCGCCATGCAAGACCAGCAGCCCATTGCGGCATCCCTCTTGGCCATCGACCGGGCACAGGGCCTGGCCTATGGGCGGTATTGGGGCGCGATCGCGCATGTGTCTTGCATGCACTTTGAAGCCTGCTACTACCAACCCATCGAATGGTGCATCGCAAACGGCTTTGCACGCTTTGAGGGCGGCGCGCAGGGCGAACACAAGTTGCACCGGGGGCTACTGCCGGTGAGCACGCATTCGGCGCACTGGCTGCAGCACGAAGGATTGCGTGCGGCGGTGGCCGATTTCCTGGCGCGAGAAACGCCGGGCGTTCACCGGTACATCGATGAATTAGGCGAGCACTGCCCGTTCAAACCCGGAGATGGTACTGGGGACAAGGGTGAGACACTTCGGTACTGATCGGTCCGTACAGCTCAAAAAGACAAAGAAGGAGACCCGGTTCATGGCACACACCACCATCACACGGGACGCACCGGCCTGGCCGCCGGTGGTGCTGGACATCGAAGCCTCGGGCTTCGGACTGGGCAGCTACCCCATCGAGATCGGTTTTGTCGACACCCAGGGCGAGGCCTGGTGCAGCCTGGTCAAGCCCATGCCGGACTGGCAACACTGGGACCCCAACGCTGCGGCGGTGCACAAGATCACCCGAGAGCACCTGGTGCAGTGCGGCCGCAACCCCGATGAGATCGTGCAGTTGCTCAACGACCGGCTGCGCGGCCAGACGGTCTACTCCGACGCCTGGGCGCACGACTACACCTGGCTCAACCGCCTCTACGAGGTGGCCGACCGATCGCCCACCTTCAAGCTGGACAACCTGCGCACGCTGCTGAGCGACAGCGATGCGGCGCGCTGGCACGAGGTCAAGCGCCGCGTGGCCGCCTCGATGGGCTTGGAGCGCCACCGCGCCTCAGCCGACGCGCGCCTGCTGCAAAACACGCTGATCGCCTTGCGCACGCCCTCGCGCGCTGCCGCTTGAAGTTGCGGGCCTGACGCCCGCTCGCCCCTCGACCCGCCCATGACTTGAGACAGAGTGCTCAAGTCGCCGCCCAGGCTGCCGAAACAGTGTGTGCTGTATTCATCAGTCGGGGTGTCCATGTACACAGTCTCTGGGACTTCAAGCATGGGGGCGCCCACTTCGCAAGCTCGCCTGCGCCTGGCAGCCGAATGGCTGTCCTTCGGTGCGCTGGTGCTGGGCTTGGTGTTGTCGTCCTCATCCGAGGTGGTCTGGCGTTGGCTGGGCCTGTTCACGCTGGCGGCCGGGGCCCTGATCGCCTGGTTCAGCCACCTCAGCATGCGCAGCGAGCTCGAGCGGGCCCAGCACGACGCCGAGGCCTGGCGCTGCTGGCTGGCCAACAGCCAGGATGCGATGGTGGTGCTGGGCGCGCCGCGCGACGGCTGGGCCGGCTGGCACCCTCGCCAAGACGAGGCGCAAGGCCCGGTGGTGCTGCAGGCCAACGAGGTGGCCCGCAACAGCCCCATGGCTGCCCCACCCAGCGCCACGGCAGCCCACGCCCATGCCTTGGGCTCGCTGTGGCAAGGCAGCGCACAGCCCGCCGTGCTGGAAGCGATCTACCGCACGCTCAAAGGCGCATCCAACCCGGACGGCGAAGCCCCTGCCGACCCGGTGGGTGCCTGCGAGGTGGTGCTCAACGCCCACGACAAGGCCCAGACCCGCTGGTGGCTTCACCGCATCGTCGCCTGCGGCGATCGCCTCATCGTCCATGCCCAAGACGTATCGGCCTTCCGCGCCGCGCAACGCACGGTGGTGGAGCGCGAAACCTTCTACCGCACCTTGGTCGACAGCCTGCCCGTGGGCGTGGTGGCGCGCAGCACCCAGCCCCGCACGGCCGGGCAATACCTGGTGTGCAACCGCCAGGCCAGCGAGCTGCTCGATGTCACGCCAGAGCAACTGATCGGCACCAAGGGCGAGCACCTGCTGCCCGAAACCTGGGTGCAGCGCAGCTATGAGCAAGACCTGCAGCTGCTGCGTGATCCCCGCCCGCACCATTTCGAAGACCAAATGCTGCCCACACGCCATGGCGAGCGCGTGATCGACCTGGTCAAGACGCCCGTGTACGACGCCTCGGGTGAGGTGGACCACATCCTGGTGATCGTGCAGGACGTGACCGAGCAGCGCCGCGCCGCCGAGCAGCTGCGCCTGGCCTCGCGCGTGATCGACGAGACCGGAGACGCGGTGGTGGTGACCGACGCGGTGGACCGCGTGGTGATGGTCAACCCCGCCTTCTTGCGCCTGGCCGACATGGCCACGAGCAAGGTGATCGGGCTCAACGCGGAACTGCTGGGGCTGTCGCCCCTGCGCGAGTCGCACCTGCCGGGCATCCACGACGCGATCAAGGTGGGCGAGCGCTGGTCGGGCGAGTCGCGCCAGATGTGCCGCGATGGCCGCCAGCTCGACACCTGGCTGAGCGTGAGCACGCTGCGCAATGCACGCGGTGCCATCACCCAACACATCCGCGTGTTCAGCGACATCTCGGTGCTCAAGGCCCAGCAGCGCGAGCTGGTGGAGCAGGCCCGCCGCGACACGCTGACCGGCCTGCACAACCGCCGCGCCTTCGCCGAGCAGCTCAACCAGGCCATGGCCCGGGCCCGCCGGGGCACGCGCTCACTCGCGGTGCTGTTCATCGACCTCGACGGCTTCAAGGCGGTCAACGACCAGCACGGGCATGGCGCGGGCGACCAACTGCTGGTGCAGGTGGCGCGCCGCCTGCAAGAATGCGTGCGCGAGACAGACACCGTGTGCCGCTTGGCGGGCGACGAGTTCACCATCATCTTGGAGGGCGCGAGCCTGCCCGACGAGGTGGGCATCGTCTGCCGGCGCATCGTGGCTCGCCTGTCTGCGCCGCACCGCCTGGGCCTGAGCACCATGGTGGTGACGCCCAGCATCGGTGCAGCGGTGTTCGAGCAGGGTGACACCAGCGAATCGCTGTGCGAGCGCGCCGACGCGGCGATGTACGGCGCCAAGCGTGGCGGCAAGGCGACGTACCTGCTCGCCGGCGTGACACCCTCCCCCGTGGGATCGGCTCCCGAGCCCCGCGCGGATTTCGCGCCCACCCTGCCGGGCGCGGTCGGTCTGATGCCGGTGCCCCGCATGGTCTCCAGCGCGTCGTGAACGGACAAGCGGCGGACGAATAGGCGAACCTCCGGTAACCCACGGTACCCCCTCACTGAGGGACAAAGCCCGACTGGCAGCATGGGTTCCGGGTATAAACGCTTATTCCTATTAATTCACTCAGACTTCGCCCGTTGTCACATGGCGCACACGATGTGTCGCAACGGGCCAAGTTCACTCTCTCCGCCCAGCAGTCCCCATGAGTCAACCAGGCCGCCCCCCCTCTGCCCCGGATTCCCTCTCAGCCCGCCCGCAGCGCAAGCGCGTGGTGATCATCGGTTGCGGCTTCGGTGGCCTGGAGGCGGCCAAGGCGCTGGCCCATGCCGACGTCGAAATCGTCGTCATCGACCGCACCAACCACCACCTGTTCCAGCCGCTGCTCTACCAGGTGGCCACGGCCGGCTTGCCGGCGCCCGCGATCGCCGCGCCGATCCGCCACGTGCTGCGCCACCAGATCTCCAAGGGCCAGCTGACCGTGCTGATGGGCGAGGTCACCAGCATCGACACCGCGTCGAGCTGCGTGGTGATGGACGGCCGCGAGCACATCCACTATGACCAGCTGGTGGTGGCCGCAGGCGCCACGCACAGCTACTTCGGCCGCGACGACTGGGCCAAGTACGCCCCTGGCCTCAAGACGCTGGGCGACGCCTTCACCATCCGCCGCCGCGTGCTGACCGCCTTCGAGCAGGCCGAGCGCGAAGCCGACCCCGCCAAGCGCGAGCCCTGGCTGACCTTCGCCGTGGTGGGCGCAGGCCCCACTGGCGTGGAAATGGCCGGCACCATGGCCGAGATTGCTCAGCACACGCTGAGCGACGAGTTCCGCCACATTGATTCACGCCAGGCCCGCGTCATCTTGCTGGAAGGCGCCCCGCGCGTGCTGGGCACCTTCACCGAAGACCTGTCGCAGCGTGCCCGCGAGCAGCTCAAGGGCCTGGGTGCTGAGGTGCTGACCGGCGCCAAGGTCACCAACATCACGGCCTTTGGCATCCACTACGACCTGGTCGAGCCCCAGCCTGATGGCAGCAGCCGCACCACCTCTCACTTCCTGCCTTCGCGCACGGTGATCTGGGGTGCCGGCGTGGCCGCATCCCCCCTGGGCCGCGCCCTGGCCAAGAGCACAGGCTGCCAGCTCGACCGCGCCGGCCGCGTGATCGTGCAGCCCGACCTCTCGGTGCCCGGCCACAGCAACATCTACGTGGTGGGCGACCTGGCCTCGGCCAAGAGCTACCTCGACCCCAAGAACCCGTCGCCCGTGCCCGGCGTGAGCCCGGGGGCCAAGCAGATGGGCCGCAAGGCGGCGTTCAACATCATCCGCCGCATGAAGGGACTGGAGACGCAAGCCTTCCGCTACTTCGATTACGGCTCGCTGGCCACCATCGGCAAGCGCGCGGCCGTGGCGATGATCGACCTGCCGTACATCAACAAGCGGATCAAGTTCTCGGGCTTCTCGGCCTGGCTGTTCTGGCTGTTCGTGCACGTTTACTTCCTGATCGGCTTCCGCAACCGCATGGTGGTGATGATGGATTGGGCCTGGGCCTACTTCACCTCGCAGCGCCACGCTCGCGTCTTCCCCGATCCGCACGCCCTCGAGCCCAACGCCGTGGTGGTGCGGGTGGACCCGCCGCCCGTGCCCCCGGTCAGCGTGTCGGCCGCCACCCCGCCGGTGTCGGCCAAAACGGACGCTGCCGCGCCCGCAGCCTCGGGCACACGCCCCTCGGCCGCGTGAGGTGAGCCCCCGCGTGGCAACATCGGCGCTCACCGATTTGCCACGCTGCTCACCATGACCTCTGCCGCCGCCCACGCCCCCGATCCCCGCCCACAGCGCCTGGCTGACCTGCGGGCGCACATGGCGGCGCAAGGCTGGCAGGCCGTGCTGGTGCCCAGCAGCGATCCCCACCTGTCTGAATACCTGCCCGAGCGCTGGCAAGGCCGCCAGTGGCTAAGCGGTTTCACGGGCTCGGCCGGCACGTTGGTGGTGGGCACGCACACCGCCGCCCTGTTTGCCGACAGCCGCTACTGGGAACATGCCGCGACCGAGCTGGCCGGCAGTGACATCACCCTGGTGAAGATGGAGGGCGCTTTCGTGCCCGCCTGCGCCAGCTGGCTGCAGGCCCTGGACGCGTCGGCGGCACCAGCCGACGGCACCGCCCTGAAGCTGGCCGTGGATGGCACCGTGCTGGGCCTGGCCATGACCCAGGCGCTGCGCCAGGCCCTGCAGCCGCTGGGCTGGCAGCTCGACACCGCGCTCGACCCGCTGGCCGCCACCTGGCCTGATCGGCCGGCGCTGCCCACGCCTGCGGTGTATGCCCACCTGCCCCCCTTTGCCGCCACGCCGCGCACCGACAAGCTCGCCGCCGTGCGCGACAAGATGCGCCAGCACGGCGCCACCCACCACTGGGTCGCCACGCTGGACGACCTGGCCTGGCTGCTGAACCTGCGCGGCTCCGACGTCGACTACAACCCCGTGTTCTTGGGCCACGCGCTGGTGGCGATGGACGCGGCGCAGCTGTTCGTGGCGCCGGGCAAGGTGCCCGAGGCGCTGCGCGATGAGCTGCAAGCCCAGGGCGTGCAGGTGCGCCCCTACGACGAGGCCACCGCCGCCTTGCGCGCCCTGCCCCCCGACAGCCGCCTGCTGATCGACCCCAAGCGCATCACCTGGGGCCTGCGCGAAGCCGTGCCGGCGGGCGTGCAGGTGATCGAGGCGATCAACCCCAGCACCCTGGCCAAATCACGCAAAACCGCGGCCGAGGCCGGCTTCATCCGCGAGGCCATGGCCCGCGATGGGGCCGCGATGTGCGCCTTCTACGCCTGGTTCGAGCAGACCCTGGGCCGCGAGGCGATCAGTGAGCTCACGGTCGACGAGCGCCTCACCGCCGAGCGCGCCCGCCAGCCCGATTACGTGTCGCTGAGCTTCCCCACCATCGCCGGCTTCAACGCCAACGGCGCCCTGCCCCACTACCGCGCCACCGAGGCCTCGCACGCCCAGATCAGCACGCCCACGGGCCTGGTGGCGCAAGGCCTGCTGTTGATCGACTCGGGGGCGCAGTACCTGGGGGGCACCACCGACATCACCCGGGTGTGGCCCATCGGCACGCCCACAGCGGCCCAACGCCGCGACTTCACCTTGGTGCTCAAGGGCACGATGGGCCTGTCGCGGGCGCGCTTCCCGCAAGGCACGCTGTCGCCGATGCTCGACGCCCTGGCCCGCGCGCCGCTGTGGGCACATGGCATGGACTTTGGCCACGGCACGGGCCACGGCGTGGGCTACTTCTTGAACGTGCACGAGGGCCCGCAGTCGATCTCCAAGGCCGTGCCCGATGCCCACATGGCGATGCAGCCGGGCATGGTGACCTCGATCGAGCCCGCCTTGTACCGCCCGGGCCAATGGGGCATCCGCATCGAGAACCTGGTGCTCAACGTGGCGCTGCCGCCGGCCGTGGCCGACGCCCAGCCCGGCACGCCGGAACACGGCCAGTACCTGGGCTTCGAGACCCTGACGCTGTGCCCGATCGACACCCGCTGCATCGACGTCGCGCTGATGAGCGAGGACGACCTGGCCTGGCTCAACGCCTACCACGCCGAGGTGCGCACCCGCCTGACGCCGCTGGTGTCGGGCGATGCGCGAGCGTGGCTGGAGGCCCGCACCCAGGCGATCGGCCGCTGAGCCGGCTGGCCCAAACCACCCAGGCCCGCGCTCAAGCGGCCTGGCAGTGGCTGACCGTGCGCGGCTGGCAAACCCCAAACTGGTGTTGCTGCTTGCCCCGGCGCTTGGCGGCGTACATGAGCTGATCCCCGCGGCGCACGGCATCGGCCAAGGCCACGTCGGCGCGCACCAGACACACGCCGATGCTCACGCCCAGTGGCAGGCTGAGCCCACACTCCAGACGCGCCTGGGCCACGGCCTGGCTCAGCTTGTGCGCGATCAACTCCAGCGTGTTGCGCTCGGCAGCCATCGGCATCAGCACCACGAACTCGTCGCCACCGAGGCGGCAAATCGGGTCGCTGGCGCGCAAGGCCAGCCGCAGGTGCTCGCCCACCGTCTGCAGCACCTGGTCGCCCACCTCGTGGCCCATCTCGTCGTTGACGCGCTTGAAACCATCGAGGTCGAGGTACAGCAGCCCCATGTCGCGCTGGCTGCGGCCCTCGGGCGTTGAGCAGGCGCGGAAGGCATCTTCCAGGCCATGGCGGTTGAGCAGGCCCGTGAGGGGGTCGTGGGCCGCACGGTGCGCGTAGGTCTGCGCCAGTTCATGGGCACTGACGCGGGCGCGCTCGATGCGCTGGGCCAAGCGCGCCGCGTACACCGGGGCGATGATCGCCGCCAGCGCCAGGCCCACCCGCAGGTCACCCGACTGCGCCCAATGCGGCGACTGCTGGGTGACCACGAGCATGACCAGCCCACCCAAGGCAGCCGCCATCAGCCCCCGGTTGGCCCCAAAGCGCAGCCCGTGGCCAATGCTGACCACCATGGGCGCCCAAATGAGCAGGCCTTGGCCCACCCCGCCTTGCCACAGGCACCAGCCCACGAGCAGGTGATCGAGCACCAGCGCCAGCCATTGCCGGGCGCGCGCCGACACGGGCCAGGTGACCGCATGCACCCACACCCAGGCGAACGCCAAATAGGCCAGGCTGGGGGGGATCGCGCGGGCAAGGGCGTCGGGCTGGCGCCAGCCCAGCACCACGGTCGACAGCAGCACGATCAAGGCGGCGATGCGCAGCCTGAACTGGGCCTGACCGAGCTCGGTCTCAATGGGTTGGGCTGTGGCGCTCACCAAAGTCACGGGCGACACCCAGGCACCCGACGCGACCGTGCTGGACGGCTGCGGGCCCGGTGAGCGGCCGTGGGTGGTCGCAGACCACGGGTTGTGCGTACCAGCTGGCATGGCATCCCTTGTGTTTTGGGCAGGTTGCTGGTTGACCTGCTGTTCACATTTATAGCCAATGCGCGCCAGAAAGCACAGCTTTTTTACGATGTAGCGGGATCGCCCTACCCATTCGGGTAGGAGTACAGCCCTCACGGGGATGAACGTGGCACACCCGCCTGCCCTGGCAGCACCGACATGCCTTTGGGCACCGCCGTGGCGCCCACCTCCACGGTGCGCTGGGCCTCCTCCGTGGCCCCTTTCAAGGCCTGGGTGACCGCCAGCAGCATCGCCTGGTGCCAATGCGCACCGGCCGGGCTGCGCAGCCAATCCAGGTAGGACTGCAATTGCGCATCGCTCAGCGCCGCATAGTCCTGTGCGCCCAAGCCCATGGCGGCCGATCGGTGGGCCTCGGTCAGTTCGCTGCGCTGGGCCTCCAAGCGGGATTTGAGGTCTTTGAGGCTGACCTTGGCGGCTTGTGGCAAGAACCCTGCCGTGCCACGGTGGATGGCCTGCAGGCCTTGGATCAGGAGTTCGGTGTGCAAACTGCTGCTGCCCGAGGCGTCCACCACATCGGCCAGCAAGGCCCGCCTGGACGGCGACATGCGCCCGAGTTCACGCAGCCCAGCCGCCATCCTCGCGCCAGACGTGTCGGCACTGCTGGCGCGCAGGCGCTCAAGCTCGGCCACTTGCAATCCCAAGGGCGAGTCCCACCAGGCTTGCCCCGCCCCGGCATCCTGCGGGCTGAGTTGACGCGCCAGCGTGAGCACCACCTGGCCGCGCAAACGCTCAGGGGCATACGCCTTTTGCAGCGCCTGGCTCAGGGGCAACAGGTGGGCACGCTTGACGCTGGCCTGAGGCGCCGCATCCACGGCAGCCATCAGGTAGGCCTGGACCGTGGGAGAGACCTCGGCCAGGAAAGCCGCGCTGCCACTTTGTTGCAGCAGGCGCTGGGCCAGGTCAGCACTCACCTCGGCATGGGCTGCGCCCAAGCTGGCGGCCCACAGGATCAAACCAGCCACGGGGCTGGCAACGCAGACAGGCATCTTCATGCCTGTGGAGTCTATGCCAGGCTCAGGCGTAGCGGGACAACTGGTCGGCGTCCAGGATGTGGATGTCACGCCGCTCCACCGCAATCAACCCACGCGACTGCAACTCGTGCAGGATGCGCGAGAAGTGCTCAGGCGTGACCGACAGCAAGGAGGCGATGGTGCCCTTGCTGGCCGGCAGCGACACGGTGCGATCGCGCTCGGCCACCGCGATGTCGTTGACCGAGCGGCGCGCGGTGCGCATGGCCGGGTTCAACGTGGGCGCCTGCAGCAGGTAATCCACCACACGCCTGACGCCCGAGTGCAGGGTCACGGCCTCGATGTCCTTCATCAGGTCATGCAAGCGCCGAGACACCTCACCGAGCATGCGCAGCGACAGCGCCGGGTTCACCGCCAACTCCTGCATCAAGGCGACCTTGGGGAGCACCAGCAAGGTCGTCTCGCACAGGGCAGCCGCATGCACGGCGTGCGAGCTTTCGCCAAACATCATGGCCTCGACCACCCACTCGCGGGCGCTGAAGACCTCGATCACCTTCTCGTGGCCCGGCGTGGATTGCGCGTACAGCTTGATCTGCCCGTCGACCACCAAGTAGAGGCCCTCGCAGGCGTCGCCGGCATGGAACAGCTCATCGCCACGCCCCAGGCGGCGAACCTGGCACGCCTGGGCCAGGCGCTCCAGCTCCTCCATCCCCAGGTCGCGGAACAGGGTTTGTTCACCCAGACAGGACAGCGGGTTCACCTGGCGAGATCCCATCGCGGCGCTCCTCTTTGTAAGCATGCAATGGGCCCATTCTGCGGATCGCGCCAGCCGGCGAACTTGATCTGCCGCAAGGCCGGGGCGTGGCGTCAAGACATCAGCATGGGGCCGCCTTTGGCCAGGGCGCGCTGGAAGGCTGGACGGGCCTCGACCTTGGCCAGCCAGCGGGCCATGGCGGGTGTGCCCGGGCCACCGGCATTGCGCGACACCAGGGCCTGCACCGCAAAGCTCATCTGGAAATCGGCCAGCGTGAGGTGCTCACCGGCAAACCAGGCGTTGCGCGACAGGTGGTCTTCAATGAAAGCCGCCGAGGTGTCGAGGTTGGGGTCGATCAGCTGCTTTTGCACGCGCTTGCAGAGCTCTCGGGCAATGGGCCGCACGATGAAGGGCATGGGCTGCGTGGGGATGGCCATGAACACGAGCTTCATCACCAGCCAGTTCATCAGCGAGCCTTCGGCGTAATGCAGCCAAAAGCGCGCCTGGCGGGCCGCCTCGCTGCCGCGCGCGGGCATCAGGTGCGCCAGCTCTCCCGACAGGCTCGGGGCGGATTCGGCAATGTGTTCGAGGATGCAGGCCGACTCGGCCACCACCAGCTCACCGTCGGTGATGACGGGCGACTTGCCCAGCGGGTGCACCCGCTTGAGCTCGGGCGGGGCCAGCTTGGTCACGGGGTGCCGCTTGTAGTGGCGGATCTCGTAGGGCGTGCCCAGCTCTTCGAGCAGCCAAAGGATGCGGGTGGAGCGCGACGTTTCAAGGTGGTGGACGGTGATCATGGCGGCAAGCATAACGCTGCCACCTGGCGCACCGCACCGACCTCAACCGCCCAGCGTTTGCACCAGCGTCACCCAGGTGTTGAACTGGTTCAGGCGATTGGCCGCCAGGTTGATCTCGGCCTGGCGCCGGGTCTCCTGCGCATCGAGCCAGGTCTTGAGCGCCACCGAACCGGCCCGGTAGCGGGCTGCGGCCAGCTGCTCTGCGGCCTGCGCGGCCTCCAGTGCGGCCTGCAGTCGCTCGCCTTGCAAGGCGTACTGCTGGCGGGCGTTCAAGGCGTTGTCGACATCGGCCAGGGCCTGGTACCAGCTCTGGCGGTAAGCGGTCACCGCCAACTCGTAGTCAAGCTGGGCGATGTCGCGGGCGCGCTGCATGTCGCGCCATTGGATGAACGGCAGGCTCAGGCCCGAGCCCAAGATGGCCTGCGGGCTGCTGAGCACATCGGTCAGGCTGGATGCGGCGCCGTAGAGCTGACCGGTCAGGCTGATGGTGGGGTAGTAGGCCGCGCGCGTGGCGTCACCGCTGGCCAGGGTCTTGCGCAGGCGCAGCTCGGCGGCCTGCAGGTCGGGGCGGCGCGTCAGCAACTGGGCCGGCAGGCCCGCTGGCACGTCGGGCAAAGCGGCATCGGGCAAGCGGGCAGGCTCGGCCACGGCGCGCACCGGCGAGGCGCTGCCCGGCGCCCCATCCACCAGCAACGCCAGGGCGTTGCGGGCCTCGGTCTGCTGGCGCACCCATTGCAGGTGGCTGGCCTCTTGTGCGGCCACGGTCTGGCGGGCCTGGGCGCGCTCCAGCCCCGAGGTGCTGCCGGCCGCGTACTGGGCCTCTACGAGCTTGAGCGTCTGGCGTGCGTAATCGATGCTCTGCTGGCTGGCCACCACCCGCTGGTTCAGGTAGGCCAGCTGCCACCACGCATTGGCCACCGCAGCGGTGATGCTCAGGCGCGAAGCCAGGCGGTCGGCCTCGGTGGCCTGGGCCTCGAAGTCGGCGGCATCGCGCAAGGCGGCCACGCGGCCCCACAGGTCCAGCTCCCAACTGGCCGCCAGCGTGGCCGTGTGGGCGATGGTGGAGCTGCCGCTGTCCAGGGTGCGGGTGGCCGTGCTGCCCACCTTGGCCGACACGGTGGGCAACTGGTCGCTCGCAGCCTGACCGGCCACCAAGCGGGCCCGGCGGGCCTTGAGCACCGCCTGCGCCAGCGTGTTGTTGCCCTGCAGGGCCATCTGCATCAGCTGGTTGAGCGCCGGGTCGTTGAGGGGCAACCACCACTCGGTGATGGCGGCATCTTCACGGGCCGTGGCGGGGGCCCTGCCCTGCTCCCACGCCGTGGGCTTGGCCATGGCCGGCGGCGCGTAGGTGCTGCGGGTGGCACAGCCTTGCAAAGCCAGCAGCAGGCCGGCCAGCACGGTCGCGCGCAGCCGCATCCGGCCGGTGGGGGTCAGGTCGATGGGGTTCACGGGTTCACTCACGGGACAAGGCCTCCACTGGATCGAGCTGGGCAGCGCGCCGCGCCGGCAAGAAGCCGAACACCACACCGATCAGTGACGAGACCCCGAATGCCGTCAGGATCGACGACATCGAATAAATCATCTGGAAACTCCCGCCGAAGCGGGCAAAGAGCTGGCCGATGCCCAGCGCCAGGGCAATGCCCAGGATGCCACCGAGCAGGCAGACCATCACCGCCTCGATCAGAAACTGCTGCAGGATGTCGCCCTGCCGCGCGCCCACGGCCATGCGCACACCGATTTCCTGGGTGCGCTCGGTGACCGACACCAGCATGATGTTCATCACGCCGATGCCACCCACGATCAGCGAGATCACCGCGATCGACGAGATCAGCAGCGTCATTGTCTGGGTGGTGCTCTCGATGGTCTGGCGGATGCTGTCGGAGTTGCGGGTGAAGAAATCCTGCGTGTTGTGCCGCTGGGTCAGCAGCTTGGTGATGCCTTGCTCGGCCGCTGCCGTGGGCACGTTGTCGCTCACCCGCACGGTGATGCTGCGCAGGTAGCGCGTGCCGATCACGCGGCGCATGCCGGTGGTCACGGGCACCCAGACGTTGAGGTTGTCCCCCATCGAGAACATCGTGTCCTGCGGGTTGGTCACCCCGATCACACGCACGGGCACCGCCCCCAAAAAGATCACCTGGCCCAGCGGGTTCTCGCCATTGGGGAACATGGCATCGCGCGTGCCGGGATCGATCACGGCCTCCTGGGTCTGGCGGCGCACGCTGTCGGCATCAAAGGCCTGGCCCGAGGCCATGGTGTAGCCCTTGACCCGGAAGAACTGCTCGCCCACGCCATTGACGTTGGCCGTGGCCTCCAGGTTGCCCCGCCGCAAGGTGACGCTGGTGCTCACCGTGGGGGTGACGCTGTCGACATACGGCAGCTGCTCCAGGGCCGTGGCATCTGCGGGCACCAAGGTGCGGATGCGCACGGCCTGGCGATCGCCAAAGTTCTTGCCCGGGAAGATGTCGATGGTGTTGGTGCCCATCGCCGAGATGTCTTTGAGCACCCGCTGGCGTGAGCCCTCACCCAGCGCCACCATGGACACCACCGAGGCGATGCCAATGATGATGCCCAGCATGGTCAGCAGCGTGCGCAGGCGGTGCCCCATCATGGCCCGCACGGCCATGGCAAAGGCTTCGGTGAAGCGGTCGATCTGGGCGCGCCAAGCCCCCTGAGCACGGCCCGGCGCCGCCTGGGCACGCGGTGTGCGCAGCGGTGCCGCCCCCCCCGTCGAGTCGCGCACGATCTGGCCATCGGCCACCTCGATGATGCGTTCGGCGTGCTGCGCCACCTTGGCATCGTGGGTGACCAGGATCACCGTGTGGCCATCGGCATGCAACTCTTTGAGGATGCGCATCACCTCTTCGCCGCTGGCGCTGTCGAGGGCCCCGGTGGGCTCGTCGGCCAAGATGACGTCGCCGCCGTTCATCAACGCCCGCGCGATCGACACCCGCTGCTGCTGACCACCCGAAAGCTGCCCCGGCTTGTTGGCCAGCCGCTCGGACAGGCCCAGCCGCCCCAGCAAGGCCGCGGCCCGGGCGCGCCGGTCGGCCGCGTGCTGGCCGGCGTAGATCGCGGGGATCTCGGTGTTGCCCACCGCGCTCAGGTCGCCCAGCAGGTGGTAGCGCTGGAAGATGAAGCCGAAGTGCTCGCGGCGCAGGCGCGCCAGTTCATCGGGCGCCAGGCTGGCCGTGGCCTCGCCGGCGACCTTGTAGGTGCCCCGCGTGGGCCGGTCCAGGCAGCCCAGGATGTTCATCAGCGTGGACTTGCCCGAGCCCGACGCCCCGATGATGGCCACCATCTCGCCTTGGTGGATGCGCAGGTTGACGCCCCGCAGCACGGCCACGGTGCCGTCGCCGCTGGGGTACTCGCGCCACAGGTCATCGACCTGCAGCAGCACGGGCGAGGGCTGGGCCGTCGGGGTGGCCAGGCCTCCCGGCGGCGTGGCGCTGGCAGGGATGTCGCGATGCATGGGCCGCCCCGATCAGAACATGCCCGGTCCGCGACGCGCGCCCGATGAGCCGCTGCCCGACGAGGCCTCGCCCACCACCACTTCCTCGCCTTCCTTGAGGCCTTCGAGCACCTGGGCCTGCACGCGGTTGTTCAGCCCCACCTTGACCTGGCGCGGCACGACCTTCTTGAGCTCGCCCTGGGTCTCCAGCACGTTGACGGTGTAGGTCTTGGTCTTGCGATCGCGCTTGCCCAGTGCGCTGGCCGGGATCACCAGGGCATCTTTGACCTCGTTGAGCACGATGTTGACCTGCGCCGTCATCAGCGGCCGCAAGCGGCCATCGGGATTGGGGATGTCAAACAAGCCGTTGTAGTAGATGGCCGTGGACGTGGCCGTGGCCGTGGTCACCTTGGTGTCGGTCTGGTTGATCTCGGGCACGGGTTCGATGGCACGCAGCCGGGTCTCGAAGCGGTGCATTGGATCGCCCAGGATCGTGAAGTAGGCCGGCAGGCCAGGCTTGACGCGCACCACATCGGCCTCAGAGATCTGCGCTCGCACCAAGATCTGGTCGAGTCGGGCCAGCTTGATCACGGTGGGCGCCGACTGCAGCGCGTTCACCGAGCGACCTTCTTCCAGCACGATGGCGATCACCGTGCCATCGATGGGCGCGGTGATCTTGGTGTAGCCCAGGTTGACCTGTGCGGTGTTGAGCGAAATCTGCGCCTGCTTGATTTGCGCATCCAGTGCATCCAGATCCGCCTGCGACGTGGCCGCCAAGGCCGTGGCGCTGTCCAGGTCGGCCTTCGAGCCCGCATCGTCGCGCAACAGCGATTGCTTGCGCGCCAGGTCATTGCGGGCCTGCTGGGCGGTGGCTTGCTTGGAGCGACGCTGCGCCTGCAGCAAGGCAATCTGCGCCTCGGCGTTGCGCAAGGCGTTGGTCTGCGTGGTGGAGTCGATCTCGGCGATCAGCTGCCCCTTGGTGACCTTGTCACCCAAGTCCACATAGATCCGCTTGATCTGGCCTGTGGCCTGCGCACCCACGTTGACTTCGCGAGAGGCCAGCATCGTGCCGCTGGCCAGCACCGTGTCTTCCAGGTCTTCCTTGCTCACCTTGGCGGTGATGACCTGCGGCGCAGGCGGCGGCGCGAAATAAAAGTGCTTGATGCCCCACGCCGAAGCGCCCAGCACACCCACCAAGACGCCAAGGCGCCAGCCTTTCAACCAGTTCACGTTCATCCGAAGCATCCAGACAGTGTCTCAGTACCGAGTGTGCATCGTGATGCCGCCTCGTGAAGCCCGTGTAAATTTGGCCGATGAATTCCACCACTTTGATCACCGGCAGCAGCCAAGGCATCGGCGCGGCGACCGCCGTGGCCTTGGCGCAACGCGGCCACCGCCTGTTCATCCACTGCCACCGCCAGCGCGAGGCGGCCGAGGCTGTGGCCCACGCCTGCCGGCAAGCGGGCTCGCCACAGGTGGTGGTGGGCCAGGGCGATGTGGGCAGCGAGGCCGATGTGCTGCGCCTGTTTGCCCAGGCTGACGCCGAATTGCCGCCACTCACCGGCCTGGTCAACAACGCAGGCATCGTCGACCACACGGCCAGCCTGGTCGACATGTCGGGCGAGCGGCTGCAGCGCATGCTGGCCGTCAACGTGCTGGGCACGATGTGGTGTGCCCGCGAAGCCGTGCGGCGCATGGCCCGCAGCCGGGGCGGCGCAGGCGGCGTGATCGTCAACGTCTCCAGCAGCGCGGTGCGCTCGGGCTCACCTGGCCTGTATGTGGACTACGCCGCCAGCAAGGGGGCGGTCGATGTGTTCACCCAGGGGCTGTCGAAAGAAGTGGCGGGCGACGGCGTGCGTGTGGTGGCGGTGCGCCCCGGCATCACCGACACGGGCATCCACGCCGCCGGTGGCGAGCCCGACCGCGCGGCACGGCTGGCGCCGCAGCTGCCAATGGGGCGCGCCGCCGCCCCCGCCGAGGTCGCAGCAGCCATCGCCTGGTTGCTCAGCGAGGAGGCCGTCTACACCGCTGGCGCCATCCTCGATGTCACCGGAGGTAGGTAAAAGCCGGCCAACTGTTGCTTTGATCTGAGGAATTGGACCGTTTTTCAGGGCCACCCATACCCCCTGAACGTACTACCCGGTGTCATCATTCAGGCACGACGTGTGTACCGAGGTGAGTCACCCATGAAAATCCGTCAGCTGCCCACTGCCCTGGCCCTGTCCTGGGAGATCCAGCACCCCAAGCGCCGCAACGCCTGGTCCTTCACGGCCAGCAGCATCGCCCTGAGTTGGGCCCTGGCGTATTTCCTGTCGTCGTTCCACTGACACGGCGCACGCTCAGGCCGCGATCAACGCGGCCGCCGGCACCCCCATGAGGTGCAGCTGCAGCGCCAAGCGCGCTTGAGCCGCCGTCCAGTGACCCGCTGCGGGCCAGCGGTCGCCATCTCGCGGCACCACGCCACCTTGGGCCACACGGCTGCTGCGCCAGATCACCACGCCGGCTGCGGCGGCCTCCTGCAAAGCCGCGTCCAAGGCCTCGTGCACCGTGCCGTGGCCCGTGCAGGCCACCAGCACCCCATCCAACGCCAACTCACCTTGCGCACGTGCGCGCAGGGCTTGTCGCAAAGCTTGCGCCTCCCAATGCGCATCCGCATGGCTGGTGAGCATGGCCACGCGCGGCTGCGGCGCTTGCAGCCACGACCAGCCCAAGGCTGGCCCCACGGGCCAAGGCGCGGCATCGCGCAAGGGCTCTACACCGCCTCCATCGAAGGCATCCAGCGCATGGCTGTGGGCCTTGCGCACATCGCGCGCCGACCACACCCTGCCCTGCAGACACGCCACCACCCCACCCTGCCCTGACCGGTGGGCCGACGCCACCGTTGCCACGCTGAGCGCCAGGTTGGACGGGCCATCGGCGTCGACCGCTGTGGCCGGGCGCATGGCCGCAGTCAACACGATGGGCTTCGTGGCGGGCGCCAGCCAATGCAGCAAGGCTGCGGTCTCTTCCAGGGTGT
>Ga0228699_1000485_pt1 | contig 29138 bp, 23 predicted proteins | sample McNCre217_Aug_MG_FD_178016 | JGI IMG/M metagenome (GOLD analysis project Ga0228699, IMG submission 178016) | Freshwater microbial communities from McNutts Creek, Athens, Georgia, United States - 2-17_Aug_MG | ecosystem: Environmental > Aquatic > Freshwater > Creek | place: USA: Georgia... | reverse complement strand
TCCAGCTTCCCTTTTTCGTCAAAGCCGATGGCGCGATAGCAAAGCGGTTATGCAGCGGATTGCAAATTCGTCCAGCCCAGTTCGACTCTGGGTCGCGCCTCCAAGATTTTCCTTGTGAAATTAACAGAAAAGCCCCGTAAGGGGCTTTTTGTTTTGTGCTTTGAATGTGGCTCGTGGGTAAACACGGATTTTTTCTACGCACGCAATCTGCATGATGATCAGCTGTCAATAGCTGACCGTTGCTGAAGAAAGTTGAAAAACCATGCAAGCCGCAAAACGCAAATCCTTAGCCCCAAATGGTGTGTCCTGGTCTGCTGAGGAACGTCAAGTGCGCCAGGATTTGGCGGCTGCCTACCGGCTCGTGGCGTTGTACGGCATGGATGACAGCATCTACACGCACATCTCTGCTCGCGTACCAGGAACGACAAATCAATTTTTGATCAACCCTTTTGGCATGCTGTTTCGCGACATCACGGCTTCCTCGCTCGTCAAGATTGATCTGGACGGTCAGCTGGTTGAACCCAGTACATACGACGTCAACCCCGCCGGTTTCACCATCCACAGTGCCGTCCATGCCGCAAGGCATGATGCGATGTGCGTCCTGCACACGCACACGGTGGCGGGTGTGGCGGTTTCTTCGCTGGCGTGTGGCTTGCAGCCTTGTAACCAGTGGGCGCTGCAATTCCATGACCGGGTGACGTACCACGACTTCGAGGGCATTGCACTCCACCATGAGGAGCGCGTGCGCTTGGTTGCAGATCTGGGACTTAGCTCGCGCGCTTTGATTCTGCGCAACCATGGCTTGGTCACGCTGGGTCGCAGTGTGGCTGAAGCGTTCATTCTGATGCACAACCTAGAACGTGCCTGTCGAGTCCAGATTGCCATCCAGAGCACGGGGCAAGCGGTCTACCCTGTGCGCGAGGACGTTCGCGAACTGACGGCCAGCCAATATGAAAGTGGCGACACCAACCGCCTGGCCTCTGCACCCACCGATCTTTATGCACGTGAGTGGCGGTCCATGCTGCAACGTCTTGCGCCGCCATCTACGACGGCCTATTCCGACTAATTTTTGTCTTACTTGCTTTAACGACCTCGCCCCATGAAAGTCATTTACAGCGACCAGCACACAGGTCACGATCCGCAGCACTTCATTGTGCGCGGACGCATGAAGCGCAGCAACGAACAACCCGAGCGCGGCACCTTGCTGCTCAATGCGGCCAAGCATGCCGGCCACGACATTGTGTCGCCCCAGGACTATGGCGCGGGCCCGCGGGCAGCCATTCACACACCTCAATATTTACGCTTTTTGGAAACATGCTGGGAGCGCTGGCAACAGCTTGACGGGGCCTCCGAGGAAGTGATGCCCAATGTGCATCCCTTTCCGGGACAGCCCTTCACGTATCCAGACAGTCTGGTGGGTCAGGCGGGTTACCACATGGGCGACATGGCCTGTGCGGTGGGTCGCCACACTTGGCATGCGGCCACTTGGTCTGCCCATGTGGCCACGCATGCGGCACAACTGGTGCTCGACGGAGAGCGGGCCGCTTATGCCTTGTGTCGACCACCCGGGCACCATGCCTATGCGGATCGTGCCAACGGGTTCACCTACTTGAACAATGGCGCCATTGCCGCGCAGCACTTGCTCAGCAAACACGACAGGGTTGCGATTCTGGACATTGACGTCCACCATGGCAACGGCACACAAGGTATTTTTTGGCGCCGAAAAGATGTGCTGACCATCTCTTTGCATGGCGATCCGCATTTCTGTACACCTTTTTTCACCGGTCATGCACATGAGGTGGGTGAGGGCGATGGCCTGGGCTACAACCTGAACCTTCCGCTGGCGCGCGGCACAGGCGACGATGATTTTCTGGCTGCACTGTCCAAGGCGCTTGTTACCTTGCAGGCCTTCGCTCCCGGAGCGTTGGTGGTGGCCCTGGGACTGGACGCACACGAAAATGATCCCTACCAGGCCTTGGCGATCACCACGCCTGGTTTTGCACGCATCTTGGCGCAGGTTGCGCGGTTGGGTTTACCGACCGTTCTGGTGCAAGAGGGCGGTTACTTGTCGGAAGATCTTGGGCTGAATTTGGTGAGTGCTTTGAGTGGTTTTGAGGGAGCTGCGTGACGATGGCCCGTGACCTGGATGCCGACATCCGTGCTGCATTGCCTGAAGCCGCTGTTTTAACCGCGCAACCTGCACCCGTCGCCACCGATTGGGCGGCCGCGTTGTTGCTCCGCCTTTATGGACGCTCAGGCCAGCTCACCGCCCTCAGTGGTGAGCGGGATGCCAACTTCCTTGTCACCCCTGCGGATGGCAGTCCCCGATGCATGTTCAAGCTCTCGCACCCGGACGAGGCTGTGCTGGTCGCAGACTTCCAGACCCAGGCCTTGCTGCATATTGCTGCAACCGACCCAAGCTTGCCGGTACAACGTCTGTTGCCTGATGTGCAAGGACGGGCGTCGGTTGAAATTCAGGATGCGCAGGGACGCACACGCGTGGCCCGCTTGTTCAGCTACTTGGAGGGCTTGCCCATGCCACAGGCGCAGCGATCCGCAGCGCAACGCAGCAGCGTGGCGCGCATGCTGGCGCGGCTCGATCTTGCGATGGCAGGGCTTGAACATCCGGCCGCAGCGCGTGAGTTGCCCTGGGACATCCAGCGTGCCGAGCGTGTGCGACCCTTGTTGATGCATGTGCCAGATCTGGAACGTCGTGCACTGGCCCAAACTGCGCTAGACGGATTTGAGCGTCGAGCCCAGCCTCTTTTGGCTGGACTGCGACGTCAACCCATACACAACGACTTCAATCTCTACAACTTGTTGGTCGATCCCAACGAACCTGCCCAGGTGTCAGGCATTCTTGATTTCGGCGACATGGTGCATGCGCCATTGATCAATGATGTGGCTGTGGCTGCTTCTTATCACTTGGATCCAAACGGCGATGCGCTGGGCACGATTGCCCAGTTTGCGGCTGATTACCATGCGGTGTCGCCGTTGAGTCCTGAGGAGACCTTTGTGCTGCTTGATCTGGTTCGCGCACGTTTGGCCATGGTGGTTGCCATCAGCGGCTGGCGTGCTGCGCGTCAACCAGACAATGCAGCCTATCTGATGCGCAACAACGCGATCTCGTGGGCCCGTTTGAGTGCATGTGCCGATTTACAGCCGGAACAAGTGCAGGAGGCCATTGAAGCCGCTTGTCGTACTCAGGACCCGCTCCATGCTTAAAACCTCCCTCGACGAACAACTGCTTACCCGCCGCAACCGACTGCTAGGGCCCGCCTATCGCTTGTTCTATGACGAACCCTTTCATCCTGTGCGCGGGGAGGGGGTCTGGTTGTATGACAAAGCAGGAACCCCTTGGCTGGATGCCTACAACAACGTTGCCTGCGTGGGGCATTCCCATCCACAGGTGGTGGATGCCATCGCCCGTCAGGCCGCCACATTGAATACCCACACGCGGTATCTGCATGAAGGCATCTTGGACTATGCCGAGCGCTTGCTGGCCACCATGCCCGAGGCCGTGGGCCATGTCACCTTCACCTGCACAGGCAGCGAAGCCAATGACCTGGCCATGCGTATTGCAACAGCCCACACACAAGGCACTGGCCTGATCGTGACCCGCTTTGCCTATCACGGCGTGACTTCGGCACTGGCGTGTGCCTCGCCTTCTTTGGGGCAATACGTGCAGCTGGGCGCGCATGTGCGTCTGATCGATCCCCCTGCGGGAGGGGACGCGCAGACGGGTAGCCGCTTTGCCGACAGTGTGCGTGCAGCCATCGCTGATTTGCAGGCAAACGGATTGAAGCCCGCGGCCCTGTTGGTCGATACTGTTTTTTCCAGCGACGGTGTGTTTACCGCCCCCGTAGGTTTTTTGCGCGAGGCTGTGGAGGTCATTCGTGCCGCAGGCGGGGTTTTCATTGCCGATGAGGTGCAGCCTGGCTTTGGTCGTACCGGCGAAGCATTTTGGGGTTTCATGCGCCATGGGGTGGTGCCTGACATCGTGACCATGGGCAAACCCATGGGCAACGGCCATCCTGTGGCCGGGGTCGCGGTGAAGCCCGAGGTCATGCGTGCTTTTGGCCAAGCCAGTCGCTACTTCAACACCTTTGGCGGCAATCCGGTTTCGATGGCCGCCGCCTCTGCCGTGCTTGATGTGTTGACGCAAGAAGGTTTGCAACGCAATGCGCACGAGGTGGGCCATTACCTACGCGAACGCCTGCTGGCGTTGGAGCACCGTTACCCCGAGATCGGTGAGGTGCGCGGTGCGGGGCTCTTTGTTGGTGTGGAGCTGGTAACTGACCGGGCGACGCGTGCGCCAGCCTCGGCATTGGCAGCTCAAGTGGTCAATGGTTTACGCCAACGTCAGGTGTTGTTGAGTGCGACAGGGCCCCACGCCAATGTGTTGAAGATTCGACCACCTCTGGTGTTTCAGCGCGAACACGCTGATTTTCTGGTGACGCGGCTGGATGCTGTGTTGAACGCCGTCTCTCAAGGCCAGCCGTGATTCGAAAGCTTCCCGTCGATAATCTCGCATTCTGTTTTTGGCCTGATTAATTGTGCTTTCCCCCCAAGTCAAAGTCGCTGATCGCGCCGCCGCATCAGCGACCCTTCGTGTTCTGAGTCTCATCCCGCCGATGACGCAGCTCAACACGCCTTACCCATCGACGGCGTATTTGACGGGTTTTTTGCGCTCCCAGAAGGTTGATGCGGTGCAAGAAGACTTGGCCTTGGCGCTGGTGTTGGCTTTGTTCACACCCAAGGGTTTGGTGCAAGTGCGCGATTGCGCTTTGGCCTTGCCCGACACTGCGCGCTCAGCGTGTGTGAATTATTTTTTAGATCACTTCTCGCGTTACCAAACCACCATTGCCCCCACGATTGCTTTTTTGCAGGGGCGTGATTCCACCTTGAGCCACCGCATCGCCGGGCGCGGCTTCTTGCCCGAGGGCCCACGTTTTGCGGCTTTGGATGCGTATGACGATGAGGGCAGTGGTGACCCCTTAGCCTGGGCCTTTGGTGCCTTGGGTCAGCAAGACCGGGCACGCCATTTGGCCACCTTGTATTTGAACGATTTGGCCGATGTGCTGCGTGATGCAGTGGATTCGCGCTTTGAGTTTGTGCGCTACGCCGAATCGTTGGCAGGAAGCCAAGCCACGTTTGAGCCTTTGGCCCAAGCATTGGCCGCGCCTCCAAGCTTGGTGGATGAGACCTTGTGCCAACTCACTTTACAGGCGCTTGCCAAGCATCAGCCGCAGATGGTGCTGTTGTCAGTGCCTTTTCCTGGTGCGGTGTATGCGGCGTTTCGAATCGCACAAACCATCAAGGCCCACGACCCCAGCATTCGCATTGTGTTGGGCGGCGGCTTTGTGAACACCGAGTTGCGTGAGCTCACCGAGCCAAGGGTATTTGACTACGTGGATTTCGTTACGTTGGATGCAGGCGAGCGCCCTTTGCTTGCCTTGCTCGAACATGTTCAGGGTCAGCGCAGCATGCAGCGGTTGGTGCGCACTTTTGTGCGCAATTCAGAAGGCCAGGTGCGTCTGATGAACTGGGCCGAGCCTGATGTGCCGTTCGAGGATGTGGGCACGCCCACCTGGGATGGCTTGCCCTTAGATCGGTACCTGTCGTTGCTCGATATGCTCAACCCCATGCATCGTTTGTGGAGTGATGGGCGCTGGAACAAACTCACCGTGGCGCATGGTTGCTACTGGAAAAAATGCAGCTTTTGCGATGTGAGCTTGGACTACATCTCTCGCTACGAAACAGCCTCAGCCGTGACCTTGGTCGATCGCATGGAACGCATCGTGGCTGAGACCGGGCAAACAGGCTTTCATTTTGTTGATGAAGCAGCACCGCCCAAAGCGCTCAAAGCGTTGGCGCAAGAAATTTTGCGTCGTCAACTCCACGTGTCGTGGTGGGGCAATATTCGGTTTGAAAAAACCTTCACACCGGAGTTGGCCGAGTTGCTGGCTGAGAGTGGTTGCATCGCCATGTCCGGAGGCCTGGAAGTGGCATCTGATCGCTTGCTGGGGCTGATGAAAAAAGGTGTCTCGGTGGAGCAGGTTGCACGTGTGACCAAAGGCTTTTCCGAGGCGGGTATCTTGGTGCATGCCTATCTGATGTACGGCTTTCCCACCCAGACCGTGCAAGACACGGTCGATGCCTTGGAGTACGTACGTCAGTTATTTGAAAACGGGTGTATTCAAAGCGGATTTTTCCATCGCTTTGCCTGCACCGTGCATTCACCCGTGGGCAAAGATCCTCAGGCCTACGGCATTGAACTGGTGCCTTTGCCAGAGGTGAATTTTGCCAAGAACGACATTGGGTTCATTGACCCCACCGGCACCGACCACGACAGCTTGGGGCATGGTCTAAAGAAAGCCATTTACAACTTCATGCATGGCGTGGGTCTGGAAGATGATGTGCGCCAGTGGTTTGAATTGCCCAGGAGGCAATGCCCTAAGCCAACGGTGGGGCGGCACCGGATCGCCAAGGCGCTGGGCTAAACCGGGCAGCGTGTTGGTAAAAAAACCGCTTGGCCAACTCCACCATGCACAAGTAGGCCAACACCATGGCCGACAAGATCGCATAAAAATAAAGCGGTGGTGCCACAAACCCAAGGTCCCCACCTATGGGTGTGAGAGGCAGACCAATGGCCAGCGCCACCACAACCAAAGAGGTGATGGCCAACAACGGATGAGGACGACTCTTGAATGGATTGCCCCGCGTGCGAATGACAAAAATCACCAACACTTGGGTGCACAGCGATTCAATGAACCACCCGGTTTGAAACAAAGATTCGTGCGCATGCAGCACGGTCAGCAGCACATAAAAGGTCAAGAAATCAAACAAGGAGCTGATGGGGCCGATCACCAGCATGAAGTTGCGAATGAAGCTCAAATCAAGCACGCGGGGTTGAGATAACTCTTGTGCATCGACTTGATCCAATGGGATCGGGATCTCTGACACGTCATACAAAATGTTGTTGAGCAAAATTTGCGTGGGTAGCATCGGCAAGAAGGGTAAAAACAAAGCTGCACCTGCCATGCTGAACATATTGCCAAAGTTCGAGCTGGTGCCCATCATGATGTATTTCATGATGTTGCCAAATGTGCGTCGTCCCTCCAACACACCGGCGTGCAACACATGTAAATCTTGTTTCAACAAAATCATGTCTGCCGCAGCTTTTGCCACATCAACCGCAGAATCGACTGACAGGCCCACATCTGCAGCGTGCAACGATGGCGCATCGTTGATGCCGTCGCCCATATAGCCCACCACATGGCCGTTGGCTTTGAGGGCCAAGATCACGCGCTCTTTTTGTGTGGGGTTGACGCGGCAAAATAGATTGGCAGTTTCCACTCGGCGTTGCAAAGCAAAAGCGTCTAACTGCGCAATCTCTTTGCCTGTCAAAACGCCTTGCACCGAAATACCAAGCTGTTCGCAAATATGACGTGTCACCAAGTCGCTGTCCCCGGTGACGATCTTGATGGCAATGCCCAGTTTTTGTAGCTCAGCCAGCGCAGTTGCAGCGCTTTCTTTGGGGGGATCTAAAAAGGCGGCAAAGCCAGCCAACACAAGATCTGACTCATCGTTGATCGCTGCCACTGTGTGATCCCGAGGTACTGCACGCCACGCAATGCCCAGCACGCGCAGCCCTTCGGCCTCGAGTGTGCGGTACTGTTCGATGGCTTCGTTGCGTCTGTCGTCGTTCAGATCTTTGAGCGTGTCGCCATCGCTGTGGATGTGAGAGCACAGACGCAGCATGTCTTCGGCAGCGCCTTTGGCTACAAGCCAGCGTTGACTGCCATCATCGATCAAGACCGAAACACAGCGACGTTCAAAGTCAAAAGGAATTTCGTCGATCTTTTGCCAACGACCGATGTCGCATGTGTGGTGTTGAAGAATGGCCTCATCCAAGGGGCTCTTCAAACCTGTTTCAAAGAAGCTGTTGAGGTAGGCCAATTGAAAAACGTGTGGGCTCTCTCGTCCTGACACATCCACATGGCGTTCAAGCCGAATTTTGGCTTCGGTGAGGGTGCCGGTTTTGTCTGTGCACAGCACGTCCATCGAGCCCAAGTCTTGCACCGCCGTCAAGCGTTTCACGATCATGCGCTGTTGCGACAAACGAATGGCGCCACGTGACAGCGTGACAGAAACCACCATGGGCAAGAGCTCTGGGGTGAGCCCTACTGCCAAGGCCACCGCAAACAAAAACGACTCCAGCCAAGGCTTGTGGAACCATGCGTTGACCAACAACACAAACAACACCATGCCGATGGTCAAAGCCATGATCAACATGCCAAAACGTCGCGTGCCAACCTCGAACGAGGTGGCTTGTGTGGGCTTATCCAGGCTATCTGCAATGTCACCAATCGCGGTGTGAATGCCTGTTTTGACCACCCACACGCGTGCACTGCCGCCGATCACCGACGTACCCATGAACACCGCGTTGGTGGCTTCTTGCATATCGGTGGCCGAGTCAGGGACTGTGCCTGGGTGCTTTTCAACTGGAAATGCTTCGCCTGTCAACAACGATTGGTTGACAAAGAAGTCGCGCGCTTCTATTACCAAGGCATCCGCAGGAATCAAATCACCTGCATGCAACACGCAAAGATCGCCAGGTACCACCTCTTGCATTGGAACTGCCGTCGCTTCACCATCGCGCCAGACCGTAGTGCGCACCGAGACCGATTGCTTGAGTTTCTCTGCCGCTGCGTTGGCACGGTATTCCTGCACAAAATCCAAGCTCACGCTCATCAACACAATGCAGCTGATGATGACAAAGTTGGTCACTTCGCCTGTTAAAGCCGAGACTGAGCTGGCGATCAAAAGCACGATCACCAGTGGGTTTTGAAATCGTGATAAAAATTGCCGCAGCAGCGAATGGTGATGGTGGTTTCGAAATGTATTAGGGCCAAACTGCGTCAAGCGTTCAGCCGCCTCTTGATGCGACAGACCTGTTAAGGCTGTGCCCAAAGGCGCGTATGTATGCGTCCACCAGGCCTGATCAGTACGAGAGGATGGTTTTTTTTGCATGATGCATTAGACCTGTCGTGGTCAGAGAATGTGAAAATTTTTATGAAGCAGGACTGTTTTAACGCTAAATTTCTTTTAGAATATTGACTTCGGTTAATAACACCGCGCGGGAATAGCTCAGTTGGTAGAGCGCAACCTTGCCAAGGTTGAGGTCGCGAGTTCGAGCCTCGTTTCCCGCTCCAATCTAAGAGCCTCGTAACAGTGTTACGAGGCTTTTTTTGTCGCTCATCTCATCCATGCTTTCATCCGGTAAACGTTCGTTGCCCAGCGACAGTCCCAAAGCCATCTTCCGTGCCACGGATGATGCAGCTGGTGGTTGGCTGCAAACAACCAAGCGATGGGTGAAATTTCGCTTGCGTTACTGGTTGTGCAAGAAGCAATTGCTCAATATCCGTGCGTTTTTCATGGATAAAGGCTTGGTGGCCTTGATCGCGTCGGACCTGTCTGCGCTGTTGCGTCCTATGCGACCTTACTTGTGGCACGGGCTCAACCCTAGCCAACGCACGGCGGCGCTGTTGGGCCATTTCGATTGGATGCTGCAGCGTTTTCCTTTGCCTGCGGTACAAAACTTCTACGCCCACGGTTGGTACGAATTATTTGCCCAAACTTATCCTGAAGGTACGGTCCGTTTGACTTTGCAGCCTGGACGTGCGCTGGGTCGTGAAGGTGAGTTGGAACTGCACCTCAAGCTCAACGACACCTCCGTGATGCGCACGGCGTTTAGCATCTTGCCGCGTGAGATGGTTGGTATGCAGGGCGCAGGGGCCGTGTTGGTGATCGGCAATATGCAAGGTATGCGCAATACAAGTTCAGAGATCAAGATCGTCACCCAAAAGATGGAACGCACACGGCCCCACAACATTGTGATGACAGCATTGCAAGGCTTGGTTCAGGGATGGATGCTGACCGGAATGTTAGGCGTGGCCAACGACAAACATGTGTATTCCAGCTACCGTAGTCTGTCTAAACGCGTGGGGCAAAGTTATGACACCTTGTGGCAAGAATTAGGTGCGCAAGTACGCGTTGGCCAGACGCATTGGAGCTTGCCTACGGTGTGGGAGCCCAAGTCTGAACAAGACGTGCCTTCGAACAAGCGTTCACAACTGCGTCGCAAAAACGAGATTCGACAAAAGATCTTCGATCAAGTCGCAACCAATTCGCAGCGACTTGCATGAAAAAAGCCCGCTCTATGCAGCGGGCTTTTTTGTTTGTGCAATGCGTTACTTTTTAGGCAATGTGCCACCGCTTTTCACGCATTCATCCAAAGTTTTGAATTCGGTGAATTTTTTCGTGCGTTCGTAGCTAGTGCTGTTTTTGTCGTGGCAGATGCCAGATTCAGACTTCTTCACAATGGGTTCTGCATTGGCACCGCCTGCAGGTGCGCGACCACCACTCTTGATGCATTCGTCCATCGAGGCAAAAGCCTGAAATTTTTTGGTGTTGCCATAGGAGTTGCTGCTCTTGTCATGACAAATGCCGGATTCTGACTTTTTCACGCTCGGTTCGGCCGCTGCTGGTGCTTTCTGATCTGCTGCATGGGCTGCGCCCAGACAAAGACCGAGTAAAACTGCGATGAGTGCTCGATGGGTTCGTTGTTCCATGTGTTGGCTCCTAAAGTGTGAATGAAAGGGACGAAGGAAGCGGCTATTAAAAAAAGCTGTAGTTAATATAGCCGATGCCCTCAGTTCTCAAACCCGCTGGCGTAAAATTCGACCACGCAACGACACCGCCCGAGTGGTGAAATTGGTAGACACAAGAGACTTAAAATCTCTCGCTTTCCGTAAGGGGCGTACCGGTTCGATTCCGGTCTCGGGCACCATCAACGTGATTTTTCGCGCCCCGCGTGCATCAGCATGTCGACGAACGCTTGGGCAGCGGGCGACAAGGTGCGCCCGGCACGTTGAATACGTCCAATGGTGCGTGTGATGGGCGGGTTTTCCAGTCGCACACCGACAACCGCCGAACGGTCTGTGGGCAATGTCAACCGAGGCACGACAGCCACCACCAATCCACTTTGCACCAAGCCAATCAAGGTGGAAATGTGCCGCACTTCGCAAGCAGGGCGAGGTTTACGACCCACATGGGCCAAAGCCTGATCAATCAAAACACGGTTGCGACTCGCATGTGAAACCAAGGCATAGGCGTGATTCGCCAGTTCTTCCCAGCGCACAAAACGGCGTTTGGCCAGCACATGGTCAGCCGGGCAGGCGAGTACGAAAGACTCTTGGAGCAAAGGGGTGAACTCAACCTCCGGGTCGTGCATACCGATGTAGTTGATGGCGAAGTCGGCTTCCCCTGTTTTCACACTGGCCAGCACTTCATCGGCACCTTCTTCAATGATGCGCACCATCACATTGGGATGCTTATTTCTGAAGGATCGAATGACCTCGGGCAAGAAATGATGCACGGCAGAAAACACACAGCCAACGGTGATGTCGCCTGTTTCCAGTTGTGCGGCATCGTGCAGGCCACTCACTGAGCGTTCGAGCTCTTGCAGCATGTGCCTCACTTCTGCAAAAAACTTGTGCCCCAAGTGTGTGAGCTCCACACTGCGTGTGGTGCGATCGAACAAGCGCACAGCCAACACGGCTTCGAGGTTGGCAATGCGTCGCGAGAGTGCGGGCTGAGACAGGTGCAAGGTTTTGGCTGCAGCGGCAAAGCTTTGTTGCTCGCCCACGGTGACAAAGGCGCGAAGATCGGCGATAGAAGGTTGAGCGGCCATGGTGAATTGATTCGATGAATGCATTAATTATTGAAAAAGATGCAATTTACATCATAGGTCGGAGATGTCACCATACATACATAACCAGGAGACAAGCGCATGCACACACGCATCAAGCGCCGACAACTATTACAAGCGGCAGCCGCAACCTTGGCTGCGCCTTTTGCGGCTCAAGCGCAGGGCTATCCAAGCAAGCCGATTCGCTACATCGTGCCTGTTGCCGCTGGAGGCGGCTCAGACATGGTGGGTCGTGTGGTGACCGAGCGTTGGGGGCGAGCACTGGGTCAAACCTTTGTGGTTGATAACCTCAGTGGTGGCGGTGGTGTGGTGGCATGCCAAACCACGCAACGTGCCGCAGCCGATGGCTACACGCTGATGCAGTCCTATGTCGCCACCCATGGCACCACACCTGCCACGCGCAAAGTCAGTTATGACGCCGTGCGTGACTTCACGCCTGTTGGCATGATTGGCATGACGCCCAATGTGTTGGTGGTCAATGCGTCGGTGCCCGCACGCACACTGAAGGAATTCATTGATTACGTCAAACGTAATCCCACCCGTGTGAACTACGGTTCAGCTGGGCCAGGATCGCTCACCCATCTGACCATGGAGCTCTTCAAGCAAGAGACGGGGGTGTTCATGTTGCACATTCCCTACCGCGGCATTGCACCCGCATTGAATGATTTGATTGCAGAGCAAACACAGGCGCTGTTTCCCGGGCTTGCGGCGGCGTTGCCCCACTTGCGCTCAGGTCGCGTGCGTGCCTTAGCCGTGACAGGTAAGCAGCGCAGCCCCTTGCTCAAGGACGTGCCCACGATGGAAGAGGTGGGCTTGCAGGGATTCAATGCCATGCAGTGGTATGGCGTCGCAGGTCCTGCGGGCATGCCAGCCACGGTCGTGCGTCAACTCAATGAATCGCTGGGCAGTGTGCTCAAAGCACCTGATTTGGCAGACAAACTCGCTGCTGAAGCGGTGGTGCCCTGGGCGATGACGCCTGAGGAGTTTGGCCAACACATCCGTTCTGAAATCGGGCGATGGACGGCGCTGGCCAAGGCTCGCAATATTCAGCTCGACGACTAATTTTTCACCATTTTTTACTGAGGATTTTTATGGCTCGCAACACTGTCGTATTGGCGGATACCCACGCTCCTGCTGTCACCCGCATTCTGGCGGAATTTGTGGCGCAACACCCATCCCGTGGTTGGGCGGATGCGGTGGATCACGAGGCGCACCGCACGTTTTATAACTGGTTAGGTTGTGCCATTGGGGCGGCTCACCATGAGGCCGCAGACATTGCGGTGGCTGCCGCCAAGCTGCTTGAGCCATCGGCCCAGGCTTCGGTGCTGGGACGCACAGAGCAACTTGATATGTGTAATGCGGCGTTGGTTAATGGCATCACCTCGCACACCTTTGACTTTGACGACACCCACCTCAAGACCATCATCCATCCTGCTGGACCGGTCGCGTCTGCTGTGCTGGCCATGGCCGAACACCAAGGTTTGTCGGGCCGCGATGTGCTGGATGCCTTGGTGTTGGGCATTGACGTCGCATGCCGCGTGGGCAACACCATGTACCCCGATCACTATGACCGAGGCTGGCATATCACGGGTTCTACCGGCATGCTGGGCGCCGCGGCCGGGTGTGCACGTTTGCTCAAGCTCAACCCCGAACAAACTGCGATGGCATTGGGCATTGCGGCGTCGCAGCCCGTAGGCCTGCGCGAGCAGTTCGGCACCATGACCAAACCTTTTCACCCCGGTGGTGCGGCACGCGCGGGGCTGATGTCTGCGCTGTTGGCCAGCCAAGGTTTCACCGCCAGCAGCAAGGCGCTGGAAGCGCCACGTGGCTTCATCCAAGTGGCGTCAGACAAACGCGCTTGGAACGAAATCACCGATGAATTGGGGGCTCGGTTTGAGATTTCGTTCAACACCTACAAACCGTTTGCCTGCGGCATCGTGATCCATCCAAGCATTGACGCCTGTGTGCAGTTGCGTGAACGCGGTGTCACGCCTGAGCAGGTCGAGCGCATCGATTTGCGCGTGCATTCGCTGGTGCTGGAGCTCACAGGCAAGAAAGAACCCAAAGATGGCTTGCAAGGCAAGTTCAGTGTCTACCACGGGTGCGCGGCAGGCCTGATTTATGGCCGTGCAGGGGAGGACGAGTTTGCAGATGCGGTGGTGAATGACCCACTGGTCGTACAGACGCGTAACAAGGTGCAAGCGGTGGTGGACGACAGCATTGAAGAAGCAGCGGTGCGCGTGAGCGCCTTGCTCAAGAATGGTGAGCGGGTGGATGTGCATGTTGAGCATGCCATCGGCTCTTTGCAAAAACCACTTACCGATGCCCAGCTCCAAGAAAAATTCAATGCCTTGGTGACGCCCGTGTTGGGGCAGCAACGGGCTGACGACATCACACGTGCTTGCTGGCAGTTGAGCAGTTTGGCCGATGTTCGAGTGCTGACCCAGCTGTGTCGCGCTTGACGGTGTCAGTCCTGCTCGTGTCGCGTTGACCCCGCGTGGCACAATAGAGCGTGAACAAAAGCCATGAGGGGCGTCGAGATCGAGTCTGACGGCGCCTCATGGCGGTATTTTTAATCATGCTGCAAAGAAGGGGTTTCGTCATGGCACGTTATAACGCCGCGTATGAAATTCACGTCCATGGTCAAGTGCCACTGCGTTCGGATGTGGGCATGGACCAATTGCAAGACGCGCTGCGACCTTTGTGGCAATACGCAGGTGCGCGTTCTCTGGACGAAGGCGCGACCAGCGCCTACCCAGAAGAACCCGGTCTTCGCTTAGACGCGCAAGAGCATGCGCTGAACATGTGCTGGACTGTTCCTGGCGATGACGACTTTCGTCAATGCTTGGACGATATGTGCATGAACCTCAATGAGTTGACCTCTGCAGGTGCTGCCATTGAAGTCACTTTTTACGACAACGATTTTGACGACGAAGACGAAAACCGCGGCCAAGAGTCGCGCGATGACTTCTTGATGCTCTTCGTTGGCCCCACGCCTGCAGACATCATGCAAGCGCAGCGCGATATGTTGGTCAACGATGTGGTCCACCTGATGGAGCGTCATTTTGACGGTGCCGAGTTGGGCGGCGTGGTCAACGAAATTGATCAACTGTTCTCACAGCGCTTTGACAATTTGGTCAACTCTTTGGACCTGGGTCGCCCCCCTCGCGGTTCGGGCGGAAATGGCCATGGTGGTTCGGGTCACGGCGGACGCAAACCGCGCCATTTGCATTGATCCCAAAGCGCGCAGCGGTGTGCTGCGCGCTTTTTCATGTCAACAACGCATCAACCTGCGTTGATACCAATGCCCTTGAACTCGCCCGTGGCAATGCGCTTTTCCCATTCGGCAGGGCCTGTGATGTGGGCGCTTGTGCCGCCTGAGTCCACAGCCACCGTCACAGGCATGTCGACCACATCGAATTCGTAAATGGCTTCCATGCCCAGGTCGGCAAAGCCCACCACTTTGGCGTGCTTGATCGCCTTGGATACGAGGTAAGCCGCACCGCCCACAGCCATGAGGTAGGCCGATTTGTGCTTTTTGATGGCCTCAATCGCGGTAGGACCGCGTTCGGCTTTGCCCACCATGGAGATCAAGCCAGTTTGCGACAGCATCATCTCGGTGAACTTGTCCATGCGGGTGGCCGTTGTGGGGCCTGCGGGGCCGACCACTTCTTCGCGCACGGGGTCCACCGGGCCGACGTAGTAAATCACGCGGTTGGTGAAGTCCACGGGCAACTTCTCGCCTTTGGCCAACATGTCTTGAATGCGCTTGTGCGCAGCATCGCGGCCGGTCAGCATCTTGCCGTTGAGCAAAATCGTTTGGCCGGGTTTCCAGCTTGCCACTTCTTCTTTGGTGAGCGTGTTCAGGTCCACGCGCTTGCTCTTTTGCGTGTCGGGCGTCCAGTTCACATCGGGCCACAGGTCCAACGATGGGGCATCCAAATACACGGGACCTGACCCATCCATCACAAAGTGGGCATGGCGTGTGGCTGCGCAGTTGGGAATCATCGCAATGGGCTTGCTCGCCGCGTGCGTGGGGTACATCTTGATCTTGACGTCCAGCACGGTGGTCAAACCACCCAAGCCTTGTGCACCAATGCCCAGTGCGTTGACCTTGTGGTAGAGCTCCAAACGTAGCTCTTCAACTTGTGTGAGTTTGTCGCCTTTGCTTGATTTTTCAAGCAATTGGTACATGTCCAGGTCGTCCATCAGACTTTCTTTGGCCAAGAGAACCGCTTTTTCAGCCGTGCCACCAATGCCAATGCCCAACATGCCAGGTGGGCACCAGCCCGCGCCCATGGTGGGCACGGTTTTCAGCACCCAATCGACGATGTTGTCGCTGGGGTTGAGCATGTACATCTTGGACTTGTTTTCGCTGCCGCCGCCTTTGGCTGCCACAGTGACGTCGACTTTGTCACCGGCGACGATCTGGGTGAAGATCACGGCAGGCGTGTTGTCTTTGGTGTTTTTACGGGCAAACTGCGGGTCGTCGACCACCGATGCACGCAACATATTGTCAGGGTGGTTGTAGCCACGGCGCACGCCTTCGTTGATGGCGTCTTCCAAGCTGCCCGTGAAGCCTTCCCAGCGCACGTTCATGCCAACTTTCAAGAACACGTTGACGATGCCGGTGTCCTGGCAAATCGGGCGATGCCCCATGGCGCTCATCTTGCTGTTGGTCAAAATTTGCGCAATGGCGTCTTTGGCAGCGGGGCTTTGTTCGCGCTGGTAGGCGCTGGCCAAGTGGCTGATGAAGTCGGCCGGGTGGTAGTAGCTGATGTATTGCAGCGCAGCAGCAACCGATTCAATCAAATCGTTTTGGCGGATGACGGTCATGTTCAGGATCCTGGAAATTATTTGATGGTCAAGACCCAAGCGGCCAGCTTCTTGGCTTCAGCGTCGTTGACTTGTGTGTTGGCAGGCATGGGTACGGGGCCCCAGGTGCCAGCACCGCCTTTTTGAATTTTGCTGGCCAGCTTGTCGACGGCCGATTTATCGCCAGCGTATTTGGCAGCCACATCTTTGTACGAGGGGCCAACCAGCTTTTTGTCGAGCGCATGGCAGGCCATGCAATTCTTGGATGTGGCCAAAGCTTGGTCTGCCCAAACAGGGGCAGACACAGACGTGACAGCGAGTGCAAGCAAGGCAAAAAGATGGGTTTTCATGGCATGACCTCTGAGATGCGTTGAGTAATGGACGTTCCGCCAGTTTATCAAGGACGCCAGCCCTTTTCTTTGTCCCCGCTTGCGGCCATGGTTTGGCTTTTTGACACGGGTCGCGTTTGATGTGTGGGCCATAATCGAACGAGATTTTTTTGATGCTTTTCTGACCGGAGATAGACATGCCTGCTTACCGTTCCAAAACCTCGACTGCTGGCCGCAACATGGCGGGCGCCCGCTCCCTGTGGCGCGCCACAGGCATGAAGGACGACGATTTCCAAAAACCCATCATTGCGATTGCCAACTCGTTCACACAGTTCGTCCCAGGCCATGTGCATTTGAAAGACCTCGGTCAGTTGGTGGCGCGTGAGATCGAGGCAGCCGGTGGTGTCGCCAAAGAGTTCAACACCATCGCGGTGGACGATGGCATCGCCATGGGCCACGACGGCATGCTCTATTCGCTGCCCAGCCGCGACATCATTGCGGACTCGGTGGAGTACATGGTCAATGCCCATTGCGCCGATGCCCTGGTCTGTATCTCGAACTGCGACAAGATCACCCCCGGCATGTTGATGGCCGCCATGCGCCTGAACATTCCCGTGATCTTTGTGTCGGGCGGTCCCATGGAGGCGGGCAAGGCGCGCTTGGCCGTTCCTGGTACGCAAACCATTGAAATCAAAAAACTCGACCTGATCGACGCCATGGTCATGGCCGCTGACAGCAAGGTCAGCGACGCCGATCTGGCCAAGGTGGAGCGTTCCGCATGTCCCACCTGCGGGTCATGCTCGGGCATGTTCACGGCTAACTCCATGAACTGTTTGGCCGAAGCGCTGGGCTTGGCCTTGCCTGGTAACGGCACCGTTGTCGCTACCCATGCTGACCGCGAGCGCCTTTTCAAGCAAGCGGGTCACACCATCGTTGAATTGGCCAAGCGCTATTACGAAAAAGACGATGTGTCGGTGTTGCCACGCTCTATGGGTTTCAAAGCGTTTGAAAACGCGATTGCGCTGGACATCGCCATGGGCGGCTCGACCAACACCATTTTGCACATCTTGGCCATTGCCCAAGAAGCCGAAATCGAATTCACCATGGCCGACATTGACCGCATGTCCAAGATCGTGCCGCAGCTGTGCAAAGTGGCACCCAACACCAACAAGTACCACATCGAAGACGTGCACCGCGCAGGCGGCATCATGGCTATTTTGGGTGAGCTCGACCGCGCAGGCCGACTGCACACCGATGTGGCCACCGTCCACACCAAGACCATGAAGGATGCCTTGGATCAGTGGGACATTGCCCGCAACCCATCCGATGCCGTGAAGACTTTCTACATGGCTGGCCCCGCCGGCGTGCCCTCGCAAGTGGCCTTCAGCCAAAACACACGCTGGCCAAGCCTGGATCTGGACCGTGCCGAAGGTTGCATCCGTTCGTTTGACCATGCGTTCAGCAAAGAGGGCGGCTTGGCTGTCTTGCGCGGCAACATCGCCCTCGACGGCTGCGTGGTGAAGACCGCCGGCGTGGACGATAGCTTGCTGGTATTCGAAGGCCCAGCCCATGTGGTGGAGTCGCAAGACGAGGCGGTAGAGCACATCTTGAACGACCAAGTCAAAGCAGGCGACATTGTGGTGGTGCGCTACGAAGGCCCCAAAGGCGGCCCCGGCATGCAAGAAATGCTGTACCCCACCAGCTACATCAAGTCCAAAGGCTTGGGGAAGGCCTGCGCCTTGCTGACCGATGGTCGCTTCTCGGGTGGTACCTCTGGTTTGTCGATTGGCCACTGCTCGCCAGAGGCTGCAGCCGGCGGCAACATCGGTTTGGTGCGCAACGGTGACCGCATCCGCATCGACATTCCCAATCGCACCGTGAATGTGTTGGTGAGTGACGAGGACTTGGCCAAACGCCGTGTCGAACAAGACAAACTCGGTTGGAAACCTGCTTTGCCACGTCCACGCAAAGTGTCGTCAGCACTTAAGGCCTATGCCTTGTTGGCCACCTCGGCTGACAAAGGCGCAGTGCGCGATGTGTCCTTGCTCGATTGATGCGCACGACTTGAACCACGCATGCTGATTCATCCCCACATCGACCCGGTCGCGCTGCAGCTGGGACCGTTGGCTATCCACTGGTATGGCCTGACCTATCTGGCGGCATTTGCTTTGTTTGTGGGGCTGGCGCGCTTACGGTTGCAGCACGCGCCCTATGCGCAGCAAGTGGCGCTGGGCACCTGGTCTCAACAAGACATTGAAGACATCTTGTTTTATGGCGTGATGGGTGTGGTGCTGGGCGGACGCTTGGGCTACTGCTTGTTTTACAAACCCCTGTATTACGCGGCCAACCCTTTGGAGGTGTTTGCTGTGTGGCAAGGCGGCATGAGTTTTCATGGCGGCATGTTGGGCGTGTTTGTGGGCACGGCGGTTTTTGCTTGGCAGCGTCAACGCGCTTGGCTGTGGGTCACCGACTTCATTGCGCCTTGTGTGCCGACCGGTTTGGCCGCAGGACGTGTGGGTAACTTCATCAACGCAGAGTTGTGGGGCCGAGAAGCAGACCCCTCCCTGCCTTGGGCCATGGTGTTTCCACAAAGTGGCAGCTTGATCCCGCGCCATCCCTCGCAGATTTACCAGTTCTTGGGCGAAGGCCTCTTGCTCTTTGTGGTGCTGTGGCTTTATGCCCGCAAGCCTCGTCCCGTTGGGGCTGTCTCGGGTGTGTTCATGATCGGTTATGGCAGTCTGCGTTTCATGGCCGAGTACTTCCGCGAGCCCGATGCACACCTGGGCTTGCTGGCTTTGGGCATGAGCATGGGCCAATGGCTGTGTGTGCCTATGGTGGTGGTGGGCCTTGTCCTGTGGCTGCATGCGGTGCGTCAGCCGCCAACGCAGTGATTTTTTTCGGACGATGAGGGTAACCCTTGCGTGTGTTAACTGTGTGAACCCAACCAGAGGAATGGCATGAACGCAAGCACATGGCTCAGTAGCAAACTCAATCTGTTGCGCAACACGGCCATGTCGAGCCAAGCCGCGCCAGAGCAAATGCGTTCCACCCGCGAACGCTTAGATGCCACCTTGCGCCAAGAAAAAGAAGCCTTGTCGCCACGCTCTTTGCGCCGCACTTTGTCGCTGTTGCAAGGGGTGGTCGACCCCCGCGTGAGCGAGGTCGAAGGCGGGCGCCGTGCCAAAGCCTTGGCTGATTGGTATGTCAAAGCCGAAGCGTTTGAGCGACAAGATCTGTGGCTCTTGATCAGCGAACAGTTTGGTCCCGATGCGGCCAAAGTGCGCGCTGCCCGCGATGACTACGACGCAGCCCTGGGCACGGTGGAAGAGGGGCCTGCCGAGATTCGCTTGCGCCGTGCCTTGGTGTCGCCACGCACCCGGTTGTTGCAACGCTTTGCCGCCTATCCCGGCGGCATGCGGTTTTTGGTCGACATGCGGGCTGAGTTCTTGCCTCAACTCAAAGGCAACAAGCGCTTGCTGGCGCTGGATGCTGAGTTGGAGAATTTGTTTTCTACCTGGTTTGATGTGGCGTTTTTAGAACTGCGCAGCATCAGCTGGGATTCCCCCGCTTCGCTGATAGAAAAGCTCATCAAGTACGAGGCCGTGCACGACATTCGCAGCTGGGCCGATTTGAAAAACCGCTTGGACAGCGACCGCCGTTGCTATGGCTTCTTTCATCCCAGCTTGCCCAACGAGCCCTTGATCTTTGTCGAAGTCGCTTTGCTCGATGAGATCGCAGACAACATCATGCCCCTGCTCGACGAAGGTGCGGCACCGGAAGATTTACAAAAAGCCACCGTGGCCATTTTTTATTCCATCAGCAATACCCAAGCCGGGTTGCGCGGCGTGAGCTTTGGTGACTCGCTGATCAAACGCGTGGTCGAAACCCTGCGCGGGGAATTTCCCAAACTCAAAACCTTTGCCACCCTGTCGCCGATTCCAGGCTTGCGCGCTTGGCTGTCGCGCAACGTTGACGACATGCTCAAACAGCTCACCGACAAAGAGCTCACTGCCTTGGGCCGTGAACTCAGTTTCGAGCCCCCCACGGCTACCCATGTGCTGGCTGCGCTGGAGCAACCTGTGTTGCTGAGTGCTTTGTCGCTCAGGTCACCCTTGCGTTTGTTTTTGACCCGCTGTGCGGCACAGTACCTCGGACAAGAAAAACAAGGCGACCAGGTGCTGGACCCGGTGGGACGTTTTCATTTGGGCAACGGCGCCCGCATTGAGCGCATCAATTGGTATGCCGATGCCTCGTCCAAAGGGCTCAAGCAGTCGCACGGCCTGATGGTGAATTACCTCTACGACTTGAAACGACTCGACAAACACCGTCAAATGCTGGACAAAGGCGAGGCCCCTGCGTCCAGCGAGGTGCAAGCCTTGTATTTGAAATGATCACCCCGATACCCACCATGAAGGAGACAGACATGACCCTCACGCACCACTCGGCCACCCGCCGTGATGTTTTACGTTGGGGCAGCGCAGGTTTGGCCGTTGCCAGCTTAGGCGTACACGCCGATCCGAACTGGCCCAGCAAACCCGTCACCATGATCGTGCCGTTTCCTGCAGGCGGCGGTACCGATGCTTTTGCGCGCCCGTTCTCGGCCCAGTTTGCCAAACAAAGTGGCAAGACCTTGGTGATCGACAACCGAGGCGGTGCGGGTGGCAACCTCGGGGCGGGCATTGCTGCCAAAGCTGCGCCCGATGGCTACACACTCTTTATGGGCGGTGTGCACCATTCGATTGCGCCCTCGATGTACCCCAAGCTCGACTACGACTTAGAACGCGACTTTGTGCCCCTGGCCTTGTTGGCCGTGGTGCCTCAGGTGCTGGTGGTGAATCCGAAAAAAATTCAGGGTGATTTCAAGTCGTTTCTGGACCAAGTGCGCAAGAACCCGGCCAAATTCAACTACGGCTCAGCAGGGGGTGGCACTTCGCACCACTTGGCCGGTGAATTGTTCAAGCTGCAAACCAAAACCTTCATCACGCACATTCCTTACCGCGGTGCGGGCCCTGCCTTGCAAGACTTGATCGCTGGTAACGTCGACATGATGTTTGATGGCTTGGGTTCCTCCGCCCAGCACATCAAGAGCGGTCGCATCAAGGCCCTGATGGTGTCGGGCAACAAACGCAATGCCGCCTTCCCCGACGTGCCCTGTGCGGCAGAGCTCGGATTTCCTGAATACACCGTCACCACTTGGTATGGATTGTGGGCACCCAAAGGCACGCCTACCGATGTGCAAGCTCGCGTGGTGGAAGAGGTGAAAAAAGCCTCGGCAGGTGAAGAGCTCAAAGCCGCTTGGGCACTCAACGGCGCAGATTTCCCCCACCTCAGTGGCGCCCAATTTGGTGGCTTTGTGAATGGCGAAATCAAACGCTGGGCTGCCGTTGTGAAGGCCTCAGGCGCCAAACTCGATTGACCAACCCCACTGCAATCATGAAGAACCACAATCTCTATGCGGCCTTGCGGGCCGCCTTCCCCCAAGACTTGAACGCCACGGCAGTGGAGACAGACGACGGTCTGCGCTACAGCTGGGCGGATCTGGAACGCGCCAGCGCCATGTTGGCCAATTTGCTGGACTCACTCGGTGTGCCCAAGGGCTCACGCGTGGCTGTGCAAGTAGAAAAGTCGGTGGAAGCCATGATGCTCTACCTCGCCACCTTGCGTGCGGGCTATGTGTTTTTACCGCTCAACACGGCTTACCAAAGCGCCGAGATTGCTTACTTCATCGAAAACGCCGAACCCGCTGTGGTGGTGTGCAGTGGCAAGAACTTTGGCTGGGTCAGCAAGATTGCTTTCCAAGCAGGCACACAATATGTGTTCACCTTGAATGACGACCGTAGCGGCAGCTTGCTTGAGCGTGCCGTGCATTGCGCCGACCAGCACACGGTAGTGCATAACCAAGCCGACGATTTGGCCGCCATCCTCTACACCAGTGGCACCACAGGCCGCAGCAAAGGCGCCATGCTCTCGCACGGCAATATGCTGAGCAACGCCCAAACCTTGAAAGACTATTGGGGTTGGCAAGCCAAGGATGTGTTGATCCACGCCTTACCGATCTTTCATGTGCATGGCTTGTTTGTGGCAATTCACGGCGCCTTGCTCAATGGCAGCAAGATGATTTGGTTGTCCAAGTTCGACCCTCAATTTGTCATTGCCAAAATGCCCGAGGCCACCGTCTTCATGGGTGTGCCTACCTTGTATGTGCGCATGCTGGCCGAGCCCACGTTGACGCGCGCGCAAGCCGCGCACATGCGTTTGTTCATTGCTGGCTCAGCGCCGCTGTTGATCGAAACCTTCAAAGAATGGCAAGACCGTACGGGCCACACCATCCTGGAGCGCTACGGCATGAGCGAGACGGTGATGCTCACCTCCAACCCCTATGCTGCGGATGCGCGGTATCCCGGTCAAACCGAACGGCGTGGCGGTACCGTGGGCTTTCCTCTGCCTGGCGTGAGCCTGCGTGTGCAAAGCGACGAGGGCCAAGCCTTGCCTGTGGGTGAGATTGGTGGCATTCAGGTCAAAGGCCCCAATGTGTTTGGCGGCTACTGGCGCATGCCCGAAAAAACCAAAGAGGAATTCACGGCCGACGGTTATTTCAAAACGGGTGATGTGGGCAAGGTGGACGAACGCGGTTATGTGACCATCGTGGGTCGCAGCAAAGACCTGATCATCAGCGGCGGCTACAACGTGTACCCCGCAGAGATTGAGGGCTACATCAACGACATGCCTGGCGTCGCTGAAAGTGCCTTGATTGGTGTGCCGCATCCAGACTTCGGCGAAGTCGGTGTGGCTGTGGTGATCGCCAAGCCGGGGGCTGCTGTGTCGGGTGATGCGGTGATTGCGGCTTTGAAGTCGCAGTTGGCCAATTTCAAAATTCCGAAGAAGTGTTTTGTGGTGGCTGAGCTGCCGCGTAACACCATGGGGAAGGTGCAGAAGAACTTGCTTCGCGAGCAGTACAAAGGGTTGTTCTGAGCTTTTGTGTTCTGTCGTTGCGTTTTGTCTCGCCTCGCTTATCGCTTATCGCTTATCGCTTATCGCGCTACGCCAAGGCGAGCAGCCGGTATCCGCTGCGACTCCTTCGCTGCGCTCTTAATGTCGCCGCAGCGGACACCGACTGCTCGCCTTGGCTTCGGGGTGCGTGAGGCAAACTGATTGCTTCGCGTTGCATGTTTTCTGTGATGCGCTAGCGAACCCCCGATGCGGATGGGGCTGTGCGGCGGCTGACGATTTCTGGTACCCCAGTATGAGGAAGCCGCCGCACAGCCCCATCCGCATCAGCGAGAGAAGAAAAACAGCAGCACCGACAAAAAAGCCACTCAACCGAGTGGCTTTTTCATGCGTGAATGAGTGATTGAGGAAAAGCTCAACCCGCCAAAGCCGCAGAGTTCACACGTTGTGTGATGTGTGCCAAAGCCTCTTCAACTTGGTCGATCAAGATCAAGCACAAATCGCCTTTTTGCAAACGCTCCATCGCGCGATCAATGGCTAAAAACTCGCCATGGATCTCGTCGATGTGGCTGGTGCGCTTGGCGCCGTCTAGGCCTTGACGCAAGAGCTTGAGCACTTCGCCGTCGACGCGACCGCGTTGGCAGGCGTCTTGGTAGAGCACCACATCGTCGAAGGCTTCGCCGATCAAACGGGTTTGTTCGCGGATGTCTTCGTCGCGGCGGTCACCGGCGCCGCTGATCACCACGCTGCGACGCTGGGCGGGCAGGTTGGTCACGGCTTGCACCAGGGCTTTGATCGCGTCGGGGTTGTGGCCGTAATCAGCGATGACGGTGGCGCCTTTGTAGTCGAACACATTGAAGCGTCCGGGCACGGCGTTGCTGTCGCTCACAAAAGTGGCCAAGCCTTTGCAAATGGTTTTCCATGACACGCCCACGGCCCAGGCGGCGCCGATGGAGGCCATGGCGTTTTCTATTTGGAAACCAATCGCACCGCTGCGGGTCACGGGCACTTCGGCCAAGGGAATGCGCACCGAATGGTTGCCTTGCATGGCAACGATTTGCTCGTCTTCCACAAACAGCACGCGTTTGCCTTGGGCACGGTGGGTGGCAATCACGGGGTGGTGCGCGTCCAAACCAAAGAAGATCACTTGGCCTGGGCAGTTGCCCGCCATCGCCGCCACGATGGGGTCCGCAGCGTTGAGCACGGCGGTGCCCGAAGCGGCCACGTTTTGCACAATCACACGCTTCAAGACCGCCAGGTCTTCCACGGTGGAGATGTAGTTCAAACCGAGGTGGTCGCCCATGCCGATGTTGGTCACCACGGCCACTTGGCAGCGGTCAAAGGCCAAGCCTTCACGCAACATGCCACCGCGCGCGGTTTCGAGCACAGCGGCATCGGCATCGGGGTGCATCAACACATTGCGCGCACTGCGTGGGCCGCTGCAATCACCGCTGTCAGTTTGACGGCCATTCACGTACACGCCATCGGTGTTGGTCATGCCCACCCGCATGCCGTTGGCACGCAAGAGGTGAGCGGTCAGGCGCACGGTGGTGGTTTTTCCGTTGGTGCCGGTGACAGCAATCACGGGAATGCGTCCGTCGTCGCCGTCGGGGAACATAGTGGCGATGACGGCTTCGCCCACATCGCGGCCTTTGCCAAACGAGGGGTTCAGGTGCATGCGCAAACCCGGTGCGGCATTGACTTCGACCACACCGCCGCTTTGCTCTTCAAGCGGGCGCAAGACCGACTCGCACACCACATCCACACCACAAATGTCCAAGCCCACCATTTGTGCTGCCGCGATGGCGCGCAGGGCGACCTCCGGGTGCACGTCATCGGTGACGTCGGTGGCGGTGCCACCAGTGGACAGGTTGGCGTTGTTGCGCAAGATCACGCGGGCGCCTTTGGCGGGCACCGAGTTGGCGTCGTAGCCTTGTTCTTTCAGGCGTGCGATGGCGATGTCGTCGAAACGAATTTTGGTCAGCGAGGTCGCATGGCCTTCGCCACGGCGGGGGTCGGCGTTGACTTGATCGACCAACTCACGCACCGTGTTTTTGCCGTTGCCCACCACCAAGGGTGGTTCGCGTCGGGCGGCTGCCACCAATTTGTTGCCGACCACCAGCAAGCGGTAATCGCTGCCGGGCAAGAAGCGCTCGACCAGCACTTCTTCGCGGCAGGCACGGGCTGCGGTGTAAGCAGCTTTGACACCTTCTTCGGTGGTGACGTTGACCGAAATGCCTTTGCCTTGGTTGCCGTCACGTGGTTTGACCACCACGGGCAAGCCAATTTCTTGGGCGGCAGCCCAAGCGTCGGCTTCGCTGATCACAGGACGGCCCAAGGGCACGGGCACACCGGCTGCATGTAACAGCTTTTTGGTCAGCTCTTTGTCTTGCGCGATCGACTCGGCGATGGCGCTGGTGGAGTCAATTTCTGCTGCTTGGATGCGACGTTGTTTGCTGCCCCAGCCCAGTTGCACCAAGCTGCCTTCAGTCAAACGACGGAAGGGGATGCCGCGTGCAATCGCGGCATCGACGATGGAGCCGGTGGAGGGGCCTAAGCGCAGGTCTTCGTCCATCTCACGCAGCTCGTGAATCGCGGCATCCACATCGAAAGTTTGATTGTCCAAGGCGGCCATGCACAGCTCGTTGGCGAGTTGGATGGCGCGGCAACCCACTTCTTCTTGCGTGTATTCAACCGCTACTTGAAACAGACCCGCTTCGGGCGTGGCCGTGCTGCGACTGAAAGTCACGGGACACCCCGCTTGAATTTGCAAGTGCAGGGTGACGGCTTCGAGTGCATGGGCCATGCTGAGCTTGGCCTTGCTGTCGGTGGGGTGCAGATTGCCGACGCCGGGGAACAGGTTGCGCAAACGGTTTTCAAACTCGGTGTTGTGGCTCAGATCGAGCTCAGCCGCTTCGCATCGCACCATGGCTTCGACGGCGGTGTGACGGGTCCAGAGGTTAGGCCCACGCAGGGCGCGAATACGAGAGACTTCCATCAGCCATTCATCCTTGCAACGTCTTGGGTTTTTTGTCCGTAATTTTTCAGGCCAGCACGAATCAACAGGGGCGCAATGTCCAGCGACCAAGCGGTGGCCACGGCTGCCAACAAGGTGCTGATGTGCAAGCCGTTTTTCAGCAAACGTGCGATCAGTTCGAGGTCGAGGTTGAACAACTGGGTTTCTTGATCGCCTCGCGCCAAGATCACATGGCCATCGCGGCAGAACACAGCACGTCCCCCGGCTAGACAATGCGCCACCACATGGGCGTTGTCGTGGGCTTTGGCGTAAAACACCACCTCGCCGTCACTGAGTTCGGCCAAGCTGACCACGGCGTCGTCTTCAGCATTGAGCACCGCAGCGCCTTCGGGCAGCACCAAGTCAACTTGGGTGCGCACCACGGTGCGCATTTGCTCAGGTGTTTGAATGTCGTGCTGTTGAATCAAACCTTCGTCGGTGCTGGGCATGTCGGTGACCACGCCGACTTGGCAGCGGTCATAGGCCAAGCCTTCGTTCAAGATGTGCGCAGGCGTGGTCTCGAACACGGCGGCGTCCAAGGCGCGGTTGATCAACAAGCGTTCGGCGTCGTCAAAGCCACGGGCATCGTTTTTACCCAAGTGCTGCTGGTCCATGAACAGCCCGTCTTGGCAGGCCAAGCCGGTGCGCTTGCCCGACAAGTGCAGCAACCAAGCCACCAACTGTGACAGCTGTGTGGTTTGCGTGGTGCCCACAATGCCCACGACCGGAATGCGGCCTGACTCGTTGGCGCCAAACAAATGCTCAACAATGGCTTTGCCGACCGGGCGGGGTTGGCCCACGGCTGGTTTGACGTGCATCAACAGGCCCGGGCCTGCATTGACCTCGATGATGGCGCCCTGCGTTTCTTCCAGTGGGCGTCCGATGTCTTGCGTCACGATGTCGATGCCGGCGATGTCCAAGCCGACCACACGGGCGGCGAGGGTGGCCACGGCTGCCACATCGGGATGGACCAAGTCGGTCACGTCGTTGTTCAAGTTACCGTTGCGTTGCACCACGATCACACGGTCTTTGGCAGGCACGCTGCTGGGTTCCAGACCTTGGCGCTGGATTTCGAGCAAGGACATTTCACCGCGTGCGCTGTGCAAACGAATGATGTCCAGCGGGTAGCCTTCGGCGTCACCACGGCGTGGGTCGATATTGATTTGGCTGTCGATCAGTTGTTCGACGGTGGCGTGGCCATCACCCACCACACAGGCGGTTTCGCCCCGGGTGGCTGCGACCACACGGTCGCCGACCACCAAGACACGATGCTCGTCGCCGCGCACATAACGTTCGACCAACACACCGCTGCCTTCTTTGTCGGCTGCAACCCAGGCTTTGCGCACACCGTCTTCGGTGTTCACATCCAAGGACACGCCCCAGCCGCGGTTGCCGTCTAAAGGTTTGACCACCACGGGCATGCCGATGTCTTGTGCGGCGGCCCAGGCTTGGTCTGCGGTTTCCACAATCTGGCCTTCAGGCACAGGAATGCCGCATTGGGTGAGCAAACGTTTGGTCAGGTCTTTGTCGCTGGAAATGCTCTCGGCAATGGCGCTGGTGCGGTCTGTTTCGGCGGTCCAAATGCGGCGCTGTTTGGAGCCATAGCCCAGTTGCACCAAGTTGCCTTCGGTCAAGCGGATGAAAGGGGTTTTGCGCTCAACGGCCGCATCGACGATGCACGCCGTGCTGGGGCCCAAGCAGCGCAAGTCGGCAATCTTTTTCAGGCGCTCGATGGTGGCCGCAATGTCATAAGGCTTGTTGTTGGCGGCAGACATGACGAGTTCGCGCGCTGCCAAAAAGCTTTCACGGCCCAGTTCTTCGTGCTCGGTGCGAAACACCACTTTGTAGACGCCACGCTTGCTGATTTCGCGGGCCTTGCCAAACTCTGCGCGGGCGCCGGCCAACAACTGCAATTCGATGGAGACGTGCTCCATGATGTGACCCATCCACGTACCACCGACCAAACGGGTCAGAAAGCCGCCCCGATGGCCAACACCGCAGTGGTGCTCGACCAAGCCAGGCAACCAGGCGTTGATGCGATCGTTGAAGCCTTCGATTTTGTTAGAGGGGTGGTCTTCCATTTCACCCAAATCGATCAGTGCTTCGATGATGGGGCGGTAAGTCCAGATATTGGGCCCACGCAAGTAGTTCATGCGCAGAATTTGGATGTCTTGAAAGGCCATAGTCAGATGTGTGTGTGCGACGAAGAAACCCAGACCGCATGCACCATGCCCAGAAAGCGCGCCACAGAGGG
>Ga0228699_1000484_pt1 | contig 29151 bp, 28 predicted proteins | sample McNCre217_Aug_MG_FD_178016 | JGI IMG/M metagenome (GOLD analysis project Ga0228699, IMG submission 178016) | Freshwater microbial communities from McNutts Creek, Athens, Georgia, United States - 2-17_Aug_MG | ecosystem: Environmental > Aquatic > Freshwater > Creek | place: USA: Georgia... | reverse complement strand
CACGGCAGCATTGTGTTTTCAGGCACGCCAGCTGAATTACGCGCCGACGCCTATACGCGACGCGAATGGCTGGAAGTTTGATCTAGAATCAAAAAAGAACGATCGTTCTTTTTTCTTGTCCCTCCATTGCCCAACAAGGAACCCGCATGAGTGCAGACTACAAAGTTCACGGCGACGTGGCCGTGATTTCATTGAACAACCCACCGGTCAACGGTCTGGGTTTGTCCACCCGTCAAGCCATTGCTGACGGCGTCAACAGGGCCGTGGCAGACGCTGCGGTCAAAGCCATCGTGGTCACAGGTCAAGGCAAAGCCTTTTCGGGCGGCGCCGACATTCGCGAATTTGGCTCGCCCAAAGCCATTCAAGAACCCAATTTGCTGAGCGTGATTTCGTTGATCGAGAACTGCAGCAAACCCGTCGTTGCAGCTGTGCACAGTGTGGCCATGGGCGGTGGTTTGGAATTGGCCCTGGGTTGCCACTACCGCATGGCAGCGCCTGGTGCCAGCATTGCCTTGCCTGAAGTCAAGATTGGCTTGATCCCCGGCGCAGGTGGCACACAGCGTTTGCCCCGTGTGTTGGGCGTTGAAGCTGCCTTGAACATGATCGTCAGCGGCGAAGCCATTAAGAGCGAAATGCTCGCCATGTTGCCCGGCCAAAAGTTGTTCGACCAAATGGCCGCATCGCCTGAGTCTCTGATGGACGAGGCGCTGGCATTTGCCCGCTCGGTGGCCGATGTGCGCCCCTTGCCCCGTGTGCGTGACTTGCCCTGCAAGCACCCCCAAGGCGATGCGTACTTCCAGTTCGCCCGCAATATGGTCAAAGGCATGGCCAAAAACTACCCTGCGCCGCCCAAGTGTGTGGATGCAGTGCAAGCGGCCACCAAAAAGAAGTTCGACGATGGCATGGTGTTTGAGCGCGAGATCTTCATCAACCTGATGTGGACGCCTGAATGCCGCGCCTTGCGCCATTTATTCACCTCGCAACGTGCAGCCTCCAAGATCCCAGACGTGCCAGAGACCACGCCTGTACGCGACATCAAGTCGGTCGCTGTGATTGGCGCTGGCACTATGGGCGGCGGCATCACCATGAACTTCTTGAACGCGGGCATTCCTGTCAAGATGCTCGAAACCAAGCAAGACGCTCTGGACCGTGGCCTGGCTACCATCAAGAAAAACTACGAAGCCCAAGTGAAAAAGGGCAAGCTCAAAGAAGACAAATACGCCCAGCGCATGGCCTTGTTGACCACCACTTTGAGCTACGACGACATCAAAGACGCCGACATGGTGATCGAAGCCGTGTTCGAAGAAATGGGCGTCAAAGAAGCGGTCTTCAAACAACTCGATGCGGTGATGAAGCCAGGTGCTATTCTGGCCTCCAACACCTCCACCTTGGACGTGAACCAGATTGCCAACTTCACCAAGCGTCCCCAGGACGTGGTGGGCATGCACTTCTTCAGCCCTGCCAACGTGATGAAGTTGCTCGAAGTCGTGCGTGGCGCCAAAACAGGCAAAGACGTGCTGGCCACCGTCATGGCTGTGGCCAAGAAGATCAAGAAAACCGCTGTTGTGTCAGGCGTGTGCGACGGCTTCATTGGCAACCGCATGATTGAGCAATACGGCCGCCAAGGTGGCTTCTTGCTCGAAGAAGGCTGCACCCCACAGCAAGTGGATCGCGCGATTGAGAAATTTGGTTTCGCCATGGGCCCCTTCCGCATGGGCGACTTGGCCGGTAACGACATTGGCTGGGCCATCCGCAAGCGCCGTTACCAAGAAAAGCCACACATGAAGTACAGCAAAACCGCTGACTTGTTGTGCGAAATGGGCCGTTTTGGTCAAAAAACCGGCGCAGGCTGGTACGACTACCAAGCCGGCAAACGTGACGCCATCCCCAACAAAGAGGTGGAGGCCATGATCGTCAAGCACCGCGCCGACATGGGCATCACCGCGCGCAAGATCAGCGATGAAGAAATCGTCCAACGCCTGGTCTTCTCGCTGGTCAACGAAGCCGCCCACATCTTGGAAGAAGGCATTGCCTCCAAGGCCAGCGACATCGACATGGTCTACATCACCGGTTATGGCTTCCCCATCTACCGTGGTGGTCCCATGTTGTACGCCGATCAAGTTGGCTTGTTCAATGTGGTGCAAGCCATGAACCGCTTTGCCACCAACCCGCACGATGACGCTGAGTTCTGGAAGCCCGCACCCTTGCTCGCCAAACTCGCCGCCGAAGGCAAGACCTTCAACTGAAACCGAATTAAGGACTCCTTATGACCAACGCTGTCATTGTTTCTACCGCCCGCACCCCGCTTGCCAAGAGCTGGAAAGGTGCTTTCAACATGACCCACGGCGCCACTTTGGGTGGCCATGCCGTGAAACACGCCATCGCCCGTGCCGGCATTGATGCAGGTGAAGTCGAAGACGTCATCATGGGCTGCGCCAACCCCGAAGGCGCGACCGGCGCCAACATCGCGCGCCAAATTGCCTTGATGGCCGATTGCCCAATTTCTGTGTCCGGCATGACGGTTAACCGTTTTTGCTCCTCGGGTTTGCAAACCATTGCCTTGGCCGCACAACGCATCATCGCTGGTGAGGGCGATGTGTATGTGGCCGGTGGTGTGGAAAGCATTTCTTGCGTGCAACAAGAGATGAACCAGCACATGTTGGGCGATGTGAACTTGATGAAGAAAAAGCCAGAGATCTACTGGAACATGTTGCAAACCGCTGAGCAAGTGGCCAAGCGCTACAACATCGGCCGCGATGTGATGGACGAGTACGGTGCGGGCAGCCAGCAAAAAGCCTGCGCTGCACAAGCCGCCGGTTTGTTCGATGCCGAAATTGCCCCCATCACCGTGGCGGCAGGTGTGATCGACAAAACCATGGGCATGATGACCAAGCAAGTCACGGTCAGCAAAGATGAAGGCACACGCGAAGGCACCACCGTAGACGCGATTCGCGGTTTGCGCTCAGCACTGCCCGGTGGTTTGGTGACAGCAGGCAACGCCAGTCAGTTCTCGGACGGCGCCGGTGCTTGTGTGCTGATGAGCGAAGAGCTGGCCAGCAAACGTGGCTTGAAGCCGCTGGGCCGCTTCTTGGGCTTTGCCGTGGCAGGTTGTGAGCCCGACGAAATGGGCATTGGCCCTGTCTACGCCGTGCCCAAAGCATTGAAGCGCTTGGGTCTGACCGTCAACGACATTGACCTGTGGGAACTCAACGAAGCGTTTGCCGTGCAAGTGCTTTACTGCCGCGACAAGCTGGGCATTCCTGCTGATCGTTTGAACGTCAACGGCGGTGCGATTGCCTTGGGTCACCCCTATGGCGTGAGCGGCCAGCGTTTGACAGGCCATGCTTTGATCGAGGGCAAGCGCCGTGGCGCCAAGCGCGTGGCTGTGACCATGTGTATCGGTGGCGGCATGGGTGCTTGCGGCATCTTCGAAGTGCTGTAAACCGCGCTTTAGTCAAAGGCCAAGGGTGGCGTCAAACCCTTGGCCTGTTTTTCTGTTGAAGGTGTTGTATGTCTTTGCGTTCCACGGTTGATTTTTTACTCCACGACTGGCTGCACGTCGACACCTTGAACCAACGCGAGCGCTTCGCTGACCACTCGCGGGAAACCTTTGACGCTGTGCTCGACACCTGCGAGCGCATTGCCAGCGACAAGTTCGCCCCGTTCAATCGCACGGTGGACATTGAAGAACCACAGTTCGATGGCGAAAAAGTGGTGCTACCCCAAGCCACTTACGACGCGCGTGTGGCCTACGCCGAATCGGGCATGTTGAGTGCTGCGCAAGACTACGACATCGGCGGCATGCAGCTGCCTTACACCGTGGAGTCGGCAGCCAACGCATTTTTTGCCTGTGCCTCGGTGAGCATTGGCGCGGGCATGTTGACCGTGGGCAACGCCAATTTGTTGATGGCGCACGGCACAGAGCGGCAAAAACAAGTGTTTGCCTTGAAAGAATTTGCAGGGGATTGGGCAGGCACCATGTGCTTGTCTGAACCGCAAGCTGGTTCATCCTTGAGCGACATCGCCACCCGCGCCACGCCCGATGGCGAAGGGTTTGAGGCCGATCCACTCGGACCTCGCTACCGCCTCAAAGGCAACAAGATGTGGATTTCCACCGGCGACCACGAGTTGACCGAAAACATCGTGCATCTGGTGCTGGCCAAAATTCCCGGGCCTGATGGCAAAACGATTCCAGGCGTCAAAGGCATTTCGCTTTTCATCGTGCCCAAAAAGCTGGTGGATGACCAAGGCGTGTTAACTGGCGAGCGCAACGATGTGGCCCTGGCAGGCTTGAACCACAAATGCGGTTGGCGCGGCACGGTCAACACCTTGTTGAACTTTGGCGAAGGCAAGTACCCCGTGCGTGGTGCGGGCTTGGACGGCAAAGGCGCGGGCGCCATTGGCTATCTGGTCGGTCGCCCTGGCGAAGGCTTGCGCTGCATGTTCCACATGATGAACGAAGCCCGCATTGGCGTGGGCATGGCCGCCACCATGTTGGGCCTGGCGGGCTACTACGCCTCGCTGGAATACGCCAAGAACCGCCCCCAAGGCCGTCCCATGACGCCAGCGGGCAAAGACGCCGCATCACCGCAAGCACGCATCATCGAACACGCCGACGTCAAACGCATGTTGTTGGCGCAAAAAGCCTATGGCGAAGGCGCCTTGGCGCTGGAGCTGTACTGCGCCCGTTTGGTCGACGAGCAACACACCGGCGATGCAGAAAGCGCCAACCAAGCGCGTTTGCTGCTGGAGGTGCTCACCCCGATTGCCAAAAGCTGGCCCAGCGAATGGTGTTTGGAAGCCAACTCACTGGCCATTCAAATTCACGGTGGCTATGGCTACACCCGTGACTATCCGGTCGAGCAATACTGGCGCGACAACCGCCTCAACATGATTCACGAAGGCACCCACGGCATTCAAGCCATGGACCTACTGGGACGCAAGGTGTTGATGGAGGAGGGCCGTGGTTTGTGGCTGTTGGCCGATCGCATCAATGCCACAGTCAAGCGCGCGCAGACCCATGGCGCCGAGCATGACAACGCCGCGCTGATTGCCCATGCCGATGCGCTTGAGCAAGCCCTGCAACGCGTGGGACGTGCCACCAAAATGGCCTGGAGCACCGGCGTACCCGGCGAAGCACTGGCCAATGCCGTGCCCTATATGCAAGCGTTTGGTCACACAGTGCTGGCCTGGATCTGGCTGGAAGTCGAGCTTGCCAGCCAAGCGCAAGAAGCCTCGCATCTGGGCCGTCGTGCTGCCGCGCACTTCTTTTTCAATTACGAATTGCCCAAAATTGGTGCCTGGCTCAACGTGGTGGAGTCGCGCGACATGACCTGCGCAGACACACCCGAAGACGCTTTTTAAACACAAGGATTTGCCATGCAAGAAAGTTTTGGTGCCTACATTCCCTTTGTGGACCACCTCGGTTTCGAGATGGTGTTTTTTGATGAAGGGCAATCGGAGCTGCGTTACACGCCAGCAGACGAACACCTCAATTCCTTCAACGTCACCCACGGCGGCGCGGTGATGACGTTTTTAGATGTCACCATGGCCACGGCTGCACGCAGTGTGGACAAAGCGATTGGCGTGGTCACCATCGAGATGAAAACCTCCTTCATGCGTCCCGCACGCGGCACGCTGACCGGCAAGGGCCGTGTGTTGCACCGCACCCGCAGCATGGCCTTCACCGAAGGCACGATCTTCGATGCCGATGGCAATGCCTGTGCACATGCCACCGGCACCTTCAAGTACGTCAACCGCACAGACCCTGGTGCCCACAAAGGGCCAGAACTGCATGAGATTTCAACCGACTGATCGATCGATCTACCCCTTCCAAACCAAAACCAACCTAAGAGACAACACCATGCCAAACAACCAACAACTCGTCCTTGACAACCGCCCCACGGGTGAAGCCACCGTCAACAACTTCAAGCTGGTCAACACCACCACGCCTGCGTTGCAAGACAACCAAGTGCTGGTGCGCCACCACTACCTGAGCCTGGACCCCTACATGCGCGGGCGCATGAACGAGAGCAAGAGCTACGCTGTCCCCCAGCCCTTGGGCGAGGTGATGATCGGTGGCACGGTGGGTGAGGTGGTCGAGAGCCGTCACCCCAAATTCAAGGTCGGTGATGCCGTGGTGGGCATGGGCGGCTGGCAGCTCTACAGCGTGGTCGACGGCAATGCCGTGGGCATGCTGCGCCGGGTCGACACCACCCATGTGCCTTTGAGCTACTACCTTGGTGCCGTTGGCATGCCTGGCGTCACAGCTTGGTATGGCTTGGTCAAAATCATCAACCCCAAAGCGGGTGAGACAGTCACCGTCAGCGCGGCCAGCGGCGCGGTGGGCAGCGCTTACGGTGCATTGGCCAAGGCCCGCGGCTGCCGCGTGGTGGGCATTGCAGGCGGCAAAGACAAATGCGACTACGTGGTCAATGAACTCGGCTTTGATGCTTGCATCGACTACAAAGAACACAAGGACTACCTCTCACTGTCCAAAGCGCTGCGCGATGCGTGCCCCAACGGCATCGACGGCCACTTTGAAAACGTCGGCGGCATGGTGCTTGATGCGGTGATGCTGCGCACCAACGCCTTCGCCCGCATTGCGGTGTGCGGCATGATCGCCGGCTACGACGGTGCGCCGATTGCCATGGCCAATCCCGCGCTGATTTTGGTCAACCGCATGCGTGTGGAAGGCTTCATCGTCAGCGAGCACATGGAGGTGTGGCCCGAGGCTCTGCAAGAGCTGGGCAACTTGGTCGCTGCTGGCAAGCTGCGTCCGCGTGAAACCGTGGCGCAAGGTTTGGAATCGGCGCCACAGGCGTTCTTAGGGTTGCTCAAAGGCAAAAACTTCGGCAAGCAATTGGTCAAGTTGATCTAACGCACAAGGCGCCCATGTCTCAACTCATCCTGCATCATTACCCTCTGTCGCCGTTTGCTGAAAAAGTGCGGCTCATCCTGGGCTACAAACAACTCAGCTGGCAAAGCGTGCACATTCCCATGTACATGCCCAAGCCCGATGTGGTGGCACTCACGGGCGGACACCGTCGCACGCCGTTTATGCAAATCGGTGCCGATATTTACTGCGACACCAGTTTGATCTGCGATGTGTTGGAGCACCTGGCCCCCACACCCACGCTGTACCCCGATGCCGTCAAAGGTGCAGCCCGCATCGTGTCGCAATGGGCCGACAGCATGTTGTTCCCAGTGGCCATGGCCTACAACTTTCAGCCCGCAGGTGCAGCCCATGTGTTGCAAGGCTGGTCGCCTGAAGATGTGAAAGTGTTTGTGCAAGACCGCACCAGCATGCGAGGCGGCGCACCACGCATGCCACCCGCCGATGCCTTGGGCATGTACAAAAGCTATTTGCGCCGCTTGTCGAGCATGTTGGAACACCATCCCTTCTTGCTGGGTGACGCACCGTGCGTGGCCGACTTCTCGGCTTATCACCCCACCTGGTACACCTGGCGTCAGGTGCAGCCCTTGGCGGGCATTCTTGACGCCACGCCCCATGTGCGCGATTGGCTGGCTCGGATGGAGAAACTGGGTCATGGCAAGCACACCGACATCTCGTCCACCCAAGCGATTCAAATCGCCCACGACAGCACGCCTGCGGATGTGTCGCACGAGACTTTCGTCGACCACCACGGCATTGCCATGGGCAGCCAAGTGGTGGTCACCGCCGAATCGTTTGGCTTAGAACCCACGGCTGGCGAACTGGTGGCCGCCACCCGCACGCGCTACACCGTGCGTCGCACCGATGAACGCGCAGGCACCGTGCATGTGCATTTCCCACGCGTGGGCTTTATCTTGAAAAAGGCAGAGTGATGATTTCCAACTTCAAAGGCAAAACAGCGGTATTGACAGGCGCTGGCTCGGGCTTCGGTTTGGAGTGCGCACGCATTGGCGCCAAGCTGGGCATGAACCTGGTTTTGGTCGATGTGCAAAAAGACGCGCTGGACGCGGCCGAAGCCGAGCTCAAAGCCACCGGCGTGCAAGTGATGGCACGTTTGGTCAACGTGTCTGACGCGGCGCAGATGCAAGCCCTGGCCGATGATGTGAAAGCCACCTTTGGTGCGCCCAACTTCGTGTTCAACAACGCAGGCGTGGCCGCAGGTGGTTTGCTGTGGGAAAACACCCAAGCCGATTGGGACTGGGTGCTGGGCGTCAACCTCTGGGGTGTGGTGCATGGCGTGCGCTTGTTCACCCCCATGATGCTGGAGGCCGCAGCCCAAGACCCCAGCTTTCAGGGCCACATCGTCAACACCGCCAGCATGGCCGGTTTGCTCACACCGCCCAATATGGGCATTTACAACGTCAGCAAACATGCCGTCGTGGCCTTGACCGAAACGCTGTACCAAGACTTGAAGCTGGTCAACGACCAAGTCAGCGCCAGTGTGTTGTGCCCGTACTTTGTACCCACCGGCATCAGCCAAAGCCACCGCAACCGCCCCGCGGACCTCAAAGCAGAAAAGCCCACCAAGAGCCAGCTCATTGGCCAAGCCATGAGCGACAAGGCCGTGGGCAGTGGCAAGGTGAGTGCCACAGATGTGGCGCGCATGGTGTTTGATGCCATCGCCGCTGACCAGTTCTACATCTACAGCCACCCACAAGCGCTGGGCAATGTGCAAAGCCGCATGGAAGCCATCGTGCAGCAACACAATCCGCCCGACCCGTTTGCGGCGCGTCCCGATGTGGGCGCCAAGCTCAAGGCCGACTTGCGTGCCTGAATATTGCGCCTAAGTTGTCGTGCTTGCTATCACAAAGCCCCGCTCGGCGGGGCTTTGTTTTGGGCCTCCTCCCTTATGACCTTGAGCTAGGTTTTTCCCTCTGTGAATCAGGCAAAATTGCCCGCTTTAGCGAATTCGACCGACTGACCACATGCAAAAAATAACCCGCCAATTGGCGGACGAAATCAAGATCTCCGAGGCTCAAGTCCGCTCTGCGGTGGAACTGCTCGACGGTGGCGCTACCGTGCCTTTTATTGCCCGTTACCGCAAAGAGGTGACCGGTGGTTTGGACGATATTCAGCTGCGCGAACTCGAAGCACGCCTGAGCTACCTGCGAGAGTTGGAAGACCGCCGCGCAGCGGTGATCAAGAGCATTCAAGAACAGGGCAAGCTCACACCTGAATTGCTGGCCGCCATCGAAGCCGCGCCGACCAAGCAAGAGCTGGAAGACATTTACTTGCCTTTCAAACCCAAGCGCCGCACCAAGGGCATGATTGCCAAAGAAGCGGGCTTGGAACCCTTGGCCGACAAGCTGTTTGCCGACCCGACGCTCAACCCGAATGTAGAAGCTGAAGCATTCATCTTGCCTGCGGGCAAGATTGAAGGGGCAGATTTCACAACGGTGGCCGCAGTGCTCGACGGCGTGCGCGACTTGTTGAGCGAGCGCTGGGCTGAAGACGCTGCATTGATTCAAAGCCTGCGCGAATGGCTGTGGGCTGAAGGCTTATTCCGTAGCAAGCTGGCCGCTGGCAAAGACGAAAACAATCCTGACGTGGCCAAGTTTCGCGACTACTTTGAGTACGACGAACCCATTGGCCGTGTGCCCTCGCACCGCGCCTTGGCCGTGTTCCGTGGTCGTGCGCTGGAAATGTTGGATGCCAAACTGGTCTTGCCTGTCGAACCCGAACCCGGCAAACCCAGCTTGGCCGAAGGCAAGATTGCCCTGCACCTGGGCTGGAGCCATTCCAGCAGGGCAGGGGATGACTTGATTCGCAAATGCGTGGCGTGGACCTGGCGCGTGAAGCTGAGTCTGTCCACCGAGCGCGACTTGTTCACGCGTCTGCGCGAAGAAGCCGAGAAGGTCGCCATCAAAGTGTTTGCCGACAACCTGCGCGACTTGCTGCTGGCCGCCCCTGCGGGCCCACGCGTGGTGATGGGCCTAGACCCCGGCATTCGCACCGGCGTGAAAGTGGCGGTGGTCGATGCCACGGGCAAGCTGGTGGAAACGTCCACCGTCTACCCCCACGAGCCCCGCAAAGACTGGGACGGCTCGCTCTACACCTTGGCCAAGTTGGCCGAGAAACACGGCGTCAACCTGATTGCCATTGGCAATGGCACGGCCAGCCGCGAGACCGACAAACTGGCCGGTGAACTCATCAAGCTCATGTCAAAACATGACGCATCAAAAGTCATCGACAAAGTGGTGGTCAGCGAAGCCGGTGCGTCGGTGTACAGCGCCAGTGAATACGCGAGCCAAGAGATGCCCGATGTGGATGTGAGCCTGCGCGGCGCAGCCAGCATTGCGCGCCGCTTGCAAGACCCCTTGGCTGAGCTGGTGAAGATTGACCCCAAATCCATTGGCGTGGGCCAGTACCAGCACGATGTGAACCAAAGCGAACTCGCCCGTACCCTCGAAGCTGTGGTGGAAGACTGTGTGAACAAAGTGGGGGTCGACCTCAACACCGCCAGCGTGCCATTGCTCACCCGCGTATCGGGCCTCAGCACCACCACCGCCAAAGCCGTGGTGCGTTGGCGCGAAGCCAATGGCGCGTTTGCCAACCGCCAGCAGTTGCTCAAAGTCACGGGCCTGGGCGCCAAAACGTTCGAGCAAAGCGCAGGCTTTTTGCGCATCCGCGATGGTGACAACCCGCTGGATATGACGGCGGTTCATCCCGAAACCTACCCCGTGGTCGAGCGCATCATGGCGCAAACCGGCAAGCCGGTGGCCGAGCTGATGGGGCGTGCCGACATGCTCAAAACCTTGAAGCCCGAGCTGTTTGCCAATGACACCGTGGGTGTGATTACCGTCAAAGACATCTTGAGCGAGCTTGAAAAGCCGGGCCGCGACCCGCGCCCTGACTTCAAAGTGGCCAAGCTGCAAGATGGTGTGGAAGACATCAAAGACCTCAAGGTCGACATGGTGCTCGAAGGCACGGTCAGCAACGTGGCGGCTTTTGGCGCGTTTGTCGATTTGGGTGTGCACCAAGACGGCCTGATTCACGTCAGCCAACTGAGTAACAAGTTCATCACTGACGCCCGCGAAGTGGTGAAGACCGGCGACATCGTCAAGGTGAAAGTGCTGGAAGTGGACGTGGCCCGCAAACGCATCAGCTTGACCATGAAGATGGATGGCGCACCTGCCAAACGCGATGGTCCACGCGACAACCGCTTTGAACATGCGGGCCGTGACAACCGTCAATGTGGCGGGGCCGGTGGAGGCAGCTACAGCAGTGGCTACACCGCACCACCGCAAGCCGCAGGTGGATCGGCCATGGCGAGTGCGTTTGCCAAGCTGCAGGGGCTCAAGAAGTAAGAAGGGGTTGACAGTGTTATTACTTGGTAATAACATTTGATTGTCTTTATTCAATCACATTGAGTTCTCCATGCACATCGCCATCCGCCCCTTTGGTAATTCACGCGGCATCGTCATTCCTAAGCCTTTGCTTACGCAATTGGGCTTAGAGGACGAGGCTGAGGTGAGTGTGGAAAACAATACCTTGGTGATTCGTAAGCCAACCCAAGCAGTAAGAGCAGGATGGGGAGAGGCTGCCAAAGCGTTGGCCCAAGCCAATGACGATGCACTGGTCATGGGTGACTTTGGCAACGAGGACGATGAGGATTTGACGTGGTGAGCCGGGGTGAGATTTGGCTTGTCAACTTAGACCCAACAGTAGGCAGTGAAATTCGTAAATCACGTCCTTGTGTGGTGATCTCGCCATCTGAGTTGAACGACCATCTGAAAACTGTCATCGTTGCCCCCATGACCTCACAAGGGTTTCAAGCGCCATTTCGCGTGTCGCTGACATTTCAAGGCACCACAGGTTTGGTGCTCCTCGACCAACTACGCACCATCGACAAATCTCGGTTGATCAAAAAATTGGGTCGACTTCAACCTAAAACATTGACGACGACCTTGCAAAAGCTCCAAGAGCTGTTTGAGGTTTAACTGCGTTGAAAGCCCTGTACATCTACGCCGGCCCCCAAGCGCTGGCACATATTCAAGCTCATGGACTCAAGCCCGAGCATATTGGTGTGATTCCGGGTGCGGCGGGCGGTCCTAAAGGTTTGATCCTCGGTCCACTGGATCGCTTTTTGTTTGGCGAGTGGTTGCCCCAAAGCACCCAACCCATCGACCTCGTTGGCGCCTCCATCGGCGCGTGGCGCATGGCCACGGCATGCTTGGACAACGCAGTGCTTGGTTTTGATCGCTTAGAGCACGACTACATCCACCAAGACTACAAAGTGCCTGAAGGGCAAAAGCGTCCCAGCGCCAAGCAGGTGAGCGACGAATTTGGCAACAGCCTGAACGCTTTTTACGGCGGCCGAATTGGCGAGGTGCTGAACCACCCGCGCTACCGCTTGCATGTGGTGACCTCGCGTGGCAAACACATCTTGCACCGCGAACACCCGCTGCTCACGCCTTTGGGCTACGCGGGTGCCTATCTGTGCAACGCCGTGCAGCGCAAAGCCATGGGTGCATGGCTGGAGCGCGTGGTGTTTTCCAGCCGAGGCGAGCTGCCGTTCGATGCGGGCGACTTTGCCACCCAGCACATGCCGCTGAATACGCGCAACTTCATGGCCGCGCTGCAAGCGAGTTGCTCTATTCCGTTTGTGCTGCAAGCCGTGCATGACATACCCGACGCGCCCACAGGCGCCTATTGGGACGGCGGCATCACCGATTACCACTTGCACCTGAACTACAACGGGCTGGCCAAGCGTCCTTTGGTTCTTTATCCGCATTTTCAACAAGCCGTGGTGCCTGGCTGGTTAGACAAAGCGTTGAAGTGGCGGCATAAAGCCACTCCGTTTTTAGACAACACCATCGTTTTGGCCCCCAACCCCGAATGGGTCAAAACCTTGCCCAACGGCAAGCTGCCAGACCGCAGTGACTTTGTGACCTATGCCTCTGACTTTGAGGGGCGGGTGAAAGTTTGGCAACAAGCCGTGCGTGCGAGTGCACAAATGGCAGATGAGTTTGCCGACTGGTTGGTCAAACCAGATATGGCTGCCGTGCATCAGCTTTAAGAAGCCATCCTGCGAGCTGCTGTGAACGAATCATCACAAGCAAGCGGATGAACCTCCGCTCAGGGTGACTTACATCGCCGCTTCGAGCATCTCGCGGTATTCCTGCGCTGTGGCCAGGCGTGGATTGGTTTTGTGGCAGTGGTCGGCCATGGCGCCTTCGATGACTTTGTTGAACCAAGCGCGCTCCACGCCCATATCCGCCAAGCCTTTCGGTAAGCCCAAACGTGCGTTCATGGCGGTGATGGCTTGCGCGATCGCTTCAGCGGCTTGCACCGCACCTTTGATTTCACCCAAGCCCATGGCATAGGCCATGCGTTCCATGCGGTGGTCTTTTTGCACCGATTCGGCCGCTGCATTAAAACGCACCACTGCAGGCAAGAACATGGCGTTCAAAGTGCCGTGGTGCAAACGTGGGTTCACCCCCCCCAGACTGTGGCTGAGTGAATGCACGCAGCCCAAGCCTTTTTGAAACGCCATCGCGCCTTGCATGGAGGCGCTCATCATGTTCAGGCGTGCCTCGCGGTCTTGGCCGTCTTGGGTGGCACGTTCAATGTGCGCCCAGCCTCGTGTCAAACCGTCGAGTGCAATGCCGTCAGCGGGCGGGTTGAAGGGCGCGGCCATGAAGGTTTCCATGCAGTGCGCAATGGCGTCCATGCCGGTGGCGGCGGTGAGGGCAGGGGGCAAGCCCAGCGTCAATTCAGGGTCGAGCAAGGCTGCCTTGGGCACCAGGTGCCAGGAGTGAAACCCGAGCTTGCGCCCATCGTCCACGATGACGATGGCGCCACGCGCCACCTCGCTGCCGGTGCCGGCGGTGGTTGGTACGGCGATGAGTGGTGACACGGCAGGCGTGATTTTGAGCGAGCCGCCTTCGATGGTGGCGTAGGTTTTGAGCGGGCCTTCGTGGGTGGCGGCAATCGCCACGCCTTTGGCGCAGTCGATGGAAGAGCCGCCGCCGACCGCAATCAAACCGTCGCATTGGTGGGCGTGGTACACGGCCACCGCCGCACGTACCGAAGCTTCGGTGGGGTTGGATGGGGTTTGGTCAAACACCGCCACCGGCAAGCCCTGCAAGGCGTCCAGCGCTTTTTGCAAGATGCCAACGGCTTTGACGCCCTGGTCGGTCACGATGAGGGGACGTTTGATATTGGCCTTTTCGCACTCGGCGCCAAGGGTGGCGAGCACGCCAAAATCAATCTGAATGTTGGTGAGGTAAAGAATTTGAGCCATGGCACACTATAAAAGCCCTGTCCCAAGAAGCAAATAGCCATGAGTCACCCACGTAACCCACACAGCCTGCTGACCCCTGCCATGCGCGATGTGCTGCACGCCATTGCCAAAGCAGGCCGACCACCCATTGCCTTGCTCAGCGCGGAACAAGCCAAACAAGGTTACGCCCTGGGCGCCGCGGTGTTGGACATCAATCCGCAAAAAATGGCACGGGATGACACCTTGCACATTCCTACCCGTGACGGCGCCACGATTCGCGCCAAGTTGTGGGCCGAGCATGCCTTGCCCAATTTACCTGTGTTGTTGTACTTTCATGGCGGTGGGTTCACCGTGGGCAGTCCTGAAACGCATGAGGCCTTGTGCAAACACTTGGCCCATTTGGCGCAATGTGCCGTGCTGTCGCTGGACTATCGGCTGGCCCCCGAACACACCTTTCCAACCGCGCACAACGATGCTTTTGATGCCTTGCAATGGTTGGCTTCCAACGCGACAAATCTTGGACTGGACGTCACCCGCATGGCCATTGGTGGCGACAGCGCTGGCGGCACACTGACCACGGCCACGGCCATTGCCGCGCGCGATGCAGGCATTGCCTTGAAGCTGCAGCTCATGTTCTACCCCGGCTGTTCGCCCGAGTACATGCCTTCGGCCCATACGTTTGAAAAAGGCTTTTTGTTGGAGAAAGCCAGCATTGAGTACTTTTACAACCACTATGTGCCCAATTTGGCTGACCGCCACGACAAACGGTTTTCCCCCCTGTTGGCCGATGTAACGGGCGTTGCCCCGGCGTGGTTAGGCTTGGCCGAATGCGACCCCTTGGTGGACGAAGGCGTGGCTTATGCCGACCATCTGCGCATGGCCGGCGTGCCAGTGGATTTGGAAATTTACAAAGGCGTGGTGCACAGCTTCATCCAAATGGGCCGTGTGATTCCAGAAGCCCTGACCGCACATGCCGACGCCGCACGGGCCTTGCGCCACGCGTTTGCCACTTCTTGAATTGACAGGACAACCCCATGAAGCGTGAAGATTTCAAGATGTTCCACCGCCTGCGCGTGCGCTGGGTCGAGGTGGACATGCAAAAAATTGTGTTCAACGGCCACTACCTGATGTACTTTGACACCGCGATGGCCGACTATTGGCGGGCCTTGGCACTGCCGTACGAACAGACCATGCACGCCTTGGGCGGCGACTTGTATGTGAAAAAAGCCACGGTGGAGTACCACGCCTCGGCGCGTTACGACGACCAGCTGGAGGTGGGGCTGAAATGCCAACGCATCGGCAACTCGTCCATCCAATTTGTGGGGGCGATTTTTTGCGGCGATCAGCTCCTGATCACCGGTGAGTTGCTGTACGTCTACGCCAACCCCGCCACCCAAACCTCGCTGCCTGTGCCGCAAAGCTTGCGCGACATCATGCTGGGCTTTGAAGCGGGCGAGCCTGTGACCACGGCGCACATTGGCAGCTGGGACCAGTTGAAAGACGCCGCTCAAACGGTGCGCACCGAGGTGTTTGTGCAAGAGCAGCGCATTGCCCCCGAGGATGAGTGGGATGCGGCCGACGCCTCGGCCCTCCATGTGGTGCTGAACAACCGTTACGATGTGCCCATGGGCACCGCGCGTTTGCTGCAACCCGAAGCGGGTGTGGGTCAGATTGGGCGCATGGCCGTCACCCGCTTGATGCGTGGTTCAGGCTTGGGCCATCAGTTGCTGGAGCTGTTGGTGCAAGCAGCACGCGAGCGGGGCGACCACGAAGTGCGGTTGCATGCGCAACGCAGTGCCGAAGTTTTTTACAAACGCCAAGGTTTTGCAGCCTATGGCGAGCCGTTTGACGAAGTGGGGATTGCGCACATCGCCATGCGTCGCAACCTGAAGTAACGACACGGGATGAGCACAGTCTCGCGTCATACAGCGCCGAAACAATCGCTCTGATTCGGGCAGTAAGCTGCGTTCAAATGTCTTCGCGCAAGGTGTAGGGCAAAGGCAACAAGGTCAGTGTTGCGCCATCTGCCGCACCTAGATGCAAGCTGCTGTTTTCTGTGGCGCTGAGTTGCAGCTCAGCAATTGCCACATGCTGCGAGCCATCCTGGGCAGCTTGGGCAATCAAGCCACAAGGCTGGTTGGCGTCTTGGCTTGAAAACACGTCTTGGCCAGCGCGCATCGCGACATCGCTTTTGACAATGAAGGCGCGGCGCTTCAAGGTGCCTCGAAACTGGCTGCGTGCCACCACCTCTTGGCCGGGGTAGCAGCCTTTTTTGAAGTTCACGCCGTCGACCGATTCGTAGTTGAGCATTTGGGGCACAAAGGCTTCGTAGGTCGCTTGCTCGACCCAAGCAATGCCACTCATCACTTCACCGACTTGCCACAAGTCGGCAGACAGTGCTGGGGCGGCAGGTGCTGCCAAGTCCTTAGGGGCAAGCCACAACGCACGTGCTTGGCCTAAAGCCGGATAGAGGGTCAGCACATCGGCGCTGTTCGCTGTCAGGCGTTGCCAAGGCGTTGTCAGTGTGTTTGTTGAAGCAGCTCCGCCCAGCGCTTGGGCGAAGGCATCTCCCGCCAATCCAAGCAGCTGAAATTCTTGCGTTGCATCGGTCAGTTTGACTTTGGCGCGCAGCACAAACATGGACAGGCGCTTGATGGTTTGGGCCATCAAATCTTGGCGACCAATCAGCAGCACTTCTTCCGCAGAGCGTTTGTAGACCACAAAGCTCGCTTGCATGCGGCCTTTGGCGTTGCAAAACGCAGCCAAGCGGCATTGCTCGGCCTTCATCAACAACACGTCGTTGGTGAGTTGGTTGTGCAAGAAGTTGGCGGCATCCGCGCCCGCGGCGCGCATCACGCCCAAGTGGGGCAGGGGACTCACGCCCTGCAAAGGCGCGAAAGGAGAAAAAGCGTTCAAAGACATGGCTGAATTATCATCCCCGCTTCATAAACGTGATGAGAACAGGGTTGAGATGGGACGCCTCAAGCAAATCGTTGGGTCATTGCTCAGCCTCACCTTGGTCGTTGCGGCTGCGTCGTGTTGGTGGGCTTTACGCCCCTTGCCTCTGGCCAGCCCCACGGTGGATGTGTCGATTGAACCGCAAACACCGGTGCGCAGCATTGCCCAGGTGGTGGTCGATTCAGGCGTTCAAGTGGATCCCACGCTGCTCTATGGTTTTTTTCGCCTCAGCGGCCAATCGCGCAAATTGCGTGCAGGCAGTTATGAAATCAGCCAAGGCAACACGGCGCTGGATGTGCTGCGCAAGTTAAGCCGCGGCGAAGAAAGCCTCAAAGCGGTCAACCTGATCGACGGCTGGACATTTCGCCAATTTCGCGCTGCGTTGGCCAAGGCCGAAGGCCTCAAACACGACACCCAAGGGCTGAGCGATGCTGACCTGATGGCCCAACTGGGCTTGCCCGGCGTGGCCCCCGAAGGACGCTTTTTCCCCGATACCTACACCTATGGCAAAGGCACCTCCGAGCTGCATGTGATGGCACGTGCCGCCAAAGCCATGAGCAAGCAACTGGCCGCGGCCTGGGCCCAACGCAGCGCCGACATTCAAGTCAAAACGCCCGAAGATGCCTTGATTTTGGCCAGCATTGTCGAAAAGGAAACGGGTCGCGAGAGCGACCGAACCACCATCAGCCGCGTGTTTCACAACCGTTTGGCCTTGGGCATGCCTTTGCAGACCGACCCCACTGTGATTTACGGTTTGGGCGAGTCTTTCGATGGCAATTTGCGCCGCATCGACTTGCGCACAGACCACCCTTGGAACACCTACACCCGCAAAGGCCTGCCGCCCACACCCATTGCCATGCCAGGACGCAATGCGCTCAAAGCCGCGGTACAGCCCGCGCGCAGCAATGCGCTGTACTTTGTGGCCAAGGGCGACGGCACCAGCTATTTCAGCGCCACGCTGGACGAGCACAACGCAGCCGTCAACCGTTACCAACGCCGCTTGGGCGAGGCTGCTTCACAGGCAAAATAGCTGCTTACACACGCAGTTTTGACTCACGTCGTTTTTGTTTAGGCGCTCATGGCACACACAGGTCTGTTCATCAGTTTTGAAGGCATTGATGGGGCGGGGAAATCCACCCACATCGATGGCTTGGCCGCAGCTTTCAAGGCGCAGGGCCGCACGGTCACCCTCACACGTGAACCTGGTGGCACGCCCTTGGCGGAAAAACTGCGCGATATGGTGCTGCATGACGCCATGGACGCTCTGACCGAGGCCTTGCTGATCTTCGCCGCCCGCCGCGACCACCTGCAACAGGTGATTGAACCTGCCTTGGCGCGCGGCGAAGTGGTGCTGTGCGACCGCTTCACCGACGCCACCTTTGCTTACCAGGGCAGCGGGCGCGGTTTTGATGTGGCGGTGTTAAAGCAGCTCGAGGCCTGGGTTCAAACCTTGCCTGCGGGCGTGTCGGCCCCACACGGCCTACGCCAACCTGATGTGACGGTTTGGTTTGAACTCGACCCCCAAATCGCCGCTGTGCGTTTGGCGGGCGCGCGGGTGCCAGACCGTTTTGAGTCGCAACCCGTGGATTTTTTCCAAAAGGTGTCTGACGGTTACGCCCAGCGGGCGCAGGCCGATGCACAACGTTTTGTGCGTCTCGATGCAGCGCAAACCCGCGAGGTGGTGTGGCAGCAGCTCCATCACCACTTTGTCCAACGTGGCTGGTTGAAGGCTTCAAGCCTCGGTGCTGCATGAGTGAGGCCGCCACCCAAGAACGCCCGGTGTTGAGCCCCTGGCTGCAAGGCCAACTCACCACACTGCTGGCACGCCGTGGCCACGCCTGGTTGCTGCAAGGCCCCTCGGGCTTGGGGCAATACACGCTGGGGCTGGAGCTGGCCCGGGCTTGGCTGTGTGAACACCCGTCCGAGCACGGTGCCTGCTACCAGTGCCGAAGCTGCCATGCCATCGATGTGCGCACCCATGCGGATTTGTGTACCTTGATGCCCGAAACCCTGTCGCTCGACTTGAACTGGCCGCTGGACGAGAAAACGCAAAAAGACCTGGACGACAAAAAGCGCAAACCCAGCAAAGAAATTCGCGTCGAAGCCGCGCGCGACATGGTGAGTTTCAGCCAGCAAACCCGCTCCGGTGGCAGCACCAAGGTGGTGTTTGTCTACCCCGCTGAGCGCATGAACCACGTCACTGCCAACACGATTTTGAAAACGCTGGAAGAGCCGCCCGGCGAATGCCGCTTTGTGTTGGCCAGCGAGGCCGCCCATTTGTTGTTGCCCACCATCCGCAGCCGTTGCCAAACCCATACCCTGGTGTGGCCCAGCGAGGCCGAGTCTTTGAGTTGGCTGCAAAGCCAGGGCGTGCCGGGGGCCGATGCCGCCACTTTGCTGCGTGCCGCAGGCGGCCGCCCCGAAGATGCGCTGGCTTTGGCCCAGAACGGTCAGAAAGCCGCGCACTGGGCCAGCTTGCCCAAAGCCGTGTTGCGTGGCGATGTGGGCGCTGTGTCTGACGCCACACCATCGCAAGCCATTGCCATGCTGCAAAAGCTGTGTCACGACCTGTTGGCTGTGCGCACAGGCGCGCAACCTCGCTTTTTTGCGGTGCAAGACCTGCCCGCAGCGGGCACCATCGCATCGCTCACCCAATGGTCCAAAGACCTGATGCAGGGCGCACGCACCTCCGAGCACCCGTATAACCCAGGCCTGATGTTCGAGGCTTTGGTCGCCAGGGCGCAAACGGCTTTGCGTGCCAAAGACTGATTTTTAAGATTGCTTCATGTTCACTGATTCACACTGCCACCTGAACTTTCCAGAGCTGGCTGACAACATCCTCACCATCCGCGACGACATGGCCAAAGCCCAGGTAAGCCGTGCCTTGGTGATCAGCACCAGCTTGGAGCGCTTCTCCGAAGTGCACGGCCTGGCCACACGGTTCGACAATTTTTGGGCCACGGTAGGCGTGCACCCCGACAACGACGACGTGCAAGAGCCGACCTTGGACGATTTGCTCACGCGCGCCCAGCTGCCCAAAGTGGTGGGCATTGGCGAAACCGGGCTGGACTATTTCCGTTTGGGCGAGCGCACAGTCGCTGACATGGAATGGCAGCGCAACCGCTTTCGCGTGCACATTCAGGCCGCGCAGCAAACCAAGCTGCCTTTGGTCATTCACACCCGCAGCTCATCGGCCGACACGGTGGCGATCTTGAAAGAGCAGGGCGAAGACGGCACCGCTGGCAGCGCTGGCGGCGTGTTTCACTGCTTCACCGAAACCGCCGAGGTGGCGCGCGCGGGGCTGGACTTGGGCTTGTACATCTCGTTTTCAGGCATCTTGACCTTCAAAAACGCCCAAGATCTGCGCGATGTGGCGAGTTTTGTGCCCATGGACCGCATCTTGATCGAGACCGACAGCCCCTATTTGGCGCCCGTGCCGCATCGCGGCAAAACCAACAATCCCTCGTATGTGCCGTTTGTGGCGCAACAGATTGCGGACATCAAGGGCATGACGGTTGAGGCGGTGGCCGAGGCCACCAGCCGCAATTTTGACCAACTTTTCAGCGCTGTTTTAAGATGAAAAATTACTTTAAGTATTTTATTTATCTATATGTTTTTATTGGGTATTCTTTATCCAGCGCAGGTTCTTATGATGACTTTTTTAAGGCCATTCATTTCGACCGCCCAGAAGAGATTCACAAATTGGTGCTGCGTGGTTTTGACCCCAACACGCCCAACGAAAAGGGTGTGCCTGCGCTGATCTTGGCGATCAAATCGGGGTCGATCAAGTCTGCCATGTACTTGGCCAGCCAGGCCCAAACCCAGGTTGAGTGTGTCAATGAGGCCGGTGAAACCCCGCTGATGCTGGCGGCCATCGGCAACCAGCTGGAGCTGGCCAACAAGCTGATTGAGCGGGGAGCAGAAGTCAACCGCAAAGGCTGGACGCCGCTGCATTACGCGGCAACCAAAGGCCATACCGCCATGATGCGCTTGCTGCTGGAAAACAACGCCTACATCGACACCGAGTCGCCCAACGGCACCACACCGCTGATGATGGCGGCGTACTATGCGCCGCCTTTGGCGGTGAAGTTGCTGCTGGAGGAGGGCGCAGACCCGACGCTGAGAAATCAAGCCCGTGCATCAGCCCTAGATTTGGCTGTAACGGCTGGTCATGCGCAAAGCGCGTTTTATTTGCGCGCTTTCATTGAGTCCTGGGAAATCCAACAAAACGGTGAGTGATCAGCCCAAGCCAGCCCACACGGCGATGCGATAGGTAATGAATGCGGCCACATAGGCGAGAGCGAAGAGGTAGGTCAATGCCACAAGGGGCATGGTCCAGCCACCGGTTTCGCGCTTGATGGCGGCAATGGTCGACAGGCATTGCGGTGCAAATACAAACCACGCCAGCAAGGACAGGGCGGTTGCCGTGCTCCAAGCATGGGCAATGATGGGCGCCAAGAGTTCAGAGGTGTTGTCGCCGGTGGACGACAGCGCATACACCGTGCCCAAAGCGCTCACCGCCACTTCACGTGCAGCCATGCCGGGTACCAGGGCCAAGCTGATTTGCCAGTTAAAGCCAATGGGCTCAAACACCACGGCCAGGGCATGACCCAACCAGCCGGCAAAGCTGTATTCAATCGCGGCTTGGGTGGCGCCTTCTGGGGGCGTTGGGAAACTGGCCAAAAACCACAGCGCGATGGTCAACAACAAAATAATGCCGCCCACACGGCGCATGAAAATTTGCACCCGTTGCCACAGGCCAATGGCCACGTTGCGCACCGTGGGCAGGTGGTAGCTGGGCAACTCCATCATCAAAGGACGCACCTGTCGCCCGGCCTGCGTCATGACCTTCAAGCACCAAGCCACGCCCATGGCTCCCACAATGCCAGCGATGTAAAGCGCTAATAACACCAAGCCTTGGAGCTCCAAGCCGTAGACGCGCACTGCAGGAATAAACGCAGAGATCAACAGGGTATAGACCGGCAGACGGGCGGAGCAGGTCATCAAGGGCGCGATCAAAATCGTGACCATGCGGTCCCGCGTGTTGGCAATTGTGCGGGTGGCCATGATGCCGGGAATGGCGCAGGCAAAACTCGACAACAAAGGGATGAAAGAGCGCCCAGACAAGCCCACCGAACCCATGATGCGATCGAGCAAGAACGCCGCACGGGGCAGGTAGCCCGACTCTTCCAGAATCAAGATAAAGAAGAACAAAATCAAAATTTGCGGCAAAAACACCACCACGCCGCCCGCACCCGCAATCACGCCATCGACCAACAGGCTTTGCCACCAGGTGTTGGGCAACCAAGCACGGGCCTGGTCTGCGCTCCATTCGGTCATGGACTTGATGGCTTCCATCGGCGCTTCAGCCCAGCTAAAGACAGCCTGGAAAACCAAAAACAGCACCAGCACCAAGATCAACTGCCCCAGCACGGGGTGCAATAAAACGCGGTCTAAGCGGTCACTCAAGGGGTCAGGCACCAGCTGGTCCAAGCCCATGCGCTGCAAAATACCTTGCACCACTTGGTGATCGGCCGTGGTTTGGCTTGACTCATTGCTGGGTGCAAATTCGCTTGCAGCCGTGGCCGTTGCTTGACGCCACGGCTCTTGTGCAAGCCATGCGCGCAAGGCCTCATCGCCACCTGTTTTTACGCCCACGCTGGTCACCACGGGCAGGCCCAATTCGGCAGACAGTTGCTGGGGGTCAATGTTCAGGCCACGTCGCTCGGCCACATCAGACATGTTCAGCACCAAGACTGTGGGTAGCCCCAATCGTTTGACGGCCAGTACCAAGCGCAAATTACGGCGCAAATTGGTGGCGTCCACCACACAAACCACCACGTCAGGGCGCTTTTCGCCTTCGGCTTGACCCATGAGCACGTTGCAGGTCACGCGCTCGTCTTGGGAACGTGGGTACAAGCTGTAGGTGCCGGGCAAATCCAACAAACGCAAGTGCTTGCCATTGGGCTGGATGACTTTGCCTTCTTTGCGCTCGACCGTCACGCCAGCGTAATTCGCGACTTTTTGGTGGCTGCCAGTGAGTAAATTGAACAGGGCGGTTTTACCGCAGTTGGGATTGCCCACCAAGGCCACCAAGGGGCCTGAAGGGTGAAGATGAATCTTTGCTTCACGCATGCGGGGCTTTCTCTTGCAGCTGGATGGCCTGGGCCTCAGCACGTCGTAAAGCGAAGGTGGAAAGGCCTACACGTACGACCAAAGGGTCGCGACCAGGATAGCCATGCGTGAGCACAGACACCAACTCGCCAGGCAAAAAGCCAATTTCTTCGAGTTGCTGCGTCAAATCGCTTTGTTCTTGCGGGGGTTGAACCTTCAGAATACGCCAAGCGGTGTTGAGTGGAGCCTCGGCGAGATTCATGTAGATACCAAGTCAAAGAAGAGATGTAACGGGTGGTCATTTTAAACGAGATCGGTTCTCATCTAGGTGATTGATTGAACCGATTATTAACTTTACATAATATACATCGTATCAAATTAAAAAACCAAAATGGAAATCAAAACTGCTAAACTTTTCAGCATGATTGGAATAACCTCATGACCTTGTTTGAAAAATACGGTGGCGTACCCGCTGTCACATCTGTCGTTAAGTCTTTTTACAAAGAGGTACTCGCCAATCCGAGGTTAAAAATTTACTTCGCTGCAGCGAATTCAGACAAATTAATCCAACATCAGATCGTGTTTATCTCGCAATTGCTCGGCAAGCCGACCAATGAGAAACTCAATGCGCACGACACACTGAAACGCATTCATACAGGCAAAAGAATCGCTGAAAGTGCTTTTTTAGAGGTCAAAGACACCTTGAAAGCCGTTCTGCTGGCACATCACTTTGAAGCTGCAGACGTCGCTGCCGTGATGGCCTTGATTGAAGGCTTCCAAGGCTCAATCGTTGAACTGCCAACGATTGTCCGAACAGTGTGATCAAGCTGCTTCAGGCTTGAACTGCATGGCTTTGAATTCCAGGAACTCTTCAAAGCCAAACTTGCCGTTTTCACGGCCGTTGCCCGACTGTTTGTAGCCACCAAACGGTGCGTTGCTGTTGAACGGTGCGCCATTGATGTCGACTTGGCCAGTGCGGATGCGACGCGCCACAGCCACGGCATGGGCTTCGTCCTTGCTCCATACGCCGCCGCCCAAGCCATAAATGCTGTCGTTGGCAATACGAATGGCTTCGGCTTCGTCTTTGTAGGTGATGATCACCAACACGGGGCCAAAAATCTCTTCTTTGGCCAAGGTGTCGCTGGCTTTGACGCGCAGGATGGTGGGCTGCACAAAGTAGCCTTTGTCAAAGGCTGGCTTTTGGGGGCCGCCGGCCACCAGTTCCGCGCCCTCTTGGATGCCTTGTTCAATGAAGCCGATCACGCGGTCGCGTTGCGCAGCGCTGACCAAGGGGCCCAAACGCGTGGATTCGTCCAAGCTGGGGCCCAGCGTGAGTTTGGCAATCGCAGTTTGTGCGATCTTTTTGGCGTCTTCGTATTGGCTTTCAGACACCAACATGCGGGTGTGTGCCGAGCATGTCTGGCCGCTGTTCAACATGCAGGCAGACACGCTGCCTTTGACGGCAGCTTCCAAATCAGCGTCAGGCAAGATCAGGCTTGCTGATTTACCGCCCAACTCCAAGGCCACGCGTTTGACGCTTTGGGCGGCCAACTCGCCCACGCGTTTGCCGGCGCGGGTCGATCCGGTAAAGCTCACCATGTCCACTTCAGGGTGGCTGGCCAACACTTCACCCACTTCAGGGCCTGTGCCGTTGACCAGGTTGAACACCCCGGCAGGCAGGCCTGCGGCATGGATGATCTCGGTCAAGATCATCGCGTTGATGGGCGCAATTTCGCTGGGCTTGAGCACCACAGTGCAACCCGCGGCCAAGGCTGGCGCCACTTTCAAGGTGATTTGGTTGAGCGGGAAGTTCCAAGGCGTGATGCAACCGACCACGCCAATGGGCTCGCGCACCACCAGCGAGTTGCCCACTTTTTCTTCCCACACAAAACGGCGAGCCACTTTGGCTGCGTTGCCCCAGTTGAACACCGGGCCACCCACTTGAATCATCTTGGCGAGTTTGATGGGCATGCCCACCTCACGTGCAATGGCGGTGCCCATGTCGTCCGTGCGGTCCTTCAAACCTTGAACGATTTTGTCGATGTAGGCGCAACGCGTCTCCACAGGCAACTGCGACCAGCTGTCAAATGCAGCGCGCGCGGCCAACACGGCTTGCTCGGCTTCGGCTTTGGTGCCTTGGGGCACGGTGGCGAACACTTCTTCCGTGGTTGAGTCATGCACTTCGAAGTTTTTACCGGATTGGGCTTTGACCCATTGGCCGTTGATGTAGTGGTCGTTGTAGTGTTTCATGGGTGTCTCTTTGGATGTAACTGGCAATATATTACATCTTTCCCGACCGATTGGTTGGGAAATAAAGTGCAGTTTCTGGATTTAATGGCCCTCGTGCGCCCACAGCAACAGGGCATCGCGGTCTTCCACCACCAGACTCACCTGTTGGCCCACAGGCAAACACAGCTTGGTGGCCACATGGCCAAACGGCAAGTCGGTCAAGACGGGGGCTTTGATGTGCGTGCGCAGCCTATCGACCACGGTTTGCAGCTTGAAGCCCTTGTCGTGTGGTGTGAGCTTGTAATTGGTGAACTGCCCCAAAACCACGGCCTTTTGCTGGCCCAAGACGCCTGCGTGCAGCAGTTGCGTCAGCATGCGCTCGACGCGGTAAGGATGCTCGGCCACGTCTTCTAAAAACAAAACACCGCCTCGGATAGATGGGAAATACGGCGTGCCCAGCAGGCTGGTGAGCACGGCCAAGTTCCCGCCCCACAACACCGCATCGTTGGCCCATACGCCCGAACGGCGTTGATCCAGGGCTTTCACGCACGAGGTGGAGAGGCGCCAACCTGCGCCCTCGCCCTGCCCGCTCACCATGTCGTCAAAGCAGGCTTCCATGATGTCATCGGGTTGCTCGGCGCCAAAGTCCTCGCCCAAAGCCGGACCGGCCCACGAGATGGCGCCGGTTTTCGCCAGCAAAGCATTTTGAAATGCCGTGAAATCGCTCAAACCCACAAATTGCGTGCCTTTGGCGATGGCTTTGGCCACGGCTTTGTAGTTGATTTGCTGCAGGATGCGCGTGAGGCCATAGCCACCGCGTGAGATCAGCGCCACATCGGCGCCACTGGCGGCAGCGCGGTGGATGGCGTTCAGGCGCGTGGCATCGTCACCAGCAAAGCGTGTGAAACTGCTGAGGGCATCGGCATCGAGTTCGACCTCATGGCCGAGTTGGCGCAAGCGCGCCACACCGCGTTTGAAAGCTGCTTTGTCGCGCACTGCGCCGCTGGGGGAATAGATGTAAATATGAGCCATGCCCCCATTGTCGCGGCTTATTCGCGCTTGTAATGCAGCAAGCGACCTCGGTAAGCGCTCAGGTCTTGCAAGGGTTCGTTCATGATGAGCTCGGTGACCGAAAACCCCATGCGCGCCATGTCACGGTGAAAGGCACTGCGGTTGCCTCGGTTGGGATCGACGATGAGCACCTCGGCGCCGTCTGCCGCGTGCTCTTGGATGAAGCCAGAAAGTTGCGCCGGATGGCTGCGCTCGTACAGCACATCGCTGGCAATCAGCAAATCAAACGCGCCCAGGCCTTTGTTCACCCGGCCCCAATTGCCTGTTTCGTAATGCAGCGGTGGCAAATCGTTCAGCAGCACATTGGCTTTTAAAAAAGTTTCGGTCAGCGGATGGCAGTCGCTGGCGGTGATGTTGCCCTCGCGGCGATGCACCACCAAACTGGCCAGCCCCAAACCACAGCCAACTTCGAGCACCCGCTTGGCCTTGAGGTCCCAGGTTTGCATCAAATCGGCCAGCTTTTGTGCCGAGGGCCAGACCAAGCCAAACAAAGGCCAAGTGGCAGACGAAATGCCCGCTTCGAGCGCCAAGCCCATGGGGTCATAAAACTGCTGCTTGTCGCGCAGGGAGCGAATTTGCAAATCAGCCCCACCTCCGACACCGACCCGCTGAAACTTCACTTCGTAACCGGCGGGGGATGTGGCTGGGGCAGTCATGCTGAATGTCGTTCAGGGGGTGGTGTGGCCGCAGGTGCTGCCAACAAGGTGCGCAAGGCGCGCGGACCGGCCATGTGGCCACGGTCTGGGTAGGGGGCATCACGCAAGGCCGCAGACAGCGCGGGCGGTTGGATCCAATGGATGGGCAATGCTAGTTCGGTGAGCAGCGGTGCCATCACACGTGGCGCATGCAAAGCCAGCGGCGCAGGTTGCACGCTGGCCAAAAACTCGCGCAACACCTGCGCATGCCAAGCGATGCGGTGCGTGGCCACCTTTTTGGGTTTGTCAGACAGGCCAAAACCCGGCAAATCCACCGCCAAGACCGGCTGGCTCGATTGCAGTTCGGCGGCAAATTGCATGCTCCAACCATCGACATCGTGCAGGTACACATGCGGTGCAAGATGTGTGTCGGCGCGGTTGTCGAACCAATGCAGGCGCAAGCCGTTTAAGGCGGGCAAGTCTGCGCTGAAGCGCGACAAGGCCAACGGCACATCGCCTCCCGCCCTGGCGGGGTCTGGCGTGCGCAACGCGTCTTCACGCAAAGGCGTTTTGTTGCTTTGTTGCTGCGCACGACGCTGCTCGAAAAAGTCTTGCAGCACCTGGGCGCAGGCCTCAGCCAGCACGCCACCCGTCACCTGGGTTTGGTGGTTGAGCTGCGCGTGTGCGAACAGATTGAGCACCGAACCCGCCGCCCCTGTTTTAGGCTCACTCGCACCAAACACCACGCGCTTGAAACGCGCATGGAGCGCCGCACCGCTGCACATGGCACAGGGCTCCAGCGTGACATACAAGGTGCAGTCGTCCAGCCTGTAGTTACCCAGCGCTTGGGCCGCAGCACGCATGGCATTGACTTCGGCGTGGGCTGTGGGGTCATGACGGGTCAATGGCGTGTTGTGGCCTGAGGCAATCACCTGCCCTGCCCTCACCACCACAGCGCCAACGGGTACTTCGCCTGCCGCTGCCGCAGCCTGGGCTTGGCGCAGCGCCAGTTGCATGAACCCAATGTCTTCAGGCGAATGGATCGTCATGGTTGAACCATGCCAAGCTTGACCATCCATGCGGCCAAGGCCTGTTCATCAGGGGTGCCTTGTGCATACGCGGCATGCATGGCGGCATGCGACTCGGGGCGATGTTGGTTGAGTTTGAGCTTGCATTGCAGCTCGGTGATGCGCAGCTCAAACGCCACGATGCCATTGAGCATCTTGTGTTGGTAGTCGTCCCCCAAGCCTCGCCATTGCGCGGCATAAGCGGGTTCATGGTCGCCAATGAGTTGTTTGAGCAAACGGTCTTTGGCCTGCGGATCTTCCACCAAAGAGGCTTCAACCTTGGCGTGCACTGCCAAATAGCTCCAGGTCGGCACACGCGTGAGATCGGGGTAGACCTGGGGCGATAGATAGGCTTGCGGGCCCATGAAGGTTACCAACGCTTGGGGCCGCACTTGCAAATAACGCCAATGGGGATTGGCTTTGGCGCAGTGGCCCAGCAGCACGTGCTGGCCGTTTTGTTGCGTCAGATGAAGTGGTAAGTGCGTGACAAACGGGAAACCCGCGTCGTCCACACTGGTGAGGCTTGCAAACGGATGCGCCCGCATGAGAGCGAGCGCATGGGCCTCATCTTTGGCATTGAACTGCGGTGGCAGGTACACGCCAAATTACCGCGAGGCGGTCCGTTTAGAAACGACGTTTGACGGCGGGGCCGCCTGGGGCCTTGCCTTCGATGTGACGGAAGGTCACACGGGCTTTGTTCATGTCGTAGGGAGACAGTTCGACCGTCACTTTGTCGCCTTCAATGATGCGGATGCGGTGCAAGCGCATCTTGCCGGCGGTGTATGCGATCAATGAGTGACCGTTTTCCAGGGTGACGCGGTAACGCGAGTCGGGCAAGACCTCGGTCACAACACCCTTCATTTCGATCATTTCTTCTTTGGCCATGTACTCAGTGTT
>Ga0228699_1000482_pt1 | contig 29219 bp, 29 predicted proteins | sample McNCre217_Aug_MG_FD_178016 | JGI IMG/M metagenome (GOLD analysis project Ga0228699, IMG submission 178016) | Freshwater microbial communities from McNutts Creek, Athens, Georgia, United States - 2-17_Aug_MG | ecosystem: Environmental > Aquatic > Freshwater > Creek | place: USA: Georgia... | reverse complement strand
TCAAACCGCCCGTCCTTGATCATGCTGAAGGTGAGCATGATTCCCATGCGGCGTTCCCAAAGCACCGAGGAGAGAGCCAGCCGTTCCAACAGGTCATCGTTGGGGTAACGCACCAGCCAGTCACCCATGTTGTGCGCCTGATCCACGAGGTCCCAGTTGTTCCAGCAACCGTCGTAGGCCAGCTTCAGCCACTCGTCAAATGCCTCGCCACGTGCCTCATCGGTCTTGGCTTTCTTGTAGCGGCGATCCAGAATCAGATCGGCCAGAAGTCGCTCCTCATGGATGGGGGAGTGCGCCAAAACCGCCACCTGTTCCAGCGGCAGAGTAGCAAACTCAGCCATCACGCTGCGCACCTCCGGTACCTTGGCACCGATGAACTGGTCTCCCTCCGCGTATTCACCGGGTCCGGTTTTGAAGAACCAACCGAGGTCGCGTGAGCGGCCAGGGTTTGCAAAGACAGCCAGGGCTTGCTTGGCCGCCTCCGCGGTCAGTTTTTTGTCATTCATATTTGACGGTTACTCCGACCATGCCTCAACCTTCAGTCCGCTGTTGTCCTCGGCAACATCGACGCGCACGGCAGAACCATCGGTGACAGTGCCCGCCAAAATCAGGTTGGCCAGTTGATCGTCGATCTGCTGCTGCATCAAACGACGCAGCGGACGGGCTCCATAGATCGGGTCGTAGCCGTTCTCGGCCAGCCAGCTGCGGGCGGCCGGGGTGACCGCCAACTGCAGGCGACGCTCCGAAAGGCGACGGCCCAGCCGCTCGATGTTCAGCTCCACAATCTGACCCAACTCGGCGATGGACAGCGCGCTAAAGACCACGATGTCGTCCAGTCGGTTCAGGAATTCCGGTTTGAATGCACTGCGTACGGTGGCCAAAACGGCCTCGTTCTTCTGGGCATCGGTGAGGTCCGGGTCCACCAAAAACTGGCTGCCCAGGTTGCTGGTCAGAATCAGAATCACGTTCTTAAAGTCAACGGTTCGGCCCTGGCCATCGGTGAGGCGGCCGTCATCCAAAACCTGTAGCAGCACATCGAATACCTCCGGGTGCGCCTTCTCAACCTCGTCCAGCAACACCACCGAGTATGGGCGGCGACGAACCGCTTCGGTCAGCTGACCACCCTGTTCGTAGCCGATGTATCCCGGAGGGGCACCAACCAAACGAGACACCGAGTGCTTCTCGCCGTACTCGCTCATGTCGATGCGGACCATTGCTTTTTCGTCGTCGAATAGGAACTCGGCAAGCGATTTCGCGAGTTCGGTCTTGCCCACACCGGTTGGACCCAGGAACAGGAACGATCCGGTTGGGCGACCCGGGTCGGCAATGCCGGCCTTGGTGCGACGAACCGCATCGGACACGCTCTTGACCGCACGCTTTTGACCAATCAGGCGCTTACCCAATTCAGCCTCTAGCTGCAGCAGTTTTTGTGATTCGCCGGCCAGTAGGCGGCCGGTCGGGATGCCGGTCCAGGCTGCAACCACCGCGGCAATGTCATCCTCGGTGACACTCTCGTTCACCATGCGATCGGTGGCGGCACCCTCGGCGCTTTCGGCCTGTGCCAACTGCTTTTCCAACGCTGGGATCTCGGCGTAGAGCAGACGCGAGGCCTTCTCTAGGTTGCCTTCGCGTTGGGCGCGGTCACTGTCGATGCGCAGTTGGTCCAACTTGGTCTTTAATTCGCCAACTCGGTTCAGCTCGGCGCGCTCTTTCTCCCAGCGGTCTGCAAGCTCCTTGAGCGCGGCCGACTTTGCCTTCAGGTCATCGCGCAGCTTGGCAAGGCGGTCCTTGCTAGCCGCGTCCTTCTCCTTGGCGAGCGCCAACTCTTCCAGCTTGAGGCGGTCCACGGCTCGGCGCAGTTCGTCAATCTCCACCGGAGCAGAGTCAATCTCCATGCGCAGACGGCTTGCGGCCTCATCGACCAGGTCGATCGCCTTGTCCGGTAGCTGACGGCCGGTGATGTAGCGATCGCTCAGGGTGGCGGCGGCGACCAGTGCGCTATCCGCGATGGCCACCTTGTGGTGCGCCTCGTAGCGTTCCTTCAGTCCACGCAAGATGGCAACGGTGTCCACCACCGATGGCTCACCCACGTAAACCTGCTGGAAGCGGCGCTCCAGCGCGGGGTCGCGCTCGATGCGTTCGCGGTATTCATCCAAAGTTGTGGCACCGATCAGACGCAGCTCGCCGCGGGCCAGCATCGGCTTCAACATATTGCTGGCATCCATGGAGCCATCGGCGGCACCGGCACCAACCAGGGTGTGCAGCTCATCCACGAAGGTGATGACCTGCCCCTCGGCGGCGTTGATCTCCGCCAAAACGGCCTTCAGTCGCTCTTCAAACTCACCGCGGTACTTGGCACCGGCAACCATCGATGCCAGGTCAAGCGAAATCAGCTGCTTACCTTTCAGGCTCTCCGGAACGTCACCGGCCACGATGCGCTGGGCTAGGCCCTCAACCACTGCGGTCTTACCAACTCCAGGCTCACCGATTAGTACCGGGTTGTTTTTGGTGCGGCGGCTAAGTACCTGGCTGACACGGCGAATCTCGGCGTCGCGGCCGATTACTGGGTCAAGTTTTCCGCTCTTGGCCACCTCGGTGAGGTTGATGCCAAACTGCTCCAGTGCAGACTTCTGTTCTTGCTGACCCTGTGGATTTTGGTTGTTCATGGTTTGCTCCTACCTACGAAGCGCTGCCACGGAAGCCTTTTGGCCTGCCGGGGCGAAGCTATTGCTACTTGGCTCGCCAGAGCACAACGCCAGTGTTTTTGGCTGGGCGTTGCCCCTGGGCTAGGCTCACGACGCCCTGATCTCCCGCGGCAAAGACGCGGGCTCCCGGGCGGTTCATGAGTTCGGTCGCGAGGGTGGACTCTAGGTCTCGCACTCGCTTGCGAAGGTCGGCGGTTTCGTTTTCAAGTTCCAGAATGCGCTTGATGCCCGTGAGGCTCACGCCCTCCGCGCTGAGGCGGGCGATCTCCTTCAGCTGGGCCACATTGCGCATGGTGTAGCGGCGGCTGTTGCCGGCGGTTCGCACCGGGCTAACCAGCCCCAAGTGGTCGTATTGGCGCAGGGTTTGCGGGTGCATCTGCGCCAGTTCGGCGGCCACCGAAATCACAAATATTGGAGTGTCCTCGGTGATCTCTTCCATTAGAGCAGCCCGGCCTTTTGCAGCAGTTCGGCGCGTGGGTCTTCGTCCGGTAGCTCCGCAACAAACGCCTCAAGTGCCTCGGCGGCCTTGTGGCTTAGGTGCGATGGCACCGCGATTTCCACGGTGGCCAGCAGGTCTCCCGAGTGCTTCTCGGTGACTACGCCCTTGCCCTTCACGCGCAGCACGCGGCCGTTAGGGGTTCCGGCGGCAACCTTCAGCTTCACAGGATCGCCGCCCAAAGTTGGCACCTGAATGGTGGCACCGAGGGCAGCCTCGGCGAAAGTCACAGGCACTGTCACGCGGATGTTGTCGCCATCGCGAGTGAACACCGGGTGAGGCTTGATGTTGACAGTAACCAGCATGTCGCCGTTCGGTCCGCCGTTCATAGATGGCTGGCCGCGTCCACGAAGCTTGATTTTGGAGCCGTCCTTGATGCCGGGAGGCACCTTGAATGACACATCTTCGCCGTGCTGGAAACTGAGTTTGCGGGTGGTTCCCTTGACTCCATCAATGAAGTCGATGGTCACCGATGCGGTGAGGTCCGCTCCCGGAGTTGGGCCGCCGAAGCCGCCACCAAAACCACCGGGGAAACCGCCGCCCTGGAAGCCGCGTCCGCCACCAAACAGGTTGGAGAACACGTCCTCGAAACCGCCGCCGCCCATGTTCGGGCCGGCACCGGTAAAGCGGGCTCCGCCGCCACCGGCACGAACCGCGTCGTATTCGCGGCGCTGGGCTGGGTCGCTCAGCACGGTGTACGCCTCGGAGATCTCCTTGAAGCGGGCCTCTGCCTTGGCGTCACCCGGGTTGGAGTCCGGATGATACTGGCGGGCCAGCTTGCGATAAACCTTCTTGAGTTCGGCTTCCGAGACGTCCTTTGTTACGCCAAGGATCTTGTAAAAGTCCTTGTCGAACCAGTCCTGACTCGCCATTGCCAACCTCCCTTTTGGTCTATTGAGGTACCGAGGCGGTACCCGCGTTTGCTGTTTTCATCGGCGTAGCCGACGAAATTATTTTTGTTATTCCGCTGGAATCATGACTGCCACCTTGGCGGCACGTATTACGCGCTCGCCCAGCTGGTAGCCGGGTTCGATTACATCGGCGATGGTCATTTCGGTGACCGAAGGGCTTGGAACCTGAGCCAGTGCGTCGTGCAGTTCAGGGTTGAATACCTCACCCTTGGCACCAAACTGAACCAGGCCAAACTTGTCTCCAGCGGCGCGCAGCTTGTTGGCTACCGCGGCAAACGGCGAACCTTCGAGGTCGCCATGTGCCTCGGCACGAGCCAAGTCATCCAGCGCCGGGAACAGGGACCGCAGCACTTCCGCAATGGCATTGGTCCGCGCAACATCACGGTCGCGCTCGACGCGTGCCTTGTAGTTCACGAACTCGGCCTGCAGGCGCTGCAAATCTCCGAGCAGCTCCGCTTCCTTGTTGACTACTCCGCCGAGGTCTTCGAGTTGGGCTTCTAGATCAGCCAGGACATCGGCATCGCTGGAGGCGGAAGCGGAGTGATCCGACGCAGTAGAGTCGGTGGACGCGGACGAAGGTGCCGACGAAGCATTGCTTGCACTCTGCGAGTCGGTGCCTTCGGGAGCGGAGTCACCGACTCCTTCGTGCTCGTTCTGGTCTGCCATTACTTCTTTTCCTCGTCCTCGTCTACAACCTCGGCGTCAACAACGTCTTCGCCCGAAGCCGCTTCACCTTCGGCTGGCTGCTCGGCAGCGGCTGCCGAGTAGATTGCCTCGCCCAGCTTCTGGGCGCTGGTGTTCAGCTTGTCGGTTGCAGCCTTGACTGCTTCGATGTCTTCGCCGGCAAGTGCGGTCTTCAGTGCGTCAACGTCGGCCTGAACCTCGGTCTTTACGTCCTCTGGCAGCTTGTCGTCGTTGTCCTTGATCAGCTTCTCGGTCTGGTAGACAATCTGCTCGCCGGTGTTGCGAACATCCTGGTCTTCGCGGCGCTTCTTGTCTTCGGCTGCGTGCTCCTCGGCGTCCTTGACCATGCGCTCGATGTCTTCCTTGCTTAGCGAGGAACCACCGGTGATGGTCATCGACTGCTCCTTGCCGGTGCCCTTGTCCTTTGCGGATACGTGCACGATGCCGTTTGCGTCGATGTCGAAGGTGACCTCAACCTGTGGGATGCCACGTGGCGCTGGTGCGATGCCGGTCAGCTCGAAGTTGCCCAGGCTCTTGTTGTCGCGGGTGAACTCGCGCTCGCCCTGGTAAACCTGGATGCTCACTGATGGCTGGTTGTCAGCTGCGGTGGTGAAGGTCTCCGAACGCTTGGTTGGGATTGCGGTGTTGCGCTCGATCAGCTTGGTCATGATGCCACCCATGGTCTCGATTCCGAGGCTCAGTGGGGTTACGTCGATGAGCAGTACGTCCTTGCGCTCGCCCTTCAGCACACCGGCCTGGATCGAAGCACCAACGGCTACTACCTCGTCAGGGTTTACACCCTTGTTAGGCTCCTTGCCGCCGGTGAGGGTCTTGACCAGCTCTGCTACTGCAGGCATGCGGGTCGAGCCACCAACCAGAACAACGTGGTCGATGTCGGCTAGCTTGACGCCGGCTTCCTTGATTACGTCGTTGAATGGCTTCTTGGTGCGCTCCAGGAGGTCTGCGGTGAGGTCCTGGAACTGGGCGCGGGTGATGGTGTCGTCCAGGTTGGCTGGGCCGTTCTCGGTGAGGCTCAGGTATGGCAGCTGAACGCTTGCCTGAGTTGCCTGCGAGAGCTCCTTCTTGGCCTGCTCGGCTGCTTCCTTAAGACGCTGCAGAGCGATCTTGTCGTTGCTGACGTCTACTCCGGTGGTGTCCTTGAAGCACTTGATCAGGTGCTGAACGATGCGCTGGTCCCAGTCGTCGCCGCCCAGGCGGTTGTCGCCCGAGGTGGCCTTTACCTGAATGGTGCTGAAGCCGTCGTCCTTGCCAACCTCAAGCAGCGAGACGTCGAAGGTACCGCCACCCAGGTCGTAAACCAGGATGAGCTCGTCTTCCTTGCCCTTGTCCAGACCGTACGCCAGAGCGGCGGCGGTTGGCTCGTTGATGATGCGCAGAACGTTGAGGCCTGCGATCTCGCCGGCCTCCTTGGTTGCCTGGCGCTCGGCGTCGTTGAAGTACGCAGGAACGGTGATCACTGCGTCAGTAACGGCCTCGCCAAGGTAGGTCTCGGCGTCGCGCTTCAGCTTTGCCAAAATGCGCGCGCTGATCTCCTGTGCGGTGTACTTCTTCTCGTCTACCGCGAACTTCCAGTCGGTGCCCATGTGGCGCTTGACCGATGCGATGGTGCGGTCGACGTTGGTGACGGCCTGGCGCTTGGCGGTCTCGCCGACCAGCACCTCGCCATCCTTGGTGAATGCAACCACCGATGGGGTGGTGCGGAAGCCTTCGGCGTTGGCGATTACGGTTGGTTCGCCGCCCTCGAGGACGGATACTGCCGAGTTGGTGGTTCCGAGGTCGATACCTACTGCACGAGCCATTTTGTCTCCTAAGTTTGGGGTTTGTTACCTGCGACCAAACCCGGGGGTTGAGCCGCCTGGACTCAAGTTTGACACCGGTCCCAAAACTTGTCAAGCGGAATCGGTCAAAGTTGAGTCAAAGTGACTCAACTTTGATTTTGGTGTCGAACCGTAACCTTCGATTCCCGGGCGGCGAGCGCCTTACCGCTACCCTGAACCCATGAGCAAAGTAGCCGCAGCCGGTCCACGCAAGCTTGCCACCTGGGCCTGGGCCCTCTGGGACTGGGCCGAGCAGCCCTACCCAACCATCATCCAGACCTTCATCTTTGCCACGTACATCACCAGTAGTTACTTCGGCGACAAGGATGCAAACACCAGTGCGCTATCGGTGGGCAACATGCTCGCCGCCATCCTGGTTGCGGTTACGGCCCCGGTCTTTGGCCGCCGCAGCGACGAAGCCGGAAAGCGAAAGTTCTGGTTGCTGGTCAACTCGGCCGCACTAATTGCCATCATGGCGCTCACCTATTTCGTAATGCCATCGCCAGCGTTCCTGGTCTTCGGTGTCGCGCTCTATGCCATCGGTTCGGTGGTTCAGGAGACCGCGTTCATCAACTACTACGCCATGCTGCGCCAGGTGACCACGCCGGCCAATATGGGCAAGGTGAGTGGCTTCGCCTGGGGCCTTGGATATGTGGGCGGCATTGTGCTGCTGCTGTTTAGCCTGGTCGGTTTCGTGCTTCCTGCACACCCGTGGTTTGGAGTCTCCACCGATGCCGCCGCAAACATCCGCATCCTGTTCCTGCTCTCGGCCGCCTGGATGCTAATTTTCACGATTCCGCTGGCGATTTTTGTTCCGGAGGTTCCGGCCCGCCCGGCACAGGCCAAGGAATCCCTGCTGCAGAGCTACCGCAGCCTGTTTGCCCAATTGAAGCGCCTGCGCCAGAACTCGCCTGATGCCCTCAAGTTCCTAATCGCCAGCGCGGTCTACCGCGACGGCCTAGCCGGCGTCTTCACCTACGGCGCCATTCTGGGTGCGGTGGCATTCGGCTTCACCACCACCCAGGTGATCTTCTACGGCATCGCGGCCAATATCGTCGCCGGTATCGGTGCTGCACTCGGTGGCTGGCTGGACGACCGCATCGGTACCAAGGTCACTATCGCCGGCAGCCTTGGCGGTCTGCTGCTTGCCGGACTCGGTGTCTTCGTGTTCGCCGGTCAGGGTCCAATCACCTACTGGATCGGTGGCCTGATACTCTGCCTCTTCGTCGGGCCGGCACAAGCCTCCAGCCGTACGTTTGTGGCCCGCTTCACCCCCGATGGCCGCGAGGGCGAGATCTTTGGCATCTACCAGACCACTGGAAAGATAACCAGCTTCCTGAGCCCCACCTTCTGGTTGATTGCCACCGGAATCGCGGGGGCCCTGGGTGTGGTTCACACCGCAATCTACGGAATCCTGGGACTCATGGTAGTTCTGGGAGTTGGCCTGTGGATGCTGCTGCGAGTGCACCCAAACCCGCTGCTCAACGACTAGCCTGCCACCACCGCTTCCCTGGCCAGCTTTTCCCTCGGCCGCGGCACAGCTCTACGTCTCGTAGAATTGCCCCATGGCAAGTCGCAGTCGCAACCAGGGAGAGCTGGAGTCTCAGATTCTCGGCGTCCTCTGGGACGCCCAGTCCGCGGGCACAGTTCAACTGACCTCACAGGAGGTGCTGGACCTGCTGGCCCCCGACGGATCGTTGGCGCTAACCACCGTCCTCACCGTGCTTAGCCGCCTGGTCGACAAGGGCCTGGTAGCTCGCGCTCCCGGCACCGGCCGGTCGCTGCTATTCTCCGCGACCACCAGCCGCGAGCAACACGATGCCGGCATGCTGCTGAAGATCTTCGAGGGCAGCCAGAATCCGCTATTGGCGTTCTCCCACTTCGCCGATTCGCTTACCCCGGAGCAGTTGGCGCAGTTGCAACAGAGCCTGAATCGCGACTGAGTTGCTTGCCTACGCAATTCCTTTGGCCCTTAGTCTGATCTGGTTCCTGGTAAGTAGCCTGCTGGGGCCTTCGCTCTTGCGCCTGCTGCCTAAGCGCCTTCATCCCAGGTTCAAGGTGATGCTTTGGCTGGGCGGCCTCTACTCCATGCTGGTATCGGTCCTAACCGCCATCGCCTCGGCCACCATCCTCATATTTGGCGGTTGGTTTGGCCTCAAATTGGTCTCCGCGGGCATTCGCAACCTCTGGTACGTTCTGCTAGTCAGCCTGCTGCCCTGGGCGCTGCTGGCGCTTACGGCAGCGGCACTCGCGGCAGTCCTGACCCGGCTCGAGCCAGCCCGGATCGCTGCCCGCCAGACCTCACAGCTGCTGGCCCACACCAGCCACGCACTAACCGAATTTCACGGCATACCGGTGCGAGTCCTAGAGCTCTCGATTCTTGCCGCGACCCTAGTTGACACCGATCGGCGTCCATCGATCCTCATCACCCGTGGCGCGCTAGATTCGCTTTCCGCCGACGAACTCGAGGCGGTCTACTGGCACGAGTTTGGTCACGCGGTGGCCGAACATAACGGGCTTAACCGAATCGCCCGCGTCTCGGCGGCGCTGGTTCCTTGGCTGCCGCTCACTCGCCAATTGCCGGGGGCGGTGCTGTCACTTTGTGAGGCCTGGGCCGACCGGGTGGCCCTGCAACGAGTGAGTGCGGCCAGCCTGGCAACCGCCCGAAGCAAGTTCACCTTCTAGACAAATAGGCCCTGAGCGATTATCTCGCCCGAATTGGCCGGAGGTGCGATTACGAACGTGGCCGAACCAACCGGGACCGTCCAGACGTTCAGCAGATCAAAGTCCGCCAGTCTCGTCTGGACCGGCAAATACTGCTTAGCCAGGTTTTTTGCATAGGCCATCCAGAGCATTCCGGCATCGGCTGTTTCGACGCCAGGGCTAATGTTCAGGTAGTTGTAAGGCCTGCGGTAGAACCGTTCCTCCAGGTTGGTTGCAGAGGCCCTGCGCACGTGGGCGTAATCGGGGATCACGGTGAGACCCGAGGCATCTCGGGCCTGGAGGTCTATCGGGTCGTTCAGGTGATGGGCACCGAGCGGGGCGCCGTTATCCAACCGACGACCAATGGTCGATTCCTTCTGGTCTCTACCGAGAACATCCCAGGTGTCCAGTTTCATTCGGATGCGGCGAACCACCAATTGGGTTCCGCCGCGGCACCAGGCCGGGCCGTCGCTAATGCGCACCAGGTTGGTGAAGTCATCGGAGCCGGGAACCGGGTTGTCGGTGCCATCCACCTGTCCCATCAGGTTCCGTTGCACCTTGGTGCTATTGCCCACGGTGGAATCCTGGGTGAAGCCATCCTGCTGCCACTTGACTCGCGCAAATGCGGCGCTATCCCGTTGCAAGACCCGCGCGGCGTGCGCAACCTGGAGTGGCAGATCACCCTGGATCTGAATCAAAACGTCGCCGTGGCTGAACCGGTCCTCAAGGCGATCAATCTTGAAACTGGGCAGCTCGACGAATCCGTCCGGCTGTTTGTGCCTAAGCCCTAGTTTGTCGAACAGAGTGGGTCCGAAACCCACCGAAATCCCAAGTCTGCCATCACCTTGGGCCAACTCCGGCTGCGGGTCGCCACTGGGTGCGGTTCCGGCCACCAGACTCGCGATGTCGTCGGTGATCAAAGCCATCCAGCGCTGCATTGCGGCCCGATCCGTCCCGGGCAGTGCCGCAAACGAAAGCAGAGTGGCGTGACGGTGAATCTCGCACTCGATGCCCAGCGGGTCGTCGAAGCCGTTAGGCCGCTTTGCCGATGCAGCACCAGCCGAGGCAGAGCCGGCAGGCCCCTGGTCAAGGATGCCTTTGGCGCCGGCAAAATATCCGGCACCCGCACCGATTACGGCACCCGCAGATCCGGCCGCTCCGGCTAGTAGACCCCTCCTGGTTAGCATCGGAACCTACTTGGTGCTGGACGGCATCGGCATCGGGGTTGCGGTTGGGTGATAGGCCTCGCCGCCGGCGACTACCGGCTTGGCCAACAGGGTCAGGGTCTGAGGTTTTGCGCCCGCAAAGCTAAAGGTGAACTTCACGCTATCGCCGGCCAGCAGCGGGCGGGTCAGATTCATCAACATGATGTGCAGTCCACCCGGTTGAAGGGTCACAGTCGCGCCCTTGGCTATCTTGATTCCACCGGCCTTTTGGCTCATGACGCCGTCCACAACCTGGTGAGTCTGAACCATGGGAGCCAGCTCGGTGGTTCCGCCGGTCAGAACCACCGTGCGATTGCTTCGGTTGGTGATTTTGGCGAAGATACCGGTCATACCGCCAACGTGATCGGAGTACTCCGAGCTGCGGATCCAGGCCTGGCTAATCACGATGCCGGAGTCTGCCGGCTTGGCCTGGGCACCGGCGACCGGCGCCACGCCCATAACTGCCGCGAGAGATACCGAGATAACTCCAAAAACCAACTTGCGCATGCTTAGCCAATCTGTTCTATAGTTTGTAGAACTCAGCCTATTTCTACAAATCGTAGAAATGCAAATCCGCAAAAAGTAAGGGCCGCCAGGGCCCCTACTCTGTGGCTATTTCCCGCCTCGACGGCAGTCGCTAGTGCTGCTGGAGTGGGTCGTTGCCCACATCGGTGATGTGGAAGTTTAGGTGCGAACGCGAGGCGGTCGGCCCCCGCTGGCCCTGGTAACGGTTAAGGTACTTCGCGCTGCCGTATGGGGTCTCGGCCGGCGAACTCAGCTGGAAGAAGCACAGCTGGCCTACCTTCATGCCCGGCCAGAGCTTGATCGGCAGGTTGGAGACGTTGGCAAGCTCCAGGGTCACGTGCCCCTTGAAGCCCGGGTCCACAAAGCCGGCGGTGGAGTGAGTCAGCAGGCCAAGGCGTCCCAGAGAGCTCTTGCCCTCAAGGCGTGCAGCGATATTGTCCGGAAGGCTCACGAATTCGAAGGTGCTTCCCAGAACAAACTCGCCCGGGTGAAGGATGAATGCCTCATCGCTGGCCACTTCGACCAGGTGGGTTAGCTCCGCCTGCTCTTCGCGCGGATCGATGTAGGCGTACTTGTGGTTGTCAAACAGGCGGAAGAAGCGATCCAGTCGCACATCGATGCTGGAAGGCTGGATTAGTTCCAGGTTCAGCGGTTCGAGTCCGATATTGCCGGCTTCGATCTGGGCGCGAATATCGCGGTCTGACATGAGCATGGTTCAAGGATATACCCATGGCGGCGGGCCTCCGAACTGCGATGTGTCCGCAGGAAGGCTAGTGGTCTAGGCCGGCGCGCTTCTGCAAGCGCTTCATCCAGCGCGGAGCCCACCAGTTGAATTCGCCGAACAAACGCATCAGTGCGGGAACTAGCAGGGCACGAACCACGGTGGCATCCAACAGGATGGCGAATGCCACGCCAAGACCCAACAGCTTGATGATGCTGACGCCACTGGTGACGAAGGCATAGAACGAGACTGCCAAAACCAGGGCCGCCGTGGTGATGATGCGCCCGGAGTGCTGGAGTCCGAAGCTGACGGAGTCGATGGTGGACTGGCCCTTATCGTGCTGTTCCTTGATGCGGCTGAGCAGGAACAGCTCGTAGTCCATGGAAAGCCCGAACGCGATGATTGCCACCAGGACCATGGTGGAGGAATCTAGAGTCCCGGTGGTCTGGAAGTCGCCGATGAGCCACTTGAGGTTGCCATCCTGGAATACCCAGGTCAGGAAGCCCATGGTCGCCGCAAGCGATAGCAGGTTCAGTAGCACGGCCTTGATCGGCAGCAGCACAGATCCGGTGAAGAAGAACAGCAGAACCATGGTCGCAAGTGCCAGCCACCAGAGTGCGCGCGGCAGATTGTTGCTGATTCCAAGCAGAGAGTCGGTGTAGCTGGCACCGGCGCCACCAACCCGCACGTATCGGATGTCGGTCTTGAGCCCACGCACCTGCTCCACCAGGTTCACGCTGGCGGTGCTTCGGGCATCGATGTCGGTTATGGCCTGGACGCGGGTCAGGCCGTCCCTGGTGAAACTAGTGAACGCCGGGGCGTAGCCGGTGTCGAGCAGGCCATCCTGGGTGATTCCGATTGGGCTCTGCACCCGAATCACGTGGTCAATTTTGCTGAGACGGTTGGTCAGGTCAATCAGCTCGTTCTGCGAAGGGTGGCCCAAGATCAACTCGATCGGTGTGCCCTCCCTGCCCGAGAAGCGGGTGCGGACCTGATTGTTTGCATCTACAACCAGCGAGTGCTTAGGCAAGATGCGGTCGTCAACCAGGCCGTAGTGAGTATCCTTGCCCAGCGACGCTAGTCCCGCGAGCGCCAGCAGCACAACAAACAGCACGGGCAGCGGGCGGCGCATTACGTTGCGGCTGACGCGCTCCCAAAGACCGGTCTCACGTGGCGTCAAGTCTCCACGCAGCACCTTGAACTTATTGATGCGGTCGCCCATGAGGTGAATCACTGCCGGCAGAACCAGCACGGCACCCAGGACCGCAAAAGTCACGGTGGCCACTCCGGTTACCGCAAAGGTGCGGAGGAAATACTGTGGGAAGAAGCTGAGTGCCAGCATCACGATTGCCACCGTGAAACCGCTGAAGAACACCGTGCGTCCGGCGGTCTTGACCGCAACCTCGACGGCCTCGGTGACCGAACGATTCACGCGCTCTTCGCGGTAGCGGTTGACGATCAGCAGTGCGTAGTCGATGCCTAGGCCCAGCGCCAAGCCGGTAACCAGGTTGATGGCGAAAATTGAGGTGTCCGCGATCTGGGTGGCGACGTATAGGGCAAAGAACGTGCCCAGGGCTGCAACTGCGGCAACAATGAAAGGCAGCCCAGACGCCGCGATTGATCCGAACGCCAACACCAGCAGTCCGATGGTGACCGGGATGGCAATCGACTCCGCGGTAGCAATGTCCTTGGTGATGTGCTCGTTGATTGAGGAGCTTATGACCGATCCGCCGGCGGCATAGACGCGAGCCCCGTGGAACCAGCCATCGATTCGCTTCTGCACCAGCAGCCCGGTCTTTACGTAGTCAGCCTTGGCGTCGAAGTAGGCGAAGAAGTAGACCTCTTTGCCGTCTGTGCTTCGGAGGCCGGCGGGCGATCCCAGGCTGTAGTAGCTGGTGACCGACTTGACGCCGGGAATGTTCTGGATTCGATCGGTTAGCTTCCGGGCCACACCCGAGCTGGATGGGGCATCGGCGGAGCGGTGGAAATCGGCCAGGATAATGGCGTCCGGGGTGGATTCCTTGAACCGTTCGGTGAGGATGCGGGCGACAACACCAGACTGCGAGCCCGGGTCATCGTAACCGGCCGCCTTCAGCTGACCGAAGGACTGGAAACCCCAGACCGTGCTGAGGGCCAGCAGCGCAATGAACCCGAACAGCACCCACTTAGAGTGCCGGGTTACAAGTTTGGCTACTGCGTTCATCGCTCTCAGACTATCGCTCGGTGCCTAGTCGAACAGTTCGCCTTCTAGGGGTTCCCTCACACCGCTCATGAATCGCTGCACGTTTGGGTCAACCATGACGTCTCGCATCTGAATGGCCCTTGTGAGGTACAGGCCCTCCAGCGAGCGCACCCGACTGAGCGCGACGTAGGTTTGCCCGGGGGCGAAGGCGCCTCGGCCCAGGTCTATCTGCACCTCGTCGTAGGTTTGGCCCTGACTCTTGTGGACCGTCACAGACCACGCCAGGCGCAGCGGGATCTGACGGAATTCGGCCACCGGGACCGCCACCAGAAACTCCTTTACCTTGCCGGACTCCTCGTCGAAGTTTTCCTCGATTTCGTAGCGCACCTTTTCCCAGGTGCTGAGACCGACGTCGAAGCGTTCGCCGTCCACGTCCACGATTACCCCACCCGATGAAGGCAGCTCGACCACATGGCCGATGGTTCCGTTGACCCAACGCTTCAGGACCGTGCCATCCTTGGCACGCTTGTTGGCGTCGTCGTTCTTGATGAACATGACCTGCGCGCCAACCTTGAGTTCTACCACGGGCTCGGCCGGGAGCGTGTTGCCGAAGGCGCGCTGGTCGCCGTCACCAAAGATGGCGTTGAAGCGCTTTGGCGGGTTCTCGATCTTGGCCAAGCGTGATTGGTTCACCTGATTGACCGATTCATTTACGGTGGCAAGGCGGATCACGTCGTCGTGCGGCGGCCAGCGGTTTCCGGCGCGGTTTATTTCATCCAACATGGCCTGATCCACGGAGCCGTCGCGGATGGCATTCAGGATGTGCTTGAAGCCCTCGTCCTTCTGGCGGAAGATCTCGGTCAACTCGTAGCGTTCGAGAGTGTCCTTGCGCCAGACGTGGGCGTCGAAGAACCAGTTGCTCTGGTAGTGCTCGGCCATGTAGGCGCGCTCTTCCGGCCCGCCCGGCACCGGGGCCAACTGATAGGGGTCGCCAAACATCACGACCTGCGTGCCACCGAATGGCAGCTTGGTGCGGCCCTTGCTGATGCCAAGCGCGGTGTCGATAGCGTCCATCATGTCGGCGTTCACCATGGAGACCTCATCGATCACCAGCATGTCGATGGCGCCCAGAACCTCTCGGGTGCGGCGCGAAAGGTGCCGGCGGATCTCCTGAGTGCCCAGAATTCCGAAGGGGAAGCCGAAGAGCGAGTGAATGGTCGCGCCACCCACGTTCAGAGCGGCCACGCCCGTTGGGGCGCAAACCGCCACCTTTTTCTCGGTGTTCTCAATCAGGTGAGTGAGCAGGGTCGACTTGCCCGTGCCGGCTCGGCCGGTGACAAAGACGTTGTTTCCGGTGCTCTCGATGTATTCGAAGAGGCGCTGCTGTTCGTCGGATAGCACGATGGGCTGCATCAGTTTTCTCCCGCATCATAGATACGTTCTTTTTCGGTGCCGCGGGCATCGAATTCGGCGGCTCGTCTTGCCTCGGCAGCCTGGCGGGCCGCGGCATTTGCGGCCAGCATCTGGTTGTATGCCTCCAGGTCAGCACCGCCAGACCTATCGCTGGCGCGGTCCTTGCGCTTGGCCTCGCGGGCATCGGAATTCGCCCACTGCACGGAGACCATGATGGTCAAGAATGCCGCCGGGAATTCGCCGATGCCCCAGGCGATGGCGCCTCCGTTTTGCTGGTCGGCGATTGGGGTCTGCCCCCAGGTTCTTCCCATGGCACCGAACCAGTCGGCCAGTAAGAGCCCATCGCCCATCATCAGGGACAGACCGAACAGCGCGTGGAAGGTAAGCGTGCCCAGCAGAATCATCAGGCGAACCGGATAGTTCATCGGCTTCGGTCCCGGGTCAATACCCACCAACGCCTGCACAAACAGGTAGCCGGTGATAACGAAGTGCACCACCATCCACTCGTGGCCGATGTGGTTGCGCGTCGCAAAGCTAAATAGCGGGGTGTAGTAGAAAACCACCAGGCTGGAGGCGAAATTCAAGGCCGCAACCAGCGGGTGGGAGACGAATCGAGCGTAAGGAGTGTGCACCGCCCAGAGCACCCATTCCCGGACGCCGTTGGTCTGGTCGTCGCGCTTGACGACCGCGCGGCTCAACAGGGTGACCGGGGCGCCAGGCACCAGCAGCAGCGGCACGGCCATGGTCAGCATCATGTGGGCAATCATGTGCACGCTGAATAGGTATTCCTCGTAGACGTTCATGGCGCCGCTGGTAATCCAGGTAAGCAGGACCATTCCGGAAATCCAGCTGAGGGTGCGTGCCGGGTTCCAGGCGTCGCCCCGGCGGTGCAGGCGCCAGACGCCGATGAGGTATAGCGCAACACCAAAGCCGGCTACGGTAAGCCAGATTAGGTCTGGTTTCCACTCGGTGAGCCAGCGTGCGGCGGTCAGCTCCGGAGGTAGCTTCTCGCCGGTGAGGATCTGGGCCGGGGTCGGGTTGGAAAGGTCGACGTTGTTGGCCGGTGGCGCGGTGTGAGCCAGGGCCGTGGCCAGCCCCATCGCCAGGCCCATGAGTCCAAGCTCCAGACCGACGAGGGACCAGAATCCCTTTGCCAGGCCGGCCTTTGGAAGCAACCGACGACGGTAGTAGGCACCCATTGCGCCCACGATCAGCAGGATCGCGCTCTTCGCCAAAATCAGCTCGCCGTATGCCGTGAAAAGTTGGTTCCAGCTGCTGAGGCGAACGGTTGCGGCTCCGATTCCGGAGGCGGCAACCACGATGTAGGCAAAGAGCGCAAGGTCGCTGTAGCGACGGGCCAGGATCAGATTCGAGGCTTGGTCCTTGGAGCGTACGGCGGTGGTGGCGATGAGGCCACCCACCCACACCGAGACTCCCACCAGGTGCAGCCCCAGCGAGTTGACCGCCATGGCGTGGCCCTGGGTGCCGGCCGCGTGTCCGCTGATGGCAAGCGGAATCAGGCCGATGAAAGCCAGGGCCATGACAAACAGTGCGGGAACCACCCGATTGATGGTGAAGGCCAGAAGCGCGACCAGTGCTCCGGCAGCCACGTTAAGCGCCAGGTTCTGTCCCAGTTGAATTCCGCTGATGAACAGCCAGAGACCGTCGCCAAAACTCTTGGCCGCCGAGAAACCCGTTCCGGTCACCGATAGGTAGGTCATGACTGTGGTGACGGCGCCGGAAATTGCCCAGAGTGCGGCCGATCCGCCAGCGATGTCTAGTAGGCGTCGCAGTTGCCAGGAGCCGTTGGCGCTGGCAAAGACCGCCATGGCCAACGATCCAATCGTGACGGCGGTGCTGATATCGGTGAGTCCCCTTAGTACTGGCAGGCCCCAGCGCACTATCGGCCCCGGATCCGCTAGCAGAAGTGGTGCGGCAGCACCCGAGAAGGCCAGTCCGGCTACCGCCCCCAGCACAAGGAGCGCCAGAGAAATTGACCCGGCAATGACTAGGTTGCGCGGGCTGCGGATTGGGGGAGTTTGAGGCACCGTTTAAGCCTAGGTTAAACAAAAGTGCGGTGTCCGAAGACACCGCACTCCCGTTAGTTTTTGAAGACTACTTGACTGCGCCCTTGAGCTTGCTGCCAGCCGAGACCTTTACGGTTGCGGCAGCAGGGATCTGGATGGTTGCGCCAGTCTGAGGGTTGCGACCGGTGCGAGCTGCACGGTGGCCCTTCTCAACCGAAAGCCAGCCTGGGATGCTGACCTTGCCGCCCTTAGCGACCTCGGAAGCAATGGTCTCGAACAGTGCGTCAACAACGCGGTTGACGGCAGCCTGCGACTCGCCGGTGTGCTTTGCAACGGCCTCTACGAGCTCACTCTTGTTAAGCGACATGTTTGGTCCTCCTGAACCTACGTGATTGACGTTCTTGTCACATCGAAAATAACACCGGTGTAACTCAATATCTCCATTTGTGTCGGTGTGTTGCGCCGAATATTGGGCTTTTTGCCCTGATTTGACGGGGTTTTTGCCTTTTTCCCCGGACCCGGCCGCCACGGCCCCACTGCCACCGAGCACCCACTCTATTCGGGTAAAGCGAAACCGCCGACCCTTTCGGACCGGCGGTTTCGTTTAAGTTTTGGGTTACCAGGAAGACTTGGTAATGCCTGGCAGCTCGCCGCGGTGAGCCATGTCGCGGAAGCGAACACGGGATACACCGAACTTGCTGAGGACACCGCGTGGGCGGCCGTCGATGCTGTCGCGTCCGCGTACGCGAACTGGCGATGCGTCCTTTGGCAGCTTCTGCAGACCGATGCGGGCCGCTTCGACCTGCTCGTCGGTGCTGTTTGGGTCGATCAGGGCCTTCTTCAGGGCGATGCGCTTCTCGTTGTAGCGCTCTACAACGATCTTGCGCTGCTCGTTACGAGCGATCTTGCTCTTCTTAGCCATTCTTAGCGCTCCTCGCGGAATTCAACGTGCTGGCGTACAACTGGGTCGTACTTCTTCAGCACCAGACGGTCTGGGTCGTTGCGACGGTTCTTCTTGGTCACGTAGGTGAAACCAGTTCCGGCGGTCGACTTCAGCTTGATGATTGGACGGATGTCCTTGTCCTTCTTGGCCACTTGCGTGCTCCTTAGATCTTCTCGCCACGAGCGAGCAGCTCGGCAACTACGGCCTCGATGCCGCGGACATCAATGACCTTGATGCCACGAGCACTCAGGGTGAGGGTTACGTTGCGCTTCAGCGAAGGCACGTAGTAGGTCTTCTTCTGGATGTTTGGGTCGAAACGACGCTTGGTCTTGTTCTGAGCGTGCGAAACGTTGTGACCAAACTGAGGTCCAGTCTGAGTTACCTGGCAATTGGCTGCCATTTCGTCTCCTTTAGGGGGCGATAAGCCCCGAAACCCGATTGGCTGGGAGCTTAAAAAATGTGGTTGCAAGAGAGCAACTTCTCAAGTTTAGGCGAGGGTCAGGGCCTTAAGCAAGTCGCTGCAGCAAACTTCCCATCAATTTTGGGCGTGGCGCGCACGACAATCCCCGGATTTCGGTGCTAGTTGGAGTAAACATCCGAGCACTGGCCACAAATTCCAAAGAGTTCGATGGTGTGCGTTGCTGGTTTAAAGCCGTGTTGAGCGGCCACCGAGTTTGCCCAAGTTTCGATTTCCGACGCCGAGATCTCCACCGCACGGCCACACTCGGTGCAGATGAGGTGATGGTGGTGGCTGTCGCCACAGGCCCGAAACAGGGTAAGGCCCGCGTTGTCCTGCAGGCTGTCCGCCTCGCCCTGGGCGGCCAGGTCGGCGAGCGCCCGGTATACGGTCGCCAGACCGATGCTGCTGCCATGGTTCCGAAGCACCCGGTGCAGATCCTGGGCGCTGACGAAGCCGGTTGCCTCGCCCAGGGCGTGGCGCACGGCATCTTTTTGCCAGGTGTTGCGTTTGACGGTCATTTGCGCACCCGTTCGATCACGCGGCAGGCCAGGTAAATGAGGAACGAGATGCTGGTCACGTACGGGCTGATCGGCAGGCCCGCGCCCACCGCCAAGAGGATTCCACCGAGTACCGCGGTGAGGGCAAAAACCACCGAAAGCAGCGCCACTCGGAACGGCACCTTGGTAACCCGCAGCGCGGCGGCGGCCGGGGTTACTAGAAGGCTGAGAACCAGTAGGGCCCCCACCACCTGGACGCTTGCGGCCACGGCAAGGCCGAGCAGCAGCATGAAAATCAATGAGAGCGCGCGGGTGGGCACGCCTCGGGCCTCGGCGACCTCCGGGTCGAGACTGGCGAAGGCCAGCGGGCGCCAGACCACGGCAAGCACGCCCAGGATGAAGAGACTGATGCCGGCCAGCCAAGCTAGCTGCGGGAGGTCCACCGCAACAATTTGTCCGGTAAGCAGTCCGAATTTGTTGAGGGCCTGGCCGCGGTACAGCGAAATGGCCAGGATTCCGAGGCCTAGGCCGGCTGGCATTAGTACGGCCACAATCGAGTTTCGCTCGCGGGCCTTGGCTCCCAGCACCCCGATGAGGCCGGCCGCCACCAGCGAGCCGAAGATGGATCCGAGCACCACATCGGTGCCCGCCAGAAGCGCGAAGGACGCCCCGGCGAAGCTGAGTTCGCTGATGCCGTGGACCGCAAAGGACATGTCGCGGGTGTTTACGAACACACCGATGAGCCCGCCCACGATGGCAAGCAACGCACCCGCGATGAGCGAATTGGTGATGAGCGGCAGCAGGTCCGCGTAGTCGGTGAAGTTGAAAATCATGGCCTAGCTCCACTCCTCGTCGGGGTGGTGTTCGTGATCGTGCGTGCCGACCACCACGATTCGACCCTGGTTTCGCAGCACATCCACCTGGGTGCCGTAGAGCTCGCTCAGTACCTCGGACCGTAGCACCTCGTCGGGGGTGCCAATTCGGAAGTGCCCGTTGGCCAGATAGAGCACGCGATCCACCATGCCCAGAATGGGATTCACGTCGTGGGTCACAAACAACACCGCCGCATTGTGCTCCTTGCGCTCCTCATCGATGAGGTTGGCCACCGCCTGCTGCTGGTGAAGGTCCAGGGCACTCAGCGGTTCGTCGGCCAGAATCAGGTCGGGGTTTCCGATGACGGCCTGGCCGACCCTAAAGCGCTGCAGCTGACCGCCGCTGAGGCTGCGCACGGCCTTATCGGCAAGGTCATGGCCATCGATGCAGTCCAGCACGTGGTTTACGCGCGCGGTCACCTTGCGGCTGGGTAGCGGGAGCCCCAGCTTGTGGCCATCGAAGCCAAGGCGCAACAGGTCGCGGGCACGCATCGGCGTGCTGGCGTCGGTGCTGCGGTGCTGCGGGATGTACCCGACGTGGGAATTTCCGCGGCGGGCGGGCCTGCCGTTCACGCGAATCTGACCCGCGGTCAGTTGCTCCTGGCCCAGAATCGCGTGCAAAAGCGAGGTCTTGCCGCTGCCGTTCGAGCCGATGACCGCGATGAACTCGTGCGGCTGAACCTCTAGATTCAGACCAGACCAGAGCACCTTCTCGCCGTAGGCCATGGTGGCGTCGGTTATCTGCAGCACCGGTTTTGGCTGCTTGGCATCGTGCTGTGACGTCATCGGATGGCCGCCTCGATTCGGTTTAGGTTGCTGGAAAACCAGGTCAGGTAGGTCTGGTGCTGGGGCAGGACCTCGCCAAGGCGCAGCACCGGTACCCCGGCAGCGGTGGCCCAGGCCGCCAACTGATTGGTCTGGGCGCCGGAAGTCTGGACGTTCAGAACGAGAGCGTTCACCTTGTGCCGGGTTAGCAACAACTGCAGCTGGCGCATCACCTTGGGCGAGGCATCCTGTTCCTGCTCCACCGAGTTGCGGAAGGCCTGCGGGGTGGCGTCGGTCATTTTCAGGTTCCGCACCAGTCGGGCCGCAAAGCCCTCGGTGAGAATCACCGTCTTTCCCGCGGTCTGGGTCGAAGCCCTGGTCTGGGAGGCAATAAGTAAGTCCAGGCGTGCCTGGTAGGCGCTGATGCGCCTCGCTATTTCGGCACGGATGGCTGGGTCGGTGAAGCCTGCTGCCTCGGCACGACCGATGACTCCGGCGAGCGCCCGCACATATCCAAGGTCGTACCAGAGGTGAGGGTTGTAGCTGCCTCCGGGCTGGGAAATATGGCTGCTGAGCGTGAGGCGCATGGCACCGAGGCTGGTGGGCTTGGCGGCAACCAGCCGCTGGAAGAAGGTGTCGTAACCGCCGCCATTTGTAATCGTTAGGTCGGCTCGGTTGACGGCCAGCTGGTCACGCACGGTTGCCTCGTAGCTGTGGGGGTCTTGGCCGGGCAGGTGAATGGTTGCGGCCGCCTGCACATACCTGCCACCGATGGCCTGAGCGATGTTTGCCCAGACGGCTACCGAGGTCTGGATCCTCAGCGGATTAGCCGCGGAGTGCGCGGTCGCGGTTACGCTCGGCGTGTCATAGACCCGAACCTGGGAAGTTCCCGGGCTGCTGGCGCCAGGCTGCGGCAAAACCAAAAAGACGGTTATGGCCACTGACGCCGCGAGCGCAATTAGCACCAGCCCCACCGAAATCAGAGTTTTGCGCACCATTCAAGATTAAGGCTTATTGAGAATGAGTGTCAATACGAATAAAGGTTTGCCGATTTGGTTTACCCGACTGTGCGATACTCCAAATAGGAGCCGGTTTCACGTGAAACATAACTCGGGGCTCGAAAGGAAGCCGTCATGGCAGAAAACAAGCGCAGCTATAACGCAACCTGGATCCTTAGTCTCCTGCTGGGCCACCTGGGTGTAGACCGCTTCTACCTGGGTTACGTCGGCCTAGGCATTCTCAAGTTGCTGACCGGTGGTGGCTTCGGAATCTGGTACCTGGTGGACCTCATCCTCATCCTCACCAACCAGCTCAAAGACAAGAACGGTCAGGCACTCGACGGCTACGACGCCGGCAAGAAGCTGTCGTGGATCGTAACTGCTGTCGTAGTGGTGGGTGGCATCCTCGTGGGAGTCGCCTCGTTCTTCTTCATGCTGCTGATGTCGGTCATGACCGGCAACTGGTCGGGCTGGGAGTCCGGCCACATGATGCAGTGGACCTAAGCCAAAGTTGAATCTAGAACGCCGACCCGATTGGGTCGGCGTTCTAGATTTAAGCAAATTTTTCTGTCAGGCGATTAGTCCAGTAGCAGGGCCGGCTCTTCGATGACCGAGGCAACGTCCTGAACGAATCGGCTGGCTACGTCGCCGTCCACGACTCGGTGGTCGAAGGTGGCACCGATTGTGGTTACCTGGCGCACCTGGATCTCGCCGTTCACAACCCATGGCTTCGGGCGAATCGAGCCGAGAGCAACGATGGCGCATTCGCCCGGGTTGAGGATCGGGGTTCCGGTGTCCACACCGAACACACCGATGTTGGTGATGGTGATGGTTCCACCGGACATCTCGTTCGGCTGGGTCTTGCCCTCGCGCGCGGTGGCGGCCAGCTGCTCGATGGCCTTGGCTAGGTCCAGCATGGAAAGCTTCTCGGCGTCCTTGATGTTTGGGACGATAAGGCCGCGCGGGGTGGCGGCGGCGATGCCGAAGTTCACGTAGTTGTGAACGATGATTTCTTCATCCGTGAAGGTGGCGTTGACCATCGGGTTTCGGCGTACAGCCCACATCATTGCCTTGGCCATGATCAGCAGCGGGGTCACCTTTACGCCCGCGAAGTCGGTGGAGGCCTTTAGGCGCTTCACGTATTCCATGGTGCGGGTGGCATCTACGTCAACGAAGATGCTCACGTGCGGGGCCTGGAATGCGCTGGTGACCATCGCGTTGGCGATGGCCTTGCGCACACCCTTGACCGGAATGCGGGTTTCGCGCTCGCTCGGGGCCTCCGGGGTGGTCAGGTTGCGGAACACCGATGCCTGCTGTGCGGCATTCAGGACGTCCTCGCGGGTGACTTCGCCGGCAAGACCGGTCGGGGTCACCTTGGTGATGTCAACGTTGAGGTCCTTGGCCAGCGCGCGAGTCGGCGGCTTGGCGATGACGCTCTCCTCGCCCACGCCAACCACGATGTTCTGCTGCATTGAGGCAACCGGAAGCGCGCTCGTGGCCGCAGCCGGGGCTGGGATGCCGCCCGGAACGGTACGACCACGACGGCGAGTACCGCCGAGGCTGTGCGAAACTCCGTAGCCGACTAGTGCTGGTGGGGCTTTTTCTTCTGCCGCATGGGCAGGAGTAGCAGCTGGTTCTGCAGCGGCCGGCACAACAGCCGGGGCAACGATTGGGGCCGCTGTCGGAGTTACCGGAGCAACTGGGGCCGGGGCAATCGGTGCTGCCAGGGCGGCTGCGGCCTCGGCGGCCTGCTGAGCATTGGTGGCAACCATGTTGTGCACCTGCTGAATCGCGCCGGTCTGGGTGCCAACAGCGCCCACGGCACCATCTGCCACGGTGACGGCGATGATCGGCTTACCAACTTCGACGGTCTCGCCCTCGGCAGCCAGCAACTGGGTCACGGTGCCGGCGAATGGAACCGGAAGCTCCACCAGCGACTTCGCGGTCTCAATCTCGCAGATGATCTGGTTCACGGTGACGGCATCGCCGGGCTTGACCATCCAGGTGACGATCTCGGCCTCGGTGAGGCCTTCGCCTACGTCCGGCAGGTTGAAGTACGCTAGCTGACTCATCTTGGTATTCCTTACCTAGTAGGCGAGCACTCGGTCAACGGCTTCGAGGATGCGGTCGGCATCCGGCAGGAAGATCTCTTCCAGCTTGGCGGCCGGATACGGCACGTCGAATCCACCAACCCGCAGAACCGGAGCCTGCAGGTGGTAGAAGGCCTGCTCGGCCACGCGGGCGGCAACCTCCGAGGCAATCGAAACGAAGTTAGGGGCCTCGCTGGCAACCACAAGGCGGCCGGTCTTCTTAACGCTTTCGACGATGGTCGCAAAGTCGATTGGGCTGAGCGAGCGCAGGTCAACGACCTCTAGGCTCACGCCTTCCTCGGCGGCAATCTGCGCGGCCTGCAACGCAACGGTCACCATCGGGCCGTAAGTTGCGATGGTCACCTGGTTGCCCTCATGCAGCACGCGTGCCGAGTGCAGCGGCAGCGGCGGGGTGTCCAGGTTGACCGGACCCTTCTGCCAGTAGCGGCGCTTCGGCTCGAAGAACATCACCGGGTCATCGGAGTCAATGGCCTGCTGAATCATCCAGTAGGCGTCATTCGGGTTGCTTGGGCTAACCACACGCAGGCCGGCGGTGTGCGCAAAGTACGCCTCCGGGCTTTCGCTGTGGTGTTCAACTGCACCGATACCGCCACCGTAAGGCACGCGGATGACTACCGGCATCTTGTGGTGGCCCTCTGAGCGGTTAGCCATCTTGGCCAGCTGCGTGGTGATCTGGTCGAAGGCAGGGAAGATGAAGCCGTCAAACTGCATCTCGGTGACCGGGCGGTAGCCGCGCATTGCCAGACCGATCGCGGTTCCCACGATGCCGGACTCTGCGATCGGAGTGTTAAAGATGCGGCTGTTGCCGAATTCCTTGTGAAGCCCTTCGGTGACGCGGAAAACACCACCGAGCTCGGCCACGTCCTCGCCGAACATCAAAACCTTTGGGTTTTCGGCCATTTTTTTACGCAAGCCAGCGTTGATTGCACGGGCAATCGCCATTTCCTGGAAGTTACTCATTTGAACCTCCGTGGCTGGCAATGGTGGCCTGGTAGGACGCGGAACCGTCCACCTGAGCCTGGGTGAGTTCGGCGGCGAGGTTTTCGGATGGTAGCGAGTTATCCGCCAGCGCGTCCTCGTTAATCACGTTGTGTAACTGAGTCGATGGGTGCGCCTCGGTCTCGAAGCTAGCCTCGTACTCGGTGAGCCAAGCCATCTGCTCTTCAATCAGTGGGTGTGGTTCGGCGTAGACGTACTTGAACATGTTCTCGAACGGCGGGATTGGCAGCGCAAAGGTCTTGGCGCGGATTTCCTCGGCCAGTTTGTCGCCGTCTGCTGCACAGTCGTCGAAGAAGCTCTGGCCCACGCCCTGCTTGCGCAGGAAGATTTCCAGGCGGTTGATTGGGTCGCGCGCTTTCCAGCGCTCGGTCTCCTCGTTGGAGCGGTACTTGGTCGGGTCATCGCTGGTGGTGTGCGCACCGATGCGGTAGGTCAGCGCCTCAATCAGCGAAGGGCCGAGGCCGTTGCGGGCGTCGTCCATGTGCTTGGCGGTCACCGCGTAGCTGGCCAAAACGTCGTTGCCGTCGATGCGGATACCTGGAACACCGAAGCCTTCGCCGCGACGGTAAAGCGGAACCGCGGTCTGGCTGGTCACCGGCGAGCTAATGGCCCACTGGTTGTTCTGAATGAAGAAGACCTGCGGGGTCTTCTGGACCGCGGCGAAGAGCAGGCCTTCGCTCACATCACCCTCGGCGGTGGCGCCGTCACCCACGTAGCAGATCACGGCCTGATCGGTGTCCGGGTTGCCGGTGGCGTAGGCGCCGTCAAACTTCACACCCATGGCGTAACCGGTGGCGTGCAGCACCTGAGAACCGAGAACGATTGCGTACAGGTGGAAGCGGGTGGTGTTTGGGTTCCAACCACCGTGGTTTACGCCGCGCAGCATCTTGAGGATCGACATCAGGTCGATTCCGTGGGTGATGGCCACGCCGTGTTCGCGGTAGCTAGGGAAAATGTGGTCGTTGCGGCCAACGCCGTAACCGGAACCTACCTGTGCGCCCTCCTGGCCGATGGCCGGAATCCAGAGGCCAAGCTGGCCCTGGCGCTGGAGTGCGGTGGCTTCGTTGTCGAAACGGCGAATGCGCGCCATGTCGCGGTAGAACTTGAGGTAGTCGGCCTCGGTGAGGCGCTTTAGGTACTCACCGTATTCGGCCCACTCACCTGGCACGTTGAACTCTCCCTCCGGGGAGAGAAACTGCACCATCGGGATATTGCCGGAGTCTTGCTCGCTCATCAAAACCAATTTAGTTGGAAACTGGCACAATCGAAGCATGAAGCGTTTTCTAGTTGGAACTGTTGTAAATGCCGCCGGCCTGTGGCTCACCACGCTGGTTGTGCCCGCCATTGTGCTGCAGCCCTACGGTGGCACCGATGTCTGGCCGCAGATCGGCTCGTTCCTGCTGATTGGGGCAATCTTCGGACTGGTGAACGGCATTGTTGCACCGGTCATCAAGGTGCTCAGCTTCCCGCTCTACATCCTCACCTTCGGGCTGATCTCATTTTTCATCAACGGCGCCCTGCTGATTTTCGTTTCATACCTGTCCGGCCTGATTCACGGCGGTGGCCTGTTCATCAAGGGCTTCAGCGATGCCGGTTTGTCGTGGGAGGCCCTGGGTTGGGCCATCCTCGGTGCCATCGTGATGTCGATCTCCACCTTCGTGGCTCGCTCGATCTTCAAGGCGCTCCGCTTGATGTAACGCCTTCTGCTTGGGGTTTGATGAAACTTCCTCACCTCACGGCGCTGCTGTAATGCCAAGGCGCACCGGTTGGTAGCGCGAAACCTTGGTTTTTCCGGTGCCAAGCAGGCCCGCAATCTGGTGATTTAACTGGCGCCTGCTATCGGCACCCAGTTGATTCACCGATTTCTGGTAGCCCGCAAACTCGTGCTGTTTCAGGCCGTCGCCGGGCACGTCTTTGAGTTTCACCGTGGTCCAATTTCCGGAACTAGAGTGTTCGGCTAGGTCCAACTTTGGAACCAAATCGCCCCGGTGCTCCAAGCTGACGACCTTGATTCCGGCGGGAATGGCACGGTTGCTGATGGGCCCGCCAACCGCAACCAGCCCAATCACCGAACCACCGAGGGCTACCGCCGCCCCGCTGCTGGCCAGGTTTGCTCCGGCGAGCGCCCCCTCCGAATAGCCCACCAGGGTTAGCGAGTCTCCGGCCCTAGTTCCAAAACCGGCCTCTTTGAGCGCCGCCAATGCCGCGCGTTCCGGCCCGGACGAAAATGCCCCACCATTTGGGTTGGCGAAGGCGGCAAGGTCGCTGGCTGCGCCAAACACCTCGGAGTTATCAAACGGATTGGCCGATTTGGTGCCGGGTAGATACAGGTTGAAGTGCCGGGCCGATTGGGCGGCATCCTGACCTTGCTGCGTCTGTTCCAGCCAGATCTGCCCCGAGGTGCTGGTCTGGTGCAGCTTGGTCAGTAACTCCTGCAGGTTGGTTGGTGCGCTAGATTCCATGCCGCCCACCTTGGGGGCTGCCACCGGAGTCTCGCCAAGCCCCAACCTGCTCAATGCCGTCAACGCCGAACCCGCCAGGGTCTGAGCCAACATCGGTTCCATGGCCTCGAAGTCAAAAATGAACGCCGGACCAAGCCCAATCTCGCAGCGCTCATAGTTGTCGGCCGCGATGGCGCAGTTATTGGCCAGCCGGGCCAACTCCACCAGAATCGGCGCCAGTGCCACCTGAGAGAAAGCGAAGGTGATGGGGAACCCGAGGCGAGCAAACTGCGCTGCTTCAAGGGTGGCACTGGCTGCCAAAAACACCGAGGCAGCCGCGCGAAGCTCAAACGAGTTGACCTGAATCTTGCCGGTGCTCATGCCACGCCCTCGGAGACCATCTTGGCCGCCACCTCGGTGAGGTAAATCACGCCGATGTCGGTCTCGGCATGCTCCAAGCGCTCCACCAGATTGCGGATGTCGCTATCGAATTGGTTTCGGCTGGGGCCTTCCCATCCGGGAAGGTGAGTTAGCAATTGCATGAGCAGTTCGGTGACCCCGGATTTCACAAGGTCGGCCGGCGAAAATCCAGACATGCTGCCAGTTTTCCCGCTGGCGCAAAGATCAAAACGCCTAGCGTTCAAGGTTGTGGAAAACTGACCCTCCACGGCCCGTGAGTTTGAAGAAGCCACCCGGAATCGGTGGGGTAAAACCGGTCTGGCAAAATAGATGGGTGAGCAATCTTTCTGTGCAGCCCCTCAGTCCCCTCGATGGTCGTTACCGCGGTGCCGTTGCCGACCTCGGCAGCCACCTTTCGGAGGCCGGTCTAAACCGCGCCCGCATACAGGTTGAGGTGGAATGGCTGATCTACCTGGCCAACCAGGACGTTCTGGGAATCAACCGCCCATTCACCGCGGACCAGGCTGCTGCACTCCGCGCGGTTGTCACCAACTTCGGTGACGCCGACGTAGCCGAGCTTGCCAAGACCGAGGCCGTCACCCAGCACGACGTTAAGGCCGTTGAGTACTTTGTGCGCGACCGCCTGACCGCGATCGGCAGAAGCGACCTACACGAGCTGACCCACTTTGCCTGCACCAGCGAGGACATCAACAACCTCTCCTACGCAATCACCGTTCGCGATGCCATTGCCCAGGTTTGGCTACCTAAGGTTGCCGCCCTGCTGGCCAAGCTCAAGGACATGAGCGCCAAGTACGCGGCCGTTCCCATGATGAGCCGCACCCACGGCCAGCCAGCCACCCCAACCACCATGGGCAAGGAAATCGCGGTGTTCATCTACCGCCTGGAGCGCCAGGTGGCCCGCATCCAGTCGCAGCAGTACCTGGGCAAGTTCTCCGGAGCCACCGGCACCTTCAGCGCGCACGTTGTTGCCGCCCCTCAGGTCAACTGGGTTGCCGTCAGCGAGCAGTTCGTTACCTCGCTTGGCCTCACCTGGAACCCGCTCACCACTCAGATTGAAAGCCACGACTGGCAGGCGGAGCTCTATGGCTCGGTGGCGTTGTTCAACCGCATCCTGCACAACCTGTGCACCGATGTCTGGACCTACATCAGCCTGAACTACTTCAAGCAGATTCCAGTTGCAGGCGCTACCGGGTCTTCCACCATGCCGCACAAGGTCAACCCGATCCGCTTCGAGAACGCCGAAAGCAACCTTGAGCTTTCCAACGCGATCCTGGACTCGCTGAGCGCCACCCTGGTGACCAGC
>Ga0228699_1000478_pt1 | contig 29502 bp, 32 predicted proteins | sample McNCre217_Aug_MG_FD_178016 | JGI IMG/M metagenome (GOLD analysis project Ga0228699, IMG submission 178016) | Freshwater microbial communities from McNutts Creek, Athens, Georgia, United States - 2-17_Aug_MG | ecosystem: Environmental > Aquatic > Freshwater > Creek | place: USA: Georgia... | reverse complement strand
ATTTGGTCGGCATGGAAATCGCGGCACGTGCGGGCTATGACCCTCGCGCAGGTGTGACCTTGTGGCAAAAAATGAGTGCCGCCAACAAAGGTGCACCTCCCCAGTGGCTCAGCACCCACCCTTCAGGTAACACGCGAATTGAAGAAATTCAAGCCAACTTACCCAAGGTCATGCCGTTGTACGAGCGCAGCAAGTAAGCAGCGCTTGAGGGTGCGGTTTAGGTACCGCCCACATACGGGTTTGTTTTGCGTTCACGGCCAAAGGTGCTTTCGGGTCCGTGCCCCGGAATAAACACCGTGTCGTCCCCCATGGGCCACAGGCGCTGTGTGATGCTGTTGATCAAGTCTTCGTGATTGCCGCGTGGAAAGTCAGTGCGACCAATGCTGCCTGCAAACAGCACATCCCCCACAAAAGCACGTTTGATCTCGGGTGAGTAAAACACCACATGGCCCGGTGTGTGGCCGGGGCAGTGGCGCACTTGCAAGGTGTGTTGACCCAGTGTCACGGTGTCGCCATCGTGCAGCCAACGTGTGGGTGTGAAAGGGCGAGCGGGTGGAAAGCGGTAATTGGCGGCGGCTTGCGGCAAACCGTCAATCCAAAATTGGTCACCTTCGTGCGGCCCGATGATGGGTAGGTTCAGTTTCTCAGCCAAGTCGGCCGTGGCGCCGGCATGGTCGATGTGGGCGTGGGTGATCCAGATTTGTTCAAGCGTCACGCCCAGTTGTTTGCAAGCATCTTCCAGCACGGGCAAATCACCACCGGGGTCAATGATGGCGGCCTTCATGGTTTCATCGCACCAGACGATGGAACAGTTTTGTTGGAAGGGGGTGACGGGAACGGTTTCGTATTGCAGCATGCTGCAAATGGTAGCGGTTAACCTGCGCTCAGAGCATGCGCAAGGAAATCAATCAACACCGAGACGCGGTGTGGGATGTACCGATTGCTGGGCAGCACCGCATAAATGCCCAATGGCTGAGGCTCAAATTTGGGTAGCACGGGCACCACGCTCCCGTTGTCTAAATAGGGTTGCGCCATGAAGTCGGGCGGGCGTGTGATGCCCAAGCCTTGCGCTGCGGCTTGCAGCAAGGCTTCGCCGTTGTTGGCTGCCAAGCGCGGGCGAACGGTCACATCGACTTCGCCGTCTTTGGCGCGGTAGCGCCAAGAGGTGGATTGAAAATCTTGCGAGTACACCAAGCACGCGTGCTGCGCCAAATCACGTGGATGCTTGGGGTGGCTGTGCTCTGCCAGGTATTGCGGTGAGGCCACCGTGAGCAAACGCGACTCGCCCAATTTGCGTACGATGTCGCCCGGCTCTAAACGGCTGGTGATGCGAATCGACACATCAATGCCTTCTTCAATCAGCTTGCTGCGCCGGTCCGAAAAATCCATCACCAATTCAATGTGCGAATGCGTTTGCGCAAATTCCAGCAGTGCAGGCATGAGGCGCTGCAAACCAAAACTCAAAGGCAAGCCTAAACGGATGCGACCACGTGGCTCAGTTTTTTCTTCGAGCAAGCTCGACTCGGCGGCATCCACCATGTTCAAGATGACGCGGCATTTTTCAAGATAAGCAGAGCCAGCGGTGGTGAGCGTGAGGCTGCGCGTGCTGCGCGTCATCAGCTTGATGCCCAGTTGTTTTTCTAGCGCCGAGATTTGGCGTGTCACAACCGAGCGCGCCACATCCAGTTGGTCGGCCACGGCGGTGAAGCTGCCGGTTTCGGCCACCCGCACAAAAAGTTGCATTGCGTTGAGTTTGTCCATTGTTGCTAATTTTGCAACAAATAATTGAAGATTCGGTGCTTTTTCTATTCGCGAATCATTTCTACATTACGTGCTCCACACCCGAGAACTCGTATGCAGACCTTTCGCAATGTCCTCTTCGTGCCGCACGGCGCTCCGACCTTTGCCCTGAATCCAGGTGCTGCTGGCGCAGCCATGTCGGAGATGGTGCAAAAGCTGCCCACCCCGCGAGCCATCGTGGTGGTGAGCCCGCATTGGGACACCCGCATTCCCACCGTCAGCGTGGCGACACAGCTAGAAACCATTCACGACTTTTATGGTTTTCCTGAAGCGCTTTACAAAATTCAATACCCAGCGACGGGCTGTCCAGAGGTGGCCAAAGAAGTGGCCACCGCGTTGCGCAACGCGGGCATGGACGTGGACGACAGCAGCCAACACGGCCTAGACCACGGTGCGTGGCAACCCTTGCGTCAAATGTTTCCTGATGCGGATGTGCCCATCGTGCCCTTGTCGATGCAAACGCATGCCGGTCCCGAGCACGCGTTTCGCGTGGGCCAAGCGTTGTCGGTGTTGGCTGAGAAAAACATCTGGGTGATTGCCTCAGGCAACATCACACACAACCTGCGTGACTGGCATGTCGCGGCATCGACCAACGGCCAAACCCCTGCCTATGTGCACCACTTCGCTGATTGGGTGGCTGAGAAATTAAGCGCCCATGATGTGAGCGCCTTGCTCAACTACCGTCAACATTCCGCCGAAGGCCGCCAAGCCCATCCAAGTGAAGACCACTTGTTGCCGCTGTATGTGGCGCTGGGTGCCGCAGGCGCTGGTGCTACCCCCCAAGCCTTTTACCGTGGTGTGAGTGACTATGTCATCGCCATGGATGGCTATGCCTTTGTGAATTGAGAGCTTAGATATGAACCACAGCTACACCGCGATTGCCAAACTCTTCCATTGGGGCATGGCAGTTGTTTTTGCCGGGCTTATTGCTTTGGGCTTTGTGATGACCGACATGCCGTTGTCACCTGAAAAACTGCAGTACTACTCTTGGCACAAATGGGCCGGCGTGAGCGTGTTTGTGCTCGTGTGGCTGCGCTTGGTGTGGCGAGTACTCAACCCGCCGCCTGTGTACCCCAGCAGCATGCCGTTGTTGCTGCAACGCTTGGCACATTTGGGCCATGCGGCCTTGTACGGTTTGATGATTGTCATTCCCGTGTCGGGCTGGTTGCTCAGCTCTGCCAAAGGTGTGCCCACGGTTTGGTTTGGTGTGTTGCCACTGCCCGACTTGGTAGAGAAGGACAAAGAGCTGGGCCACTTGCTGCACGAAGTGCATGAGACGCTCAACTTTGTGTTGCTGTTCTTGTTGGCAGGCCATGCAGGCGCTGCACTGAAACACCACTGGATTGACAAAGACGATATTTTGAAACGCATGCTGCCTGCATGCAGCACACCCAAGGACAACGCATGAAATACCTCACCACCTTTTTACTCGGCACTGTGTTGGCCACGGGCATCTCTACGCATGCTGTGGCTGTGGAATACAAAGCCATTCAGCCTGAGAAAAGCAAAGTCACGTTTCAATACAAACAAATGGGCGTGGCGATGGATGGTCGCTTCAAGAAGTTTGCTGCTCAGCTCAACTTCGACCCTGCCAAGCCCGCTGCTGCCAAAGCAGACATCGAGATTGAGCTGGCCAGCGTCGATGCAGGTTCGTCAGACGCTGATGACGAAGTGGTGGGCAAGACTTGGTTCAACGTCAAAGCATTTCCTAAAGCCACATTTGTTGCCAAACAAATCAAAGCCAACGGCTCGAATCAGTTTGACGTGACGGGCGTTCTCACCATCAAAGGCAAAAGCCAAGACATCAAATTTCCACTCAAGTTGGCCACGCAAGGCAACGCAGGTGTGTTCACGGGTGGCTTCGTCATGCGTCGCGCAGACTTTGCCATTGGCGAAGGCATGTGGGCCAAGTTTGATGTGGTGGCCAACGACATCCAAGTTAATTTCCAACTCACCGCCATCTCTGGCAAATGATTTTTAAAAGGAGCTTTCACATGAAATCAATCAAACGCATCGCCGCCGCTTTGGCATTCACTGGCGCATTGGCATCTGCCGTCGCTGCACCTGTGACTTACGGCGTGGATGGCACACACACCTTCCCACGTTTCTCATATTCACACTTTGGCTACTCCACACAGTTGAGCAGCTTCAGCAAAACCACAGGCAAGGTGGTGTTTGATGCCGAAGCCAAAAAAGGCTCTGTGGACATCGTCATCGACATGAAATCGGTCAATACGGGTTTTGTTGACTTCAACGGACATATCCAAGGCGAAGATTTTTTGGACACGGCTAAGTTTCCTCAAGCCACATTCAAATCAACCAAGGTGATTTTTGAAGGCGACAAGCCTCAACTCATCGAAGGCCAACTCACCATCAAAGGCGTGACCAAGCCTGTGACATTGACCGTCACCAGCTTCCAAGCCATGCCTCATCCCATGATGAAAAAACCAGCACTCGGTGCTAATGCGTTCACTGTGATCAAACGCAGCGAATTCAACGCAGGCAAGTACGCACCTTATGTGGGTGACGACGTGCGCATCGACATCGCCATCGAAGCCATGGCTCAGTAATCACTGGATTTAAAAATAAAAGGCCCGCTCAAAAATGAGCGGGCCTTTTTGCATTCAGTGTGCGTAGGTGAGATACAAGTAAGTCAAGTTGTTGTCGCTGGCGGAGCGCGTGTTGCCTGATGAGTTGTCTACAAAGGTGGTGCCACCTAAAAAATTTCGGTAATACGTTTGCTGAAGCGCGATGTGAATTTTGGGTGTTGGGGCGTAATACAGCTCAAATCCGACACCGCTTGTTTTGGGTGACCCAGTGGCTGAGCAATAAGCCAATATCGAGTTGTTTTGGTTGCAAGCTCCAGTGATAACAGATGGGTTCGGGTTGTATGCCCAATACAAATTGTCTGTGCTTCCATTTGATTTGAAGTAGAAGATGCTCGTGCCATAGGTGCGGGCGTAGTCGTAGGTCACTTTCGTTTTGAAGGTGTTCAGCGTGCCATCGGATGTGTCGTGGCTGCGTCCCACCGAGTGACTTCCCCATTCCACTTGCTCGTGGATGTAGGTGGCTTGGGCCGATAGCGAGTGCACATCTGTGATGTGTTGGTACTGTGCATCTAGGCCAGTGTCTGTGTATTTGCCAGACGCAGAGCCTGCCACAAAAGGATCTCTTGCTAAGTGGGTCACCATGCCAAACATGCCGACCATGAAGGAGTCATTGCCATTGACTCGGTTCCATGCCAAGCGCCAATAGGGATTGGCGCTTGAGTTGATGGTGTTCACAGGGCCCGAGAGTTGTAAGGCAGAGGAGCCGGGTGAAGACTTGAAGTAGTTGCTTAACTCCATGTAAATCGTGTCATTCCACATCGCATAAACGCCTAGTCCAGTGGTTTGGGAATTGAGCCCGCCATCCATCATGGATGTGGGGCCAAATTGCCCTGTGCCCCATGCATTGAGCAAACTTGAGCTGCGATACGGAAATGTATGAACGGGCGTTGTGTTCCAAAGGTCTTGGCTTGCAGGTGCGTTGTTTAAGCTCACGCCCCATGCCACAGTTTGCGATGCCACGTCCTCTTGCTGTGCAAACCGCACATCACTGGCATCCAGAAAAAAATCATGCCCAACATGTGTGCCCGTTTGTACGCCCGTGCTTCCAAACAAAGGATTCGCATTGGCCACGCTGGCTGTCCATTTGAGATTGCCGCCAATGTGGTCAGAAAATTTTCCGGCCACGTAGAGGTTGGCTTCCTCTGGAATGAGTTGACCGTTCTTGGGCATGGTCACGCTGGCGTCTACGCTGCTGGTTGTGCTCTTGACCTTGGTCACCGAGGCTGTGGCTGTGAGGGAAAACGGCCTGACACGGTTTCCTTGTGTGTAGCCTTTGAGTTTGAACTCTCGACCAGCTGGCGTCAGTTCACCGATGTTCAAGTGACATACCTTGCACGCTTGTTCGGTTTGCTCGGCGAAAGACGGCAGTGCCTGTGCGCCAATACTGCTGAGCAGTGTCGTGCAAAAGATGGCAATTTTTACAAATCGGATTTTCATAAGCTTGCCTCCTAGGCAAGACATATTTTGCACAGCATTTCAGACGTTACCGACTCAAACAATTATTGGATTGAGATTGATTTTTCAATGGCTAGGGCAACATCATGAAAACTAATGGGCTTGTGCAGCACCTGCACATTTAGCTGATCGAACAAATTGATGTGACTAGGTGACGTGTCCGCCGTCACGATGATGGCGGGAATTTCTTCGTTGTAGTTGTCTCTTAGCTTTTGTATGAGTACATCGCCTGTGGTTTGGCTCAAGCGGTAATCACTCAAGATGCAGTCAATTCGATCAATGGTTGCAAGCTGTGCATCCAGTTCACTCGGGTGTTCAGAGAGGATTTGGACATACGCCCCTTTGTTGGCAAGTGTTTGTCGATAGGCCTCAACAATGATGGGGTTGTCTTCAATCACAGCAATGTATTTGCCTTGAAGACTTCGGCGTGGGTCTTGTATCTTTGGTGTGACTTGTTGCCCCACATAAATTTCTTCAGCGCTCGCTGAGATGGGGAACGGGGTGGTGACGATGAATGTTGAGCCTTGACCTTGTGCTGACTTGACACGAATGTCTGCACCAATCAGATGACATAAGCGTTGAACAATCGATAAGCCTAGTCCCAACCCATCATGCAGTGCGCGTGTGTTGTCTGCGCGATAGAACTGGTTGAAGATGTGTTGCAGTTCTGACTCTGCAATTCCACACCCTGTATCACTCACTTGGATGACTAAGCAATCTTGCTCAGACTCAAAACGGACATCCACCTGACCGTGCTCTGTGTATTGAATGGCATTTGAGACCAAGTTACTGATGATTTGCTGGAGCATCAGTTTGTCCCCGTGCACCAGCAAGTCAGGATGAGTAATATGAAGCATCAAGCCCTTGCTCGTTGCTTTTGCCTCTGTGAGATCGCAAATCGTGGTTGCGAGTTCATCCAAACGAAACACACGAGGGTTGATGGGCATGGCATCGGCATCAAGCTTGCTGATGTTCAACAGCGAGTCAAACATCGCATTCAGGGACGTGATGCTGTTTTTGATTTTGGTTAAGGATTTTTTCTCAGCGGCGGGTACGTTGTCTAGATTGATCAGTTCTAAGTAGACGTTGACGGCATGCATGGGTTGTCGTAAATCATGACTGGCGACAGCAATGAATTTGGATTTGGCCACGTTGGCTGCAATCGATTGATCGCGCTCGCTGGCCAACTCTTGATATAGGCGTTCATTGCGAAATCTCAGTCGCACAGAATCTTCAAAAGTTTTGGCAAAGTTTTTGGCAATGCTCAGCACCACGACGTACAGCGAAGCCAAACCCACCGAAAATGGCCATGGAAAAATATGAACGGACCATAAGACCGTGCTCAGCGACGGAATCATGATGGGCAGTGTGAACGCAAAAAACGTGGGGGTATTCACGCTGTATGCAAACATGCTCGAAATCATCGCAGCCGTTGTCATGTACACATAAATCATCCGATTCACCATCAGTAAATCGGGTGCCATCAGAACCCAACCCAAGCCCCAACCAAACCCAACGATGCCAACGGCATAGGTCATGATTTTTAAATTACGCTGGGGGTCGAGAATCTTTTCGGCTTCATGAGCCAACTGAAAAATCATCCATGTTCGAATGAAAACGGCAATGAACATGTAGCCTAACCAAATAGCCAAATTTAAGGATGGCACCTCATCTTTGAACATCGGGATGCAAAGCATGGGCGCCAACAAATTGGCGACGGTGGCCGAGCGAGCTGCTTTGGTGATGTGCGCCGATTTCTCTCGTAGCAAATAGACGTTGTTGATCTCGTTTGCTATCAAGTCAAATCTCACGACAACAGTTGATGTTTTTGTGCTTTCAGCACAGCTTGCGTTCGGTTAAAAACACGCAGCTCTTTGAATATTTGATTGATGTGAATTTTCACGGTTTGTTCGCTGATGTCTAAATAATCAGCGATCAATTTATTGGGATGGCCTTGTGAAATTAAATCCAACACCTCTAGTTGTCGTTGTGTGAGGCGAAACTCTTTAGGGTCTATGGGTTCATTCTTCGCGACATAGTCGGTTTGAAGTGTCACCAGCGGTTTGAGTTTGCGAATGATGAATTCCGCCGTGCTGTTTTTTGACAAGAACATCGAAGCGCCTGCAGACGCAGTTTTCGGTTCCCATGCGTGTTCGTCAAGTCCAGAGATTGCAACCACTTGTTGAACGTTTTCTAACTCTTTGAAAACTTTGATGCCAGCCAAACCACTCAACCCAGGCATCAAGATGTCTAACAAAACGACCCAATGCTTGTCTGTGTTTTGAACGAGCTCTAGACCTTCATTGGCGCTGCTTGCAACGGCCACTTCAATCCCATCATCTGCAAACTCATGTGCAAGTTTTTCGCTCAACGCATCGCGGTAAACAGGATGATCATCAATGATGAGCAGAGATTTGTTGGAAATGACATTCATATCAAAGTGATGCTACTTACGCGTCGTGAATGCATCAACTAAACTTTAGTTACAGATGCGTCATCATCGAGCTATTCCGATTCAGAAGTAACTAAAAATGCCGCAAATTAATATTGCGCCTACAACGTATCGGCATTTTTTAGAACGTTGACGCATTGTTGGAAGCGATGTTTGATCTGTGCCAGTTGAGGTGCTAAGTCGGCTTGGGTTTGAGAAACTGCGACGAGAAACTCAATCGCCTGTGGTGTCAGCTCAGCGCCCTTGCCGCTTCTTCCCCAAACAATCAAGTTGGCATTGAGTTCGGATTCCCAGTGTTTGAGCTCACCCCATACATGACGGTAAGACCGTCCCAACTCTTTGGCGGCCTTCATGATGGAGCCGGTTTTGTAGACGCTCTCTAAGAGAGTCAACAGTGGATGCTCCAGCGTATGAATTGAGGCATGGAGCATGGTTACATCATTCCCAATAATGGGTATTGATGATCTCTGCCAACTTGCGACAAACTCTGACGGCCATGGCCTTGGGGGCAGCATCAGATTGCACCGTGCCTTTGCCAACGGGAGCGTCGTAGTCGTAGTACGCCGAAGACAAAGCGCCGATGCTCTTTTGATATGAGACAAGACGATAGGGTTCGCCGTTAGGGCAGATGCCTGTGAATACAAACGTCTCCTCGTCATTACCCAGAACCGTTTTTGTCGAATCCGTTTTTGCCGCACAAGCAAATGCGCTGAAAAGCAAAACGATGCTGATGCCGATGGTGTGTGCTTTATTCATATCGAGTTGCCGCGTGGATATTTCTATTTGTGAACAGCCGCATCGGGCACACCCGCCTCAGAGCCTTCGCCCCATTTGATTTCGACGGATGACTGCGGTGTAGTTTTCTTGTTGGATGGTTTTGAGGCGTCATCCCAAAACAGCATGGCGGCTGTGCTGATGCTTCCGAGGGAAAGAAACAATGCGATAAATAAACGAAGTCGCATGGCTTAACTACCTTGACCCCAAGAGATTTCTGTTTTGAACTCTGAATTGGGCTCGTAGTTTTGAACCGCTGGATAAATCCAAGAGAGCACAGTGATTGAGAGTGCGCTGACAACAGCGATAAGTGCGACTGAAATTGAGGATGTAACGATGACGAATCTCATGATGAATGGTTGAATGAAGAACAGCCAAAATCGTAGTTTTAGCCATGTGCAAATTCAATAACAAATACGCTCTAGAACCAATGCGTTAAGTGGCTGATCAAGCAAGATGCACAAGAAAATTTGCATGATGGATAGAGCCAAAGTTCTAGGTCGTTTTGCTTTCTAACAGCATCATTCGCATCAAAATCGAACTCTCATCAAATGCAAAAACAAGGACAGCATGCAGCATTTATGGCGTGCGACAGAGATGGCTGCGGATGGTCAATCTTTATCGAATACACAAATCGCTAAATTCAAATCGGCGTACATCGTCAAAACAGCGAGATCTGTGACATTGACGAATATCTTGGCGCCACTCTTTGCGCTTGTGCTTTTCTATGACGATGCTGAGCCCATCAAATTGGCGATATGGCTCAGTTACATGGCGATTGCCACATTCATTCGAACTTGGAGCACTTCAACGCTTGAGTTCAAAGAGGAAAAAATTCAAAACCCAGAGCATGATTTGAAGGTGGTGACGATGGGGGTCGGTCTCATCGGCGTGGGTTGGGGGTTGGGATGGGTGCTCTTGGTGCCTGATCTGAATGAGATGAATCGAATGATTTATCTGTACGTGACAGCTGGAGGCATGTTTAACAGCATGTTTGGCTATTGTGTGCATTGGCCCACGTTTTACAGCTTCATCATTCCCACGTTGATGCCAGCTATCTCAACAGTGCTTTGGAATCGGGACATTTTTCCTTGGCCATTTGCCATTGGCATTTCGATTCTGTTTATTTGCGTTGTCAAGATTGCAAAAAATTTCTCGAAAACATTTGAAGATTCTGTTCGTTTGCGGTTGAGAAATGAAAAACTCTATGAAGAGTTAGCCGTTGAGAGAGACCAATCGATCGCAGCCAATGTCGCCAAATCAAACTTCATTGCGTCAGCCAGTCATGACTTGAGACAGCCCATGCACGCCGTGAACATGTATCTCGACACACTCGATCTAGACAAAGATATTGCCAAAGCAAGAAACACAATTGGCAAAATCAAGAGCAGTGTTCTAACGCTCAATGAAATGTTTGAAGCACTGCTGAACATCAGCAAACTCGACAGCTTTAGCTACAAGCCTAACAACCATCAATTTTCGATTGACCGCTTGGCAACGTCATTGAAAGAGGTGGTTCAGCCGCATGCTTTGCAAAAAAATCTAACACTGAAATTCCATGTCAAGGTACAACAAGCGATAGGGGATGACTCACTCTTGAGTCAAATGCTTTTGAACCTTATCAACAACGCAATTCAGTACACGGATGAGGGTGAAGTCGTTGTGACATTCTTTGAATTCAATCATCGTTTGCACATCACGGTCGATGACACGGGAAGCGGCCTTGACCCCAAAGATCAAGCGCATATCTTTGAAGAATTTTTTCGCGTCGAGAAAACTCGTTCGAAGCACGATGGGCTTGGACTTGGTTTGTCGATCGTTTCGCGCTTGTGCAAACTCATCGGCGCTGAGATTTCAATAGAGTCTGCGCTGGGTCATGGCACGGGCTTTACGATTGCAACGCTATACCCCGTCAGCTCAAATGTTGAAGAGCTGGAGGTCGCCGCTTCACGGCAGCATCAATCTGAGTATGTGCGAGGAAAGAATATTGCAGTGATTGAAGATGACCCCGTCGTATTAGAAGCGTACAAACAAGCGTTGATGACACGTGGTGCCAATGTGATTCCAATTGAGCTGGATGAGAAAGGTTTTGAAAACCAGATGGCGATGCTTGATGAAAAATCGATCGATTTCATCATCAGCGATTTTCGTTTACAAAACACAACAGGTGCCAACATGATTGCGAAGGTGCGTGACGCTTATAACGATGAAATACCTGCACTGATCGTGACGGCGGATACATCTCCTTCACATATCCAATACTTTGAACAGCTTAATATTCCTGTGCTGCATAAGCCAGTGAGCTTTCAACGGGTGATCAGTGTGGTGGAGGCTAAGCTGGCTGAGCACCGGCTAGCCTAATCAATGCTCATCGACCCCGCTCCCAAGTCATACGCTGGCATATGCATCGATCGAAAAAGAGAACTTGGCACCACCACCTGCTGGCACGGAATGCACCAAGGTGCCGTTGTACCTGTAAATGAGGTGCTGACACAGCCACAACCCAATGCCAAAGCCAGTTTGTTTGGTGGACTCCAACATAGAAAATAACTGAGGGATGAGTTTCTCCGGCACGCCTGGCCCGTTGTCTGTGACGGAGCAGTAAATCTTGTCCCCTCTGCGAAGCATCGCTAGACTGATCTTTCGATGAGGTGCGTGACTTTGACGCAATGACTGAATCGCGTTGTTGATCAAGTTCAAAAGAACTTGCTGAATGTCTGTGCTGCGAAACATGCCTTTGAGGTTGCCTCTTAACACCAGTGCTGTGCGAATGCCTTTTTCTTTGCACTCCGCTTCAACCAAGCGCATGATGGCCAAGACGGGATCACGCAAATCAACCTCGGCGATGTGCACATGGTTGTTGCGCGTGAAAATTGCACGCAAAGACTGCACAATGCCCGCGACCCTTTCGTTGTCATACGTGATGTCTTTCCAGATGCCGAGCAACACAGAATTGGGTGGCAAGAGCGTGTCGAGTTCCATCTTCATCACGCTGAGGTTGAGTCCCATGGCTGTGATGGGTTGATTGAGTTCATGCGCCAAAGAACCTGACAACGCACCCGCAGAGGCGGATCTGTTAGAAATTAATAAATTGCGAACCAACTTGTCTTGTGTTTCAAGCAAGGTGCGAATTTCACTGTTCTCGATCTGCATTTGGGTTCGGCTTGCAGTCGCTTGCTCAGTCCAGTAGGCCCCCATCAGTACAAAGTTGATCAAGCGAAAGGCAATATGAAGCAAAGTCAGCCAAAACACAGACTCTGTCATTTGGTAACCCATTGAAATTCTTTCATCCATGCCGATGAGGGCAAGCATTCGACCGATGACCAGCAATATTTCGATGGCGGTACAACCCAAGACAAGCCTAAGCTGTTTGGATCTTCTGCTTGATGCTGCTCGATAAAGCTCGCGAAGTTGCCAGCTGAACAGCAAAAGCATGATCGCAGCAATTTCCAACCCGCGTACTGCGAAGTGGCTGTGCTGACGCAGGTATTCGTAATGGATACCGAACGCCACAATGGATAGGACGCTACAAATGTGCAAGGTTTGGCCGATGCGAGCGTTAAGAGAACGCGCGAAAAGTGCGTGGTACACGGGACCTGCGACAACGAATGCGTTAGCAACCGTGAGCACCAGCGGATTAGGTTCGGATATTGCGTACTGATAGCCCCCATAGCCAAATAACAAGAAGCTAGTCGCTGTCAATGCGCCGGAAATCAACCAATAAATTCGCTTGGCTTGTGCGGTCTTGATATCTCGAAACAGTAGAGATGAGCTGACGAGGATGGCGCTCAGAACCAATGCGGCGAATAAAAATAAGAAAACAAGGGGTGACATAGCCCTTGATCTTAGTCTGTCAATTTGATGAGAAATGCTGGTGAATTTGAAGAGTAAGCATTCCCACGACACCTCAGCGTTTGCAACTTAAGACAATCGCCAACAGGGCTATCTCGTGTCACATTGAAATGACACAAACAACCACTTCATGAACACCCAAAACAAAACCCGCTCACAGGGAGCGGGTTTTTAGTTGAGCAAAGCTAAATCAGCACTCATCCGTCCCATGCCCCGGCGCAGCCTGCGTCGGCACATGGTGGCGCAAGCCCACTTGCTGGTTGTGCTCATCCACAAACACCAGTTGTGGTTCATGTTTGGCCACTTGGTCTTCATGCACTTGCGCGAATGACGCAATGATCAACAAGTCACCCACACTGGCACGACGTGCGGCTGAACCGTTGACCGAAATCATGCCCGAGCCACGTTCGCCTTTGATGGCGTAGGTGATGAAGCGTTCGCCGTTGTTGATGTTCCAGATGTGGACTTGTTCGTTCTCACAAATGTTGGCGGCGTCGAGCAGGTTTTCATCGATGGCGCAGGAGCCTTCATAGTGCAATTCACATTGCGTTGTAACCACTCGGTGGATCTTCGATTTGAGCAGGGTGCGGAACATGGCTAAAACATCTAAAAACTAAGCAATGCCTCAATCATAGTGGCTTCGCCAAAAGCTTTGCTGCGCCTAGGCCCGCCACGCGGCCACTGGCCAAACAAGCGCTCAGCAAGTAGCCACCTGTGGGGGCTTCCCAGTCCAGCATTTCGCCGGCCACAAATAAACCTGGCAGGGCGTTGGCCATCAGGGTTGCATCCAGAGCTTCAAGGCGTATACCACCAGCACTGCTGATGGCTTCGTCAATGGGGCGCGTGGCCGCAAGCGTGATGGGCAATTCTTTGATGCTGATTGCCAATTGCGCGGGGTTGTTCATGGTCTCTTTGCTCAGTACTTCATGTAACAGCGCCAAATGCAACGCCGTGAGGTTGAGGCGGCTTTTCAAGTGGCTACTGAGTGAGCGGGTGCCACGCGGGTGTGACACTTCGGCCAGCACGCGCTCGTGCGTGAAGTCGGGTTTGAGGTCTAGGTGCAAAGTAGCGCTGCCGTTGCGTGCCATTTCGTCACGCAGCAAAGCAGAGGCGGCATAAACCAAGCTGCCTTCCACCCCCGTGGCCGTCACCACAAACTCGCCGCGACGGCTAAAGCGCTGGCCCACGCTGTCGGTGAACGACAAGGCGACGGACTTCAGTGGTGTGCCTGCAAACTGCGCTGACAAATGGCTGCTCCAGCCAGTCTGACCAGCGCGGCCTTGCACATCGAAGCCGCAGTTGGCAGGGCGCAGCGGTGACACATCGATGCCCAAGGCGCTTACCCACGGCTGCCATGCGCCGTCTGACCCCAGCTTGGCCCAGCTACCGCCGCCTAGTGCTAACAGCACGGCGTCGGCCTGCGTGGTGTGCGTGCCTTGCGGTGTGTCAAAGCTGAGTGTGAATTTGTTGTCCGCGTGTTGCAACGCACCGTTCCAACGATGACGCATATGGAAGGTCACAGGTGCGCCGTGTGCGGGGTGGCGCAGGTGGTGCAACCATGCGCGCAGCAACGGTGCGGCTTTCATGTCGGTGGGGAAGATGCGCTGCGAGCTACCCACAAACGTGTTTAGCCCCAAGCCCTTGACCCATTCGCAAATGGCAGTGGCATCAAATGTTTTGAGCCAAGCAGCGCAAGCCTCGCTGCGCTCGGCGTAGCGGGTGATGAATTTTTCAAACGGTTCCGCATGCGTGAGGTTGAGACCACCCAAGCCCGCGAGCAAAAATTTACGACCCACCGAAGGCATGGCGTCGTACACATGCACGTGAACGCCTGCGGCGCTGAGTACTTCAGCGGCCATCAGGCCAGCGGGGCCTGCGCCAATGATGGCGATTTGTTGGTTGGTATTTGTAGTCACCCGCTAAGTGTAGGCGGCTCAATATGTGACGCGCGCGCTCACACGCAAGGTGCGCGGCTCCGCGGGGTGCACGTGGTAGTCGTTCACCCCCACAGGCTCGCCGCTCAGGCGCGAGGTGTAAGCATATTGAATGTCGTTATTTTTCCGGTTGGCGAGATTGAACACATCCAGTGAAACCTGCACGTCTTGGCTCATGCGCCGCGAGACGCGAAGTTGCGTGTGGATGTTGGCCGATGACCGCATGCGGTTATCTGTCATCAAAGGTGCCGAGCCGATGTAGCGCATACCCAATGCCAATGACCAAGTGCCTAAGTAGTTGGCTGTGGCATGGAGTTGCGCTACTTTTTGCACACCATTGGGCACCTCGTTCCCGTTGGTGCTTGCATCGGTGTACCGCGGTCGGCTCCACGCCCAATTGGCTTCTAAGCTGAGGTGACGCTGGGGTGCCCAGCGGTTGGTGAACTCTAGGCCTGTGCGTTGGCTAGGTCGTCCCACTTCGGTGGTGCCTGTATCGCCCATGTAGTGCAGCTCAGATGCCAAGTTCAAACGCCACAACGCCAAACTGCTTTGCACATTGGGCAACGCTTGTGTGTGCAGCCCTAGCTCTTCACCCTGCGATCGGGTAAGGCCTGCTTGGCTACGCGCATCGTTGCTGTGAAAACCTTGCCCTGCGTTGAAAAACCATTCCGTGTTGGTCCAAGGTCTCCAGATGGCCGAGAACTTTGGCGAGAGCTGCTGGCTTTGCTGTGTGGTTGTCGCACCAGTGGTCAAGGTGTTGTGGGTACGTGCATTGAATTGGTCAAAGCGCATGCCCATCACGGTTCTGAAACATGGCGTCCACGCCGTGTTGTTCTCGGCATAGATGCCGAACAACGATTGCATCACGTCGTCGGCGCGTACGCGGTTGCTGATGTCACGTGCGATGGTTTGGTCGAGCCCCACTTGAATTTGGTCTTGCCGCACTTGCAGCCCCACGGTGTTGGTGCTCGGGGTTGCTTCGTTGGGGTTCACGGCCCACGACTGCAAGGCATTGGCACCCACCACTGTGCGATGGTCGCGTTGGGCAAATTGGTCACCTGTGGGGGTGGTTTGGTAAGTGAAATTGGAATACAAGTCGAGGTCGTACTGCATCACATACCAACTCAGCTTGCGGGCATGGGCATCGCTGTGTTGATGCCATTCGCCTGACATGCTGCTGCGACTGGTGTGACCGCCATCGCTGGGATCCAGTGAATCAAAGCGGCCAAAGGCCTGGCCTTGGTAGCTGCCTTGATCGATCAAACGTTGCGGCACTTGATCGGTGGCTGTCCAGTGTGCGCGGTACAGCGAGAGGCTGGTGGACCAACCTTGTGTAGCACTGCCGCTGCTCAGGATGAGCAGCGCATTGGTTTTACGCAGGCCTTCGGGTACGGTCCATGGGCCGTCGTTGTTTGTGCGTTCAACCGCGGTGAGCAACACCAAGTCTTCGCCCACGCGGCGTGAGTCAGCAGCCATGCCACGCACATAACCGCGCTGTCCCCATGTGAGGTGGCTGAACGGGCGATCGAGTTGTGTTCGGTACACAAAGTTGGCAGAGCCCGCAGAAGAAAAATCGCCATCTTGTGCTGCGTAAGGGCCTTTGCGGTAGTCCACGCGTTGTACCAGTTCGGGCATTAAGAAATTCAAATCGCTGTAGCCTTGGCCGTGTGCATGGGTGGGCAAGTTCACGGGCACACCGTTGACGGTGGTGGCGAAATCTGTGCCGTGGTCGAGGTTGACGCCACGCAAAAAATATTGGTTGGCTTTGCCATCGCCCGAATGTTGCGTGACCACCATGCCCGGAATGTTCTCCAGTACATCGGCAGGTCGAAGCAGGCCTTGTTGATCCAAACGTGCTGCGCTGATGCGGCCCTCAGAGGCGCTGTCATTGCCGAATGTGTCGTGCGTGCTGTGAATTTCAATCTCTGGCACCTCGGCGTGAGCCAGCAGATGCATGTCGAGCCCATCGGCCTGTGCGGCTGGCACGAAGCCTGCAAGGCATAGGTGCAGTGCAGCCATACAGGCTGCACAAAAAGAGGACGAAGAGAGAACAGGCATCACGCATAGATATAGCAATTGGTGCGCCAGTGGCAGCCCCCTAAACTGTGCAAACTTCGCATGAGGTCGCACTGCTTTCGTGCGTGTTGCATCATTCAATGTTTCAATATCTTTTTCAGCACCAAAACAAGGCAAACATGACTGGTTGGCACGCACATCTCACACTCGACTACACCCGAGCCTCTGTGCGCACTGTGGCTAAGTTCGAACACGACGGCCCACTGCGCGTGTTGCAAAGCCTCTATCCCGAAGGCGATGCGGTGTGCCACAACGTACTGGTGCACCCACCCAGTGGTTTGGTGGGCGGCGACGTGCTGGACATTCGGATGAACCTCGGCGCCAATACGCACGCGTTGCTCACCACACCCGGGGCAACACGGTTTTACAGAAGCGAACAAGGCCTTGCCACGCAACAAGTCAAAGCGCATGTGGGTGATGGCGCACGCCTAGAGTGGTTGCCTCTCGAAACCATTGCTTACAACGGTTGCCACGGCCTGAACCATGCGGTGTTTGACTTAGCGCCCACGGCCGAGATGATGGCGTGGGACATCACTGCCCTAGGGCTGCCTCATGCTGATTTGCCTTTTGAGCGTGGGCAGTTGCAACAACACATGGAAGTGGCGGGCGTGTGGCTGGAGCGTGGTTTGTTGGATGCGCAAGACACACGTTTGATGAATGGCCCGCTGGGTTTGGCCAAGCATCGCTGCATGGCTACTTTGGTGTTTGCGTGTGGGGCCGATTTACCGCGTGAGCGACGCGACTTGGCTTTGGCCTTGGCGCGCGAGTTGACGCAAGGGGTGCTTGCCGGGTGGGTGGCAGGTGTGACATCACCGCATCCGCGCATCGTGGTGTTGCGCACTTTGTCGTCATTGGTGGAGCCTGCACAAACGTTGCTACGAGATGTGAGGGCTGCGTGGCGGCGAGGCCTGTGGGGCATGTCGGATGTGCCGCCGCGGATTTGGTCGATGTAGTTTTAAATCGCCACCAGCTGGCGAACGTTGTCCCGCTGCATGTCTGAGCCCATGCCGCGCGCAATGACTTCACCGCGTTCCATCACCAAGTAGTCGTCAGCAAGTTCTTCGGCAAAGTCGTAATACTGCTCGCACAGCAAGATGGCCATATCACCACGACCTGCCAGCATGCGAATCACGCGGCCAATGTCTTTGATGATGCTGGGTTGAATGCCCTCGGTGGGCTCATCCAACACCAACAACTTGGGGCCTGATGCCAAGGCCCTTGCAATGGCCAGTTGCTGCTGTTGCCCGCCTGATAAATCACCACCACGGCGATGCAGCATTTGTTTGAGCACAGGAAAAAGTTCAAACAACTCCGCCGGAATTTCTGTGCCTGCGGGTTGCGTGGCGAGGCCCATGCGCAAGTTGTCTTCGACTGTCAGGCGTGCAAAGATTTCGCGCCCTTGTGGCACATAGCCAATGCCTGCACGCGCACGTTCGTACGGTGCGGCGCGTTCGATGGATTCACCGTTGAAGGTGATGCTGCCATCGCGAATGGGCACTGCACCCATCAGTGATTTGAGCAGCGTGGTTTTGCCTACGCCGTTGCGCCCGAGTAACACGGTGATGCGACCCAAGTTCGCCGCAAAGCTCACATCACGCAGGATGTGTGAGCCGCCGTAAAACTGGTTGATGTTGGACACTTGCAGCAGTGGTGTGTCTAAAGGCATGGGGTGTGTTTGCATAGTGAAGTCAGATTCAGCGGCCAAGGTACACCTCAATCACACGCTCGTCGGCTTGGACCTGTGCCAGCGTGCCTTGCGCCAACACCGAGCCGTCGCACAGCACGGTAACGATGTCCGAGATGGTGTTGATGAAGCTCATGTCGTGCTCGACCACCATCAGCGAGTGTTTGCCTTTGAGGCTCAAAAACAGCTCGGCGGTGCGCTCGGTTTCAAAGTCGGTCATGCCGGCCACGGGCTCGTCGAGCAGCAAGAGCTTGGGGTCTTGCATGAGCAACATGCCAATCTCTAGCCACTGCTTTTGACCGTGGCTCAGGTTGCCTGCTTGGCGCGTGACGCTGTCTTGCAAGTGGATGGTGTGCAGTACCTCACTCAAGCGGTCGCGTTGCGTGCCGTTGAGTTTGAAGAACATCGACGCAGCCACGCCCTTGTGGGTTTTCAAGGCCAGCTCTAAGTTTTCAAACACGCTCAGGTGTTCAAACACCGTGGGCTTTTGAAACTTGCGGCCAATACCAAGCTGTGCAATTTCAGGCTCGTTGTGGCGCAACAAGTCGATGGTGCTGCCAAAGAACACTTGACCCGAGTCGGGTTTGGTTTTGCCGGTGATGATGTCCATCATCGTGGTTTTGCCAGCACCGTTGGGGCCGATGATGCAGCGCAGCTCGCCCGGTGCAATGTCGAGTGACAAACCGTTGATGGCTTTGAAGCCATCGAAGCTCACATGTACATCTTCCAAGTACAAGATGCGGCCATGCGTCAGGTCAAGGCTGCCGGGTTCGTGCACGCGCCCAAAGCCTGCGCTGCGGTCGCCCGAAGTCACTTCAGTCACTTGGCGTGCTTGGTGTGTGGCCAAGCGTTCGGAGCCTTGCTCAAACAGATCGGGGGTCATGCGCGCTCCTCTGCTTTTGTCTTGGCACTGAGTTTTTGAATCAAGCCCACCACACCTTGGGGCATGTACAGCGTCACCCCTATGAATAACGCGCCAAGGAAGTACAACCAAAATTCAGGGGCGGTCACGGTCAACCAGCTCTTCATGCCGTTGACCAAAAACGCGCCCACGATGGGGCCGATCAGCGAAGCGCGTCCACCCACAGCAGCCCACACCGCCATCTCAATGGAGTTGGCAGGGCTCATCTCACTGGGGTTGATGATGCCCACTTGCGGCACATACAAGGCGCCGGCAATGCCACACATCACGGCCGATATGACCCAGATGGTGAGCTTGTAGGGCAGTGGCGAGTAGCCCGAAAACATCACGCGGCTTTCTGCATCGCGAATGGCTTGCAACACGCGGCCAAACTTGCTTTGCACCAACCACCGCGCAAACAAAAAGCACATCAACAAAGCCCAGCCTGTCAGCACGAACAAGGTCATGCGCATGGCGGGCGTGGCAATGGGCAAGTCCAAGATGCGTTTGAAATCGGTGAAGCCGTTGTTACCACCAAAGCCTGTTTCATTGCGAAAGAACAGCAGCATGGCGGCAAATGTCATGGCTTGCGTGATGATGGAGAAGTACACGCCTTTGATGCGCGAGCGAAACGCGAAGTAGCCAAACACAAAGGCCAATACGCCGGGCACCAAGACGATCAGCAGCAAAGTTGCTAAAAAACTGTCGCTGAAGGTCCAGTGCCAAGGCAAGGTTTTCCAGTCCAGAAACACCATGAAGTCAGGCAGATCGCTTTTGTAGTTGCCGTCGGTGCCAATTTGGCGCATGAGGTACATGCCCATCATGTAGCCGCCCAGCGCAAAAAAAAGCCCGTGCCCGAGCGACAAGATGCCGGTGTAGCCCCAAATCAAATCCATCGCCAGCGCGCAAATGGCGTAGCACATGATCTTGCCCATCAAAGCCACGGCGTAGTCGCTGAGGTGAAACAGGCTTTCTGCGGGCACCCACAGGTTGAGCACCGGCACCACCGCACACACGGTGATGAAGGCCGCCAAGAAAAATGCCCAGCCCTTGGTGCCCAACAATGCGGACGGCTCGGGTAGCTGTGTCGCGGCGTGCAAAGTGGAAGTGTGTCGTGTCATGTCATGCCTCCGCACTGCGGCCTTTCATGGCAAAGATGCCTTGTGGGCGTTTCTGGATGAACACGATGATGAACACCAGCACCGCAATCTTGGCCAGCACTGCACCGGCCACGCCTTCGAGCAATTTGTTCATCAGCCCTAGGCCCAGCGCGGCGTACACCGTGCCTGCCAGTTGGCCCACGCCACCGAGCACCACGACCATGAAGGCGTCGACGATGTAGCTCTGTCCAAGGTCTGGGCCCACATTGCCAATTTGGCTGAGCGCGCACCCCGCCAAACCCGCAATGCCACAACCGAGCGAGAACGCATAGGTATCAATGCGTGCGGTGTTCACACCCAAGGCTGAAGCCATGGTGCGGTTTTGCGTGACGCCACGCACAAACAAGCCCAAACGGGTTTGGCTGATCAACAGCGTCATGCCGAGCAACACAAACAGAGCAAAGCCAAGAATGATCAACCGGTTGTAGGGCAGCGAGAGGTTGGCCAGCAATTGCACGCCGCCACTCATCCACGAGGGGTTTTCAACCCCCACGTTTTGCGCACCAAAGAGGCTGCGCACGCCTTGCATCAACACCAAGCTGATGCCCCAAGTGGCCAACAGTGTTTCGAGGGGGCGGCCATACAAGTGGCGCAGCACCAAGCGTTCGAGCACCGCGCCCACCAAGGCCGCTGCCAAGAACGACGCAGGTACAGCCACCAACAAATACGCGTCAAACATACCCGGCAGATATTGGCGAAACACGCCTTGCACCACGTAGGTGGCGTAAGCGCCAATCATCATCAGCTCGCCATGCGCCATGTTGATGACGCCCATCAAACCGTAGGTGATGGCCAAGCCCAAGGCGACCAACAACAAGATTGAGCCTAGGCTGATGCCGGTGAACAACGCGCCGAGTTTTTCACCCCAGCTCAACGCACCTTGGATGGTGAGCAGCGAGGTTTGCAACTGGGCGCGCACCTTTTTGTCTTCCTCTTGGCTCAGGCGTTGGTTGAGCAACAGCTGCGTGTCAGGTGTTTGGCTATCGGCCAAAGTTTTGGCTGAGGCCAAGCGTTCGTCGGCGTTGTCGCTGTTGAGCAAAATCGCAGCGCGTGCCAGCAACATGTGTTGTTTCACGCCCGCATCGGTTTCATCGGCGAGGGCTTTGTCCAGCATGGCCAGCTTGGTGGGGTCGGGCTCCTTGAGCACCGACTGTGCGGCTTGCATGCGCAGCGTGGCGTCGGTGCTGAGCAGTTGCAGAGCAGACAAGGCGGCGTCAATTTCGCCGCGCATGCGGTTGTTGTTGATCACGTCTTCTGCGGTCGCGGGCAAGGGCGTTGCTTCACCTGTCACAGGATCGGTGGCGTGGCCATCGCGCACGACCAACACTTGTGTGCCATTAACTTTCACCGCGTCATCGGACAAGGCTTTCAAAAAGGCGGCAGTGGGCGCATCGGGTGCTGCCAAGGCTTTTTGCAGCGCGCTCACGCGTGCATCGGTGTCTCCCAAGGTGAGTGCTCGGGCTTGCTCAGCGCTCAATGCCAAGGCTGAGGGCTGCCCCGCAGCCGCCAGCGTCAAAACGCAGGCCACGTGCGTGGCGACGTGACGCCACTGGGTGAAAACAGAAAAACAGCGCATCCAATTTCCCATCAAAAAAGGGGAGGGCACGGCCCTCCCCAAGTCCATCCCTCGGAGAAAGGTTTACTTCTTCACAGGCTCGTCAGGCTTGCCTTCGTTGCCGGCGATGTAGGGGCTCCAAGGCTTGGCTTTGACGGGGCCGGGTGTTTTCCAAACCACGTTGAATTGGCCGTCGGCCTTGATCTCGCCAATGAACACCGACTTGTGCAGGTGATGGTTCTTCTCGTCCATCTTGCTGGTGATGCCTGATGGTGCCTTGAAGGTTTGGCCAGCCATCGCTTTGATGACGGCGTCCACATCGGTGGTCTTGGCTTTCTCAACCGCTTGCTTCCACATGTTGATGCCGATGTAGGTGGCTTCCATCGGGTCGTTGGTCAAAGGCTTGTCTTTGTGACCTGCGATGTTTTTGGCTTTGGCATAAGCCGCCCACTTTTTGGTGAACTCGTCGTTGGCAGGGTTCTTCAGGCTCATGAAGTAGTTCCATGCAGCCAAGTGACCGACCAAAGGCTTGGTGTCCACACCGCGCAGCTCTTCTTCACCCACGCTGAATGCGACCACCGGCACGTCTTTGGCCTTTAGGCCCGCATTGCCCAGCTCTTTGTAGAAAGGCACGTTGGAGTCACCGTTGATGGTGGATACCACAGCGGTCTTGCCACCTGCGCTGAACTTCTTGATGTCAGCCACGATGGTTTGGTAGTCGGAGTGGCCAAACGGGGTGTACTTTTCGTCGATGTCTTTGTCGGCCACGCCTTTGCTCTTGAGGTAAGCGCGCAAAATTTTGTTGGTGGTGCGTGGGTACACATAGTCGGTGCCCAGCAACACCCAGCGCTTGGCCGCGCCGCCGTCTTTGCTCATCAAATAATCCACAGCAGGGATGGCTTGTTGGTTGGGGGCTGCGCCTGTGTAGAACACGTTTTTGCTGAGCTCTTCACCTTCGTACTGCACGGGGTAGAACAGCAAGCCGTTCATCTCTTCCACAACAGGCAACACCGATTTGCGAGACACCGAAGTCCAGCAACCGAAGATGACAGAGACCTTGTCCTGACCGAGCAACTGCTTGGTTTTTTCGGCAAACAACGGCCAGTTGGAAGCGGGGTCGACCACCACAGGCTCGAGCTTTTTGCCCAACACGCCGCCTTTGGCGTTGATCTCGTCGATGGCCATGAGCACGGTGTCTTTCAACACGGTTTCAGAAATCGCCATGGTGCCCGACAGGCTGTGCAACACGCCCACCTTGATGGTGTCAGCGGCCAGCGCTTGTGGTGCCAACACCAACGAGCCGACAGACAGCGCTGCGGCCGCGGCCAATGCTTTCAAATTTCCTCGACGATTCATCATGGGTGCACTCCAAAAATTTAAGATGGGTCCTGCGCTTGCGGTTGCTGTGCGCTTCGTATGGCCTATCGCAAACCCTGTGCCAATGCTTGGCCCCCCTGAAAAACAAACATCTCGCTATAAGAAGCATTTGAAATACAGGCGACGTGCACCACAAGTGGTCGTTTCACGTGCGATGCACCAAGCGGAGGCAAGCCTTGGTGCAAACGAGATGCACCAAGCACGCCTTGTGCGCACCAAAGCATGCACTTGGCGCGTTGCAAAACAGGGCACACAAGTTGCATAGAAAATCGAACTATGGAACTCACACCTCGCGAAAAAGACAAGCTCTTGATCTTCACCGCCGCTTTGTTGGCTGAACGTCGACAAGCCCGTGGCCTGAAGCTGAACTACCCCGAAGCCGTCGCCCTCATCAGCGCCGCCGTGATGGAAGGTGCGCGTGATGGCAAAACCGTAGCCCAGCTCATGAGCGATGGCCGCAATGTGCTCACCCGTGCTGACGTGATGGATGGCGTGGCCGAGATGATTCCCGACATCCAAGTCGAGGCCACTTTCCCAGACGGCACCAAGCTCGTGACCGTGCATCAACCCATTGTTTGATTTCACTTTTCGGACGCACACCATGCAACGTTTGATTTCTCTTGTTTTGCTCGTGCCCGCTTGGGCCATTGCCCACGAGGGCCACGGCATCGAAGGCGCATCGCACTACCACGCCACCGATGTGTGGGGCTTTGTGATCGCCTTGGCGGTGGGCACCGTCATGTGGTGGATAGGCCGCAACAAATAAAGCGAGGCACACATGACCCCCGGTGAACTCTTGATCGATGAGGGCGAGCACACCCTCAACCCAGGGCGACGCACGCACACGCTGGTCGTGCAAAACGCCAGCGACCGTCCCATTCAAGTGGGCTCGCACTACCACTTCGCGGAAACCAATACGGGTTTGCGCTTTGACCGTGTGGCCGCACACGGCATGCGGTTGAACATTGCCTCTGGAACCGCCGTGCGTTTTGAGCCGGGCCAACAACGCACGGTCGAATTGGTCGACTTAAGCGGCGGTCGTCAAGTATTTGGCTTTCGCGGATTGGTGAATGGCGCGATAGACCAAAGCGTCGCCGATAAAGGAAACACGTAATGGCAACCATTGGCAAGCGCGCTTACGCAGAAATGTTTGGCCCCACCGTGGGCGACCGCCTGCGCTTGGCAGACACCAACTTGGTGGTGGAAGTCGAACAAGACTTCACACTCAAAGCTGGTGGCTACGGCGAAGAGGTGAAGTTTGGCGGCGGTAAAACCATTCGCGACGGCATGGCGCAATCGCAGCGCACACGCGACGGCGCAGGCACTGGACCGCAAGCGGGCGGCGCGGTCGACACCGTCATGACCAACGCGCTCATCATTGACCACTGGGGCATCGTCAAAGCCGACATCGGTTTGAAGGGCGGGCGCATTGTGGCGATTGGCAAAGCCGGTAACCCCGACACGCAACCCGGTGTAGACATCGTCATTGGCCCCGGCACCGAGGTCATCAGCTGCGAGGGCCACATCGTTACCGCGGGTGGGGTGGACACGCACATCCACTTCATCGCGCCGCAGCAAATTGAAGAAGCCTTGACCAGTGGCGTGACCACCATGCTGGGTGGCGGCACAGGCCCTGCCACCGGCACGTTTGCCACCACCTGCACACCCGGCGCATGGAACATCGAACGCATGTTGCAAGCGGCCGATGCATTTCCCATGAACTTGGGTTTCTTGGGTAAAGGCAATGCCGCTCTGCCCGACTCGCTGCATGAGCAAATCAATGCAGGCGCGATTGGTCTGAAGCTGCACGAAGACTGGGGCACCACGCCTGCAGCGATTGACAACTGCTTGAGCGTGGCCGAAGCCACCGACACGCAAGTGGCCATCCACACCGACACGCTCAACGAATCGGGTTTTGTGGAAGACACGGTGGCTGCTTTCAAAGGCCGCACCATCCACACCTTTCACACCGAAGGCGCGGGCGGTGGCCATGCGCCAGATATTTTGAAAGTGGTGGGCGAAGCCAATGTGTTGCCCAGCTCCACCAACCCTACGCGTCCCTACACGGTGAACACACTCGACGAGCACGTGGACATGCTCATGGTGTGCCACCACCTCGACCCTGCGATTGCCGAAGATTTGGCCTTTGCTGAAAGCCGCATTCGTCGCGAAACGATTGCCGCCGAAGACATCCTGCATGACCTTGGCGCCATCAGCATGATGAGTAGCGACAGCCAAGCCATGGGCCGTGTGGGTGAGGTGATCATTCGCACGTGGCAGACTGCACACAAGATGAAAGCGCAACGGGGCGCCTTGCGACCTTTCGGAGCCGACGCCAGCGTCGGGGACACCGACCGCCACGACAATTTCCGCGTGAAGCGCTACATCGCCAAGTACACCATCAACCCCGCCATCGCCCACGGCATCAGCCACGAAGTGGGCAGTGTGGAAGTGGGCAAGTGGGCCGACTTGGTGGTGTGGAAGCCCGCATTCTTTGGCATCAAGCCCAGCATCATTTTGAAAGGTGGCTTCATCGCCATGGCAGCGATGGGCGACCCCAATGCGTCCATTCCTACACCGCAGCCTGTGCACTACCGCCCGATGTTTGGTGCGTATGGTGGTGCGTTGCACCGTGGCTCGCTCACCTTTGTGTCGCAGGCAGGCATGGCGGCAGGCATTGGTCAGAAGTTTGGTTTGCACAAAACACTCAGTGCTGTGAAGAACATCCGAAGCGTGGGCAAACGTGACATGATTCACAACGACTATGCGCCGCGCATGGAGGTGGATGCCCAAACCTATGCGGTTCGCGCCGATGGTCAGTTGCTCACCTGCGAACCGGCGGTGAGCTTGCCCATGACCCAACGTTACTTCTTGTTCTAAATTTTTCGGATGCTCATTTGTTCTAAATTGATTTCGGGCGGTCAAGGTTTGGCCGCAGCTTTGCTCAAGCGAGCCCCCACCGTGGAGCTAGATTGGGATGTGCGCCAAAAAAGCCGCTTTGATGCAATCGACAGCACAGGCCGCAGCTTGGGCGTGTTTTTGACGCGCGGCACTTTGGTGCGCGGCGGCGATGTGTTGGTGGCTGAAGACGGCTCGCTCATTCGCGTGGTGGCGGCACCGCAAGAGGTGTTGCGCATCACCGCCTGCGCTGAGCATGGCACCGCGTTTGACTTGACGCGTGCGGCCTACCACTTGGGCAACCGCCATGTGCCCATCGAGTTGCAACCCGACCATTTGAAAATTGAACCCGACCATGTGTTGTCCGACATGCTGCGCGCCATGCACATGACGGTGGTGACAGTGCATGAAGCCTTTGAGCCTGAAGGTGGTGCGTACAGCAGCCATGGGCACTCACATGGGCATAGCCACGGCGAACACAGTCATAGCCATGATCACGCAGATCACTCTCACGGCCACGTGCATGGACCCAGCTGCAAACATGACCACTGATGCTGCGACTGCAGCGCAGTCTTCTACGCCAGCGCTGATCCAACTTATCTGGCTCGCATCGCCTGCGTTGCCCATTGGTGGCTTTTCGTATTCCGAAGGTCTAGAAGCTGCGATTGACCAAGGGATGGTGCATGACGAACACAGCGCTGCCGCATGGCTGATCGACCAACTGCACCTCACGCAATCCCGTGGCGACATGGCCGTACTGGCGCAGATGATTGCTGCATGGCAAGCGCAAGACCATGCACGTTTAGAAGTCTTGAGCCAGTGGGTGCATGCCACCCGCGAGAGCGCAGAGTTGCGCTTGCAAAGTGAACAAATGGGTCGCTCCATGTTGGAGTGGTTGCGCAACCAAGATGCGCTGGATGAAGACACCATCGCCATGTGCAACCGTTGGGTGCCCACGTATCCGCTGATGTTCGCCTTGGCGTTGTCGCGTACGGGCGCACCGCTTGAAAATTGCTTGCAGGCCTATGCCTTTGGCTGGGCGGAGAACATGGTGCAAGCCGCCATCAAAGCCGTGCCACTGGGTCAAAACTCAGGCCAACGCATCTTGACCCAATTGGCCCAACACATCGCGTCTGCGGTCAGTCACGCACTGCAAGTGACGGACGACACGCGACAAGCCTTTTCTCCCATGCTGGCCATTCTCTCGGCCCAACACGAAACCCAATACTCACGACTGTTCAGATCATGAAGCACCTAAACAACATCGCACACCGCACCAAAAAATTGCCACCCCTGCGCGTGGGCATTGGCGGGCCTGTGGGCTCGGGTAAAACCACTTTGTTGGAGATGCTCTGCAAAGCCATGCGCGACACCTACGACCTCGTGGCTATCACCAACGACATCTACACCAAAGAAGACCAACGCTTGCTCACCATCAGCGGTGCGTTGCCAGCCGAGCGCATTATGGGTGTGGAGACGGGTGGCTGCCCGCACACGGCGATTCGTGAAGATGCGTCCATCAACCTCGAAGCCATCGACCGCATGTTGGTCGACTTTCCCGATGCCGATGTGGTGTTCATTGAGAGTGGCGGCGACAACTTGGCCGCCACCTTCAGCCCCGAATTGAGCGACTTGACGATCTATGTCATCGACGTGGCCGCGGGCGAAAAAATTCCCCGCAAAGGTGGCCCTGGCATCACCAAAAGCGATTTGTTTGTGATCAACAAAACCGACTTAGCACCTCATGTGGGTGCCAATTTGGACGTGATGGAAGCCGACACCATCCGTATGCGCACCACGGCCAATGGCCTCAAACCTTTTGTGATGACCAACTTGCGCACCCTCGATGGTTTGCAAGACGTGGTCAAGTTCATTGAGACCAAAGGGATGTTGGTTTAAATCAAGCCTTCGTAACAGATGGTGTGCGGCGCATGGTCGCTGAACTTGATGTCTTTGAACGTGTCCGTGCTGCGTGCCTTGGCTGCCACAGCAGGCGTGGCCAAGTGGTAGTCCAAACGCCAGCCCACGTTGTTGGCATAGGCTTGGCCGCGGTTGCTCCACCAGGTGTAGCAAGCGTCGGTGGTGTCAGGCTCGAGCTGGCGGTACACATCCACTACGCCACCTTCTGAAGTGAGCTTGGTCATCCAAGCGCGCTCTTCGGGCAAGAAGCCGCTGTTTTTCAAATTGCCTTTCCAGTTTTTCAGGTCAGCTTCTTTGTGCGCGATGTTGATGTCGCCGCACAGCACAAACTCGCGCTCAGACTTGAGCGCTTGCAGGTGGGGGTAGATGGCATCCAAAAAACGGTACTTGGCATCTTGGCGCTCAGGGCCCGATGAGCCGCTGGGGAAGTAGCTGCTGATGATCGAGAGCTTGTGCGTAGGGGTGTCAAAACGCAGCTCCACGTAGCGGCCTTCGGCATCGAACTCGCCGCCATCAAAACCCACGATCACATCGCTCGGTTCGTGGCGGGTGTAGATGCCCACGCCCGAGTAGCCCTTTTTCTCGGCGTACTGAAAGTGGCCCGTCAGTCCAGCCAAAGTGTCGAACGCGCCTTCAATGTCTGGCGCTTGGGCTTTGATTTCTTGGACGCAAATACAATCTGGGCTCGATTTTTCGATCCACGCCTCTACACCCTTACGGGCTGCAGAACGAATGCCATTGAGGTTGAGGCTGGTGAGTTTGAACAAGGATTTTCCCCATGAGTAACAGTGCCGCGACCAACGACGTGTTGGCCCAAGAATTTGTGCAATTTTCGCTGGATTGCGGCGTGTTGAAATTTGGCGAATTCAAAACCAAAGCGGGCCGCATGAGCCCTTACTTCTTCAACGCCGGTTTGTTTGACGACGGCGCCAAGCTTGGCAAGCTGGCCAGTTTTTATGCGCAGTGCATTGTCAATAGCGGCATCGAGTTCGACATGATTTTTGGCCCCGCTTACAAAGGCATTCCTTTGGGCGCAGCCGTGTCGATTGAGTTGG
>Ga0228699_1000477_pt1 | contig 29523 bp, 33 predicted proteins | sample McNCre217_Aug_MG_FD_178016 | JGI IMG/M metagenome (GOLD analysis project Ga0228699, IMG submission 178016) | Freshwater microbial communities from McNutts Creek, Athens, Georgia, United States - 2-17_Aug_MG | ecosystem: Environmental > Aquatic > Freshwater > Creek | place: USA: Georgia... | reverse complement strand
TAGTCCGGAGGATGTACTCATCACCTTTCACTCTTCACTAGTCCAAAGACCGGAGGGGCTATCAGTGGTATGTTGTAAGTAGCTAGTAGTCAGTAGTTAGTCCGGAGGGAAATAGTCCAGAGGGAAATAGTCCGGAGGATGTACTCATCTCTCTTAATTCTTCATTCTTAACTCTTAACTAATACGGTGTCCGGAGGGGCTATCAATGGTCTGTTGTAAGCCCGAAGGGGTTTATCAGTTGCTAGTCGTCAGTCACTAGTTGTCAGTTTGGAAGATTAACTCTTCACTCTTAGCTCTTAGTTCTTCACTCTTCACTCTTAGTTCTTCCCTCCGGAATATTGTTTGTCACGACCTGTTTAATCTCTTAATTTCGCCTGTTAGTCTCTTATCTGCCATTTCTTATTTGCAACATTGTTGCAAATAAGAATATTACCTATCTTTGTAAGCTAATCAACAGAGATGTATAAGTATTATAGTTTTCTTGTTTCCTTTTTGCTTGTGTCCTGTATTCATGGAGATGGCATAGAGCCTTCGGATGATAATGAATTAATCACCACGGTTAAATTGGTATTTACTCCTCAAGATGATGATGATAGTTCTATCCCTTTGACTTTTTATTGGAAAGATACTGAGGGTGATGGTGTTGTCGATCGATTAGATCCCATTGTCTTAAATGACAATACACAATACGATTTACAGGTCCAATTATTTGATGAGACGAAAACGCCTCGTGTCGATGTTACTAAGTCAATTTTAGAAGAAGCGGATGTGCATCTTTTTGTATATAAAATTCTTCCTGCTTCCCTGCTTAAACTAAGCATCAAAGATCATGACTCAAATGGTTTAGCGATTGGTTTAAGGAGTGATGTTAAAACAGGTTCTAAAGGGAATGGTAAAATGCGTGTTCTTTTAAAGCACCAGCCTCCAGTAAACGGTCAACACGTTAAAAATGGACTAGAAGAACCAGGTAGTACGGATGTTGATGTTGAATTTAACCTTTCTATTAAATAATTAGCTTTATGTCTAAATATAAGCGTGTTAAGCAAATGATTCCCATGGAAAGATTAGGACTTTTTTTGTCCGCTCTTTGCGCGATTCATTGTTTAGCGATGCCATTTATTATTTTTTTTGCGCCCTATATCGTAGGGAGTTTGGCATTTTCAACCACGGTAGAATGGTCATTGGTATTATCTAGCTTTGGATTAGCGGCTTATATTTTGATTTTAGATTATCAAAAACATAAACGACTTAAGCCGCTTTATTTTTTAGTGTTAGCATTTGTGTTAAAAGTGCTCGAAGTTTCTTTGGGTAACCAATCCTATAATTGGATTTTTGGAGTCCTTTTAGGGTGCTCAGTCGCATATGCTTATTGGGTAAATTATAAGCATAAAACTGCCTGTACGTGTAAAATGAAAGCCTCTTAAGGGTAGTTTTCGCTTAGGTTTTTTTATCTTTACTTAGTTTTACCTAGTATTAGCCTATAAATTCGTGAGTACTTTTCAATCTTCGACCTATGAACCGGTAATTGGCCTTGAAATTCATGCCCAATTACAAACGGATTCTAAAATATTTGCAAGTGATCCAGTTCGCTTTGGTCAGGATGCAAATACGCTTATATCACCTATTACGCTTGGTCATCCAGGCACTTTGCCCCATTTGAACAAAAAAGCAGTGGAGTTTGCAATAAAAATGGGATTTGCACTAGGCTCCGAAATTGCCCGTTGGCAAAATTTTGATCGAAAAAATTATTTCTACCCCGATCTTCCAAAAGGATATCAAATCACGCAAGATAAAACACCTATCTGTATCGGTGGTTCCATTCAAGTTCATTTAGCCGAAGGCCTAAAAGTACTGCCTTTTCATCATATTCACCTCGAGGAAGATGCTGGAAAGTCTTTACATGAAGGGGATAATCCATTTAGTTTTATCGACTACAACCGTGCTGGCACACCCTTGATTGAAATGGTGACTGAACCGGCCATACACTCCGCTGAAGAAGCTTTCGCCATGGTGTCTGAAGTGCGTAAATTGGTTCGCTATTTAGGTATTTGTGACGGAAATATGGAAGAAGGCTCCCTTCGCGCCGATGTGAACATTTCTTTGCGCCCCAAAGGTACTTTTACCCTTGGCACCAAAGTAGAGATTAAAAACATGAATTCACTGCGTAATATTCAACGTGCAATTGAATATGAGTGCCGCCGACAAGAAGAGGCATTATTAAAAGGTGAAAAATTAATTCAGGAAACGCGGACCTTTGACGCCCACACGGGGAAAACCCACAGCATGCGTGTTAAAGAAACCATGAATGACTATCGCTATTTCCCTGAACCAGATTTGGCACCCCTAGAAATTTCAGAGAAATGGCTGGAAGAGATTCGGGAAATGATGCCAACCTTGCCTTGGGAACAAGAACATAAGTTCATCGAGCAATATCAATTACCTGCCTATGACGCCCATTTCTTAGCCGAAACGCGTGAAATGGCTTTGTATTTTGAATCGGTAACTTCGCATACTCAGGCATATAAAGCTGTCGCAAACTGGCTGATGGGCCCTGTGAAATCACACCTAAATGATAAGGGATTAGCGATTTCTGATTTTGAATTGGATGCAAAACATTTGGCTGAAATAGTAGATTTGGTCGAAAAAGGAACCATCACACACAATTTGGCAGTACACCAGTTATTCGAGCTTTGTATAGCATCTCCTGCTAAGGAGCCTAGCCAAATCATCGAAGATCAAGGTTGGTTGAATCAAGATGCCAAAGACGAATTACCCGCCTTTGTTGAAGCCGCTCTAGCCGCATATCCAGATAAAATCAAGGAATATCATCAAGGTAAAAAAGGCCTTATCGCCTTATTTATTGGGGAAGTGATGAAGCGCTCTAAAGGAACCGCTGATCCAAAACGGGTGAATCAACTAGTGTCTGAGGCACTCCAACAACATAAATAGATGAAGCATTTACTTGTTTTTCTCGGTGTTTGCATAAGCTTTTTGGGATTTTCGCAAGAATTTGAAGTGACCGTTCGGGCAAATCAGGTCGTTCCTCAAAAGAAAGTATTTTTGGAATGGATCAACGGTAGAGGTCAGGCCATCAAGGTCGATTCTTTATTGCCAAATTCCCAAAAACAAGTTGTATTCAAGGGAAAGGTGCTCGATCAAGGAGGATTTTACCTGATCAATTTTTTTGATGTACCTAATCCGCAAAAAGTATTGGTTATTCTTGAAGGAGGTGAACGCGTGTTGGTTCAAGCCGAAGGAATTAACACCCCTGAAAAGGCGGGTTCATTTCAGCTACAGAGCGAGTCTCCAAACATTGTATTCATGAATCAATTGTTTGCATTGACGAATACTTTACAAGCTAAGGTTGCAGTTTGGACCAAAGAATTACAAGATAAGCCAGGGGAACAAGCAAGAATTCAAGCGGCATTTGATGCGGCCCAACAAGCACAATTTGCCAAAATAAAGGCATTAATTCCTTCTATGGGGACGCATTTGGTTGCATTATGGGCTACGAATTTTTTGCCGGCCGACAAAGAATTGGCTTTATTAGAAGAAATAGGTGAGCGCTTTCGCAAAGCAAGACCCAATCATCCGCAAGTCAAACCCTTTTTAGAGAATTTGAAACGCCTGAAAGGGGTGAGCATTGGTTCTGATGCTCCTGAAATTGCGTTACCCACTCCTGCGGGTCCAATCATGCGCTTATCTGATTTAAGAGGGAAATATGTACTGATTGATTTTTGGGCGAGTTGGTGCGGACCTTGTCGGCGCGAAAATCCCAATGTTATCAAAACCTATGCGACCTATAAGGACAAGGGATTTGAGATTTTTGGTGTAAGTCTTGATCAGGAAAAAGCTGCATGGATTAATGCCATTGCGAAAGATCAATTGACCTGGCCGCATGTCTCCGACTTACAATATTGGAATTCCGTCGCTGCTCAAGCCTATCAAGTTTCTTCGATTCCGATGACATTTTTGTTGGACCCTCAAGGCAAAGTTATCGCCAAAGGTCTTCGTGGCGACTCATTAAATCAGTATTTAGCAAACCTTTTTTCAAAATAGCAATATGAAAATCGCAATCATTGGCTGTGGAAATATGGGGATGGCATTCGCTAATTCCTTTATTCAATATAATTTAGTTAGCAAGGAAGACCTTTTGTTGATTGAGAAGAATAAAGAGCGCGGAGCTGTCTTACAAGAGCAAAAGGCAGGGGTTGTTGTCGATACAATTTCTGAAAAAATTTCTGCGGTTGATTTAGTGATTCTATCTGTTAAACCACAGGATTATGCGAGTGTGGCGAACGAATTGTCGGCCTTGTTGCAAACAAATCAGATTGTGTTATCGATCATGGCGGGTATCCCGATTAGTAAATTGCAGGAATCTTTGAAGCATGATTTAATTGTTCGCGCCATGCCAAATACCCCTGCATTGTTAGGTATGGGTATGACGGCATTTGCAGCGGCACCTGCGGTAGGAATTGCAGATGTACGAAAAGTTGAAAATTTAATTAATTCCACCGGCCGCGCCGTTTTCCTAGAAGATGAAGCTTTAATTGATGCGGTAACGGGATTGAGTGGAAGTGGACCTGCGTATTTCTTCTATTTGATTAAATCAATGATCGATGCTGGGATTTCCATGGGCTTTGATCCCGCGATGTCCGCTTTATTAGTTAAGCAAACGATGCTAGGTTCTTATCACCTAATGCAAACAAGTGATAAATCTTTGGATGAATTGATTCAAGCAGTAGCATCCAAAGGAGGAACGACAGAGGCCGCATTGAAGACCTTTGCTGAAATGCAAGTAGGCGAAGGCTTACAACAAGGTATTTTCGCTGCGCGTGATCGCGCTGTTGAACTAGCGAAGTAATTGAATTAAGGATTCTTCGTTTAATACCTGGCTTATGGCTTCGCCATTAGGCGAGGAGTTCGGATTTGTACTTGCAAACAATTGTTCGATGAGTGCATTAATCTCTAAATCATTTAATCGTTTTTGATGAAAACGTACGGCTGATCGGTTGGCCATCGTTTGTGCAATCTTTTCTGCCCGGTGCGCACTTAAGTCTGTAGAGGCATGCTTTAATTGCTCCAAAATTCCTTCCAATAACACTTGCCCATCTTCATCTCCAATTTCCGAAGGAACGCCTACGATTTCAATTTGGCCTTTGGAATTATTCTGTAATCTAAATCCTATGTCATTGATTTCATCGCTGATTTCGCTTAACAGAAGCTGGTCTGCAGGATTGATTTCAAGTACTTTAGGGAATAATAATTGTTGGGACGCTCCATTCTTCCGCTGCAAATTATCCATGAATTGATCATAGAGAACACGCTGATAAGCACGTTTTTGGTCAATTAACAATAAGCCACTGGAGATGCTTAGTACAATAAATTTATTCAGGATTTGAATCGACTGAAAATTGGACTGGGAACTACTTAATTCTGGGCGATCATTGGCTTTGCTTTGAACGGTTTTAAATTCGTTCATCGCAGAGGGGAAAAGGGCAGACTGCGTTTGAGGCGCTTGCTGTTCAAATGCATCTATGTTATTCTGCAACCCTTCGTATAATTTCTTCCATGCGTCCTGAACGGGTTTCGGTTTGTAGCTGGAATCGCTGTAAGCCGAGTGTGGTTCTTGGCGCGGTGTGGAAATAGCAGGGGAGTGGAAATTAACGTTGCTATCGAAATCCAAAGAAGGAATTAAGTTATGAATGCTTAAAGTCTTCCGAACGGCGGATTGAATAATGGCGTAAATAGACCTTTCGTCTTCGAATTTGATCTCTGTTTTCGTCGGGTGAACATTGATGTCAATGTGCGCTGGATCGATGCTTAGAAACAAAACATAGAACGGGAAGGCACCGTCGGGTAATAGACGCTCGTAAGCGCTCATGACTGCATGATTGAGGTAGGCGTTTTTAATGAAGCGGTCATTCACAAAGAAGAACTGTTCACCACGGGTTTTTTTGGCATGTTCAGGTTTGCCCACATAGCCTTTAATCGATACGTAACTTGTATTTTCCTCACAAGCCGCTAATTGCTCCCGGTAGGTTTTACCGAAAAGATCGACAATCCGCTTGCCTAATTTTTCAGGAGGAAGCGCATAGGTTTCTTGCTCGTTTTGAATGAAGGAAAATTTAATCTCAGGATGTGCCAAAGCGATTCGTTGGAATTCATCGAGTATGTGGCGAATTTCAACCGGATTCGACTTAAGAAAATTCCTACGTGCGGGAATATTGTAAAATAGATTTTTGACAGCAATGGAAGTTCCTTGAGGAGCTTGAATGCTCTCTTGGGTCTTTAAAACCGAACCATCAATTTTGATGCAAGTGCCTAATTCATCATCGGCACGTTTTGTTTTTAATTCAACTTGGGCTACGGATGCAATAGATGCCATCGCTTCGCCGCGAAAGCCCATGGTTTTGATGCTGAATAAATCTTCTGCTCGGCGAATTTTAGAGGTCGCATGGCGTTCGAAGCACATGCGGGCATCGGTTTCCGACATGCCACAGCCGTCATCGATGACTTGAACGATTCCTTTTCCAGCATCTTTGATAATCAGCTGAATAGAAGTAGCACCGGCGTCAATGGCATTCTCCATGAGTTCTTTGACGACGGAGGCAGGTCTTTGCACGACTTCTCCTGCCGCAATTTGATTGGCTATAGCATCAGGGAGGAGTTGGATAATGTCGCGCATGTTTGTATGTATTCAGCTTTCAAATAAACCAAAAAAAAGGGAATGTTGCCATTCCCTTTTTTGAATAATCAGGTAATTGAATTATTTCAATTCAACTTCAGCACCAGCTTCTTCTAAAGATTTTTTCAAACCTTCAGCTTCGTCTTTAGATACACCTTCTTTAACTGCTTTTGGAGCAGCATCTACTACGTCTTTAGCTTCTTTCAAACCTAAACCAGTTAAGTCTTTCACTAATTTAACGATAGCTAATTTGTTAGGACCAGCAGCTTTCAAGATAACATCGAAAGATGATTTCTCAGCAGCAGCCTCACCACCGTCAGCGCCACCAGCTGCAGGACCTGCAACCATAACAGCACCAGCAGCAGCTGGTTCGATACCGTACTCATCCTTAAGGATAGTAGCTAATTCATTTACTTCTTTTACAGTTAAGTTCACTAATTGCTCAGCGAACGCTTTTAAATCTGCCATTGTTTGAAAATTTAATTGTTAAGAATTAATTATTTGTTGGAGCTAAGCTCCGATTAAACGTGTTAAAATTATTCAGGACGCTCAGACAAAGTCTTAACGATACCAGCCAATTTCTTCTCACCGCTAAGCAATGCTGAAACAACATTTTTAGCAGGCGATTGCAATAAGCCAATAACTTCTCCAATCATCTCGTTTTTCGACTTGATGTTCTCTAGGGCTGTCAATTGACCTTCGCCAATGTACAAGCCACCTTCGATGGAAGCACCTTTGAATGTGATTTTATCTTTCCCAGCTGCTTTTTTGAATTCTTTGATCAACTTAGCAGGTACTTTAGCATCTTCTGGAGAGAAGATAACACCTGACATGCCAGTCAAAACTTCAGCATCAAATGGAGTATAATCGTTACCTGTTTTAGCTAAGGCTTTCGCGATTAATGTGTTTTTGAAGATTTTATACTCTAAACCTTTTGCAAAACACATACGACGGAATTCCGTTGCTTCGGCTACTGTTAAACCGGCTGTACTTGCAATGTAGAAGTACGGAGTTGCCGCGAACTTTTCGCTCAACTCATCAATAATCTGATTTTTTTCTTCTCTTGTCATGATTACAATCCAGCTATAGATCCTTTATCAATGATGATGCCCGGAGACATTGTCGAAGATATATTGATCGATTTAACATATGTACCCTTTGCAGAAGATGGCTTCAATTTCAACAATGTGTTGATAACTTCTTGCGCATTTTCAGCAATTTTGCTTGCATCAAAAGAAACCTTACCGATAGAGGTATGGATGATACCAGTTTTGTCAACTTTAAAGTCGATTTTACCTGCTTTTACTTCTTTTACTGCATTTCCTACTTCCAAAGTTACTGTACCAGACTTTGGATTAGGCATCAGACCGCGAGGTCCTAACACACGTCCCAAACGGCCTAATTTTGCCATCACTGTTGGCATTGTAATGATTACGTCGATATCGGTCCAACCGCTCTCGATTTTTGCAATGTAATCATCCAATCCTACGTGATCAGCACCGGCTGCTTTTGCTTCCTCTACTTTATCTGGAGAACACAATACGAGTACACGTACGTCTTTACCAGTTCCATGAGGTAGGGCAACCACACCACGAACCATTTGGTCCGCTTTGCGGGGGTCTACGCCTAAGCGAACATCAATGTCCACAGAGGCATCGAATTTTGTATAGGAAATTTCCTTCAATAATGCGGCTGCTTGATCAAGCGTATACGCTTGCGTCGCATCGTATTTTGATAGGGCTTCCTTTTTTTTCTTCGTAAGTTTTGCCATTACCTTTTAATTAAAATGTTTATTTCTGATGGTTAAATCAGAACGGTTTATCACCAGAAACAGTAATACCCATTGATCTTGCCGTTCCAGCAATCATACTCATTGCTGCTTCAATTGTAAAACAGTTCAAGTCTGGCATCTTAGTTTCCGCAATAACGCGAACTTGATCCCAAGTTACAGAACCTACTTTTTTCAAGTTTGGTTGTGCTGAACCGGATTTAACTTTCGCAGCGTCCAATAACAAAATTGGTGCTGGAGGAGTTTTTACAACGAAATCAAACGATTTGTCTGCGTAATAAGTAATTAGGACCGGCAATACTACGCCGTTTTTATCTTGAGTACGTGCATTAAACTGCTTGCAGAACTCCATGATATTTAATCCTTTCGAACCTAATGCAGGACCGATGGGTGGTGAAGGATTGGCTTGGCCACCTTTGCATTGAAGCTTAACGTAACCAGCTATTTCTTTTGCCATGTTAAAACATCGTTTATTTAGTGAAATTAGAGGTTTTTCTGCCAATAAGGGTGGAAGCTTCCTTATCTGAATCCCCTCCGGGTGACCTTCCTGTGTAACAATACATTCCAGCCCATTCTGCCTTTGAAATTTTCAAATGACATAATGCCGCTTTTTAAACGGACTGCAAAATTAAGGGAAAATACTTAGATTGCAATAAATATTTTACTTTTTTGATATAAAACAAAAAAGCCCCAGTAAAACCGGGGCTCAAAATTTTTGTTTCTCGAAAAATTATTTCTCTACCTGAGAGTAATTTAATTCCAATGGTGTATTACGGCCAAAGATCTTAACCATAACAGATAGTTTTTTGCTATTCTCGTGAATTTCTTCAACTGTACCTTCAAAGGAAGCAAATGGACCATCGATCACGCGAACTGTTTCGCCTTTGATGAAGCTGATGGATGCATACTCCTCAACTGCCGCCGCTTCGTCCACTTTGCCTAAAATTCGATTTACCTCGCTTTGGCTCATTGGTACAGGTTTCTTAACGATTACTTTCGTCTTTTTTACTTTTCCGCCTTCAACCTTTGATACTTCTACTTCTTCATTGTTTGCTTGTAAGAAACCGATTACACCTGGAGTAGAAGTTAAAATGTGACTTACCTCTCCAGCTAAGTCAGCTTCCACCATGATATACCCTGGAAACAAGTTTTTCTCACGAATAACTTTTTTGCCTTTACGGATTTCGTAAATCTTTTCAGTCGGGATTAGAATTTGTGGAACAGAATCTGACACACCTTGGCGTGCAAGCTCATTTTCCATATAGGTTTTCACCTTTTTTTCCTGCCCTGAGATTGCTCTCAATACGTACCATTTAGTCTCTGCCATGGAAATTGCTTTTTTAGGATTGGGTTAGCCTTATTAAAATGAACTATAGAATAAATCCAATCCAGATTTAAACGCCAAATCTACGACTCCTACCAATAAGGCAAAAATCAATGAGGCAACTAAAACTAAAACAGAACTTGATTGCAAGTCTGTGAATTTAGGCCATGTAACGTTCTCCGTTACTTCTACCCAAGATTCTTTAATCAATGATGTAAAACTGCTCATAATTTACCGATTATCGGTTTTTGTTAATTTCATTGCACGGGCACAAGGATTCGAACCCTGACCAAAGGTTTTGGAGACCTGCATACTACCATTATACTATGCCCGTAGAAAGGATTGCAAATTTAGATAAAAAAACCTAATTAACAAACCTCTCATCGTTTTATTGATTTTTTACCATTGCGAATAGCTTGTAGGTTCTAGAAACCGACGGATCGTTCTCGAATGACTATTTACATAACGGGGGTCATTAACAATGCGTTTCCAATCTGCATCTGCACTGAATTTGGCCCAATTCGCATCACGCTCCGCCATGCTTTCAAAAGCAACCATGTACGTGAGGCATGGCGTATTTTCGCCGGCTAATGCCTCGCCAAAGAATACATTATGTAAACCTACTTTATCGAAGATTTTCAATTCATCATCATTAAACATAGCCACCTTTCTGCGCAGCGCGTCTTCATTATAGGCCTCATAGGTACGCCATTCGTATATCCTGCCTGGATTTGTTACGGGTAATTTCATATTCGGATGACCCGAAAAGCCTTTTGCCAAATAGGTGCTAATTTTTTCAAACATGGGCTTTTCTAATCCCACATACTCAAAATAGGGCTTTGCCGCTTCTTGGTAATTGGCATCTTGGAGTAAGGCATCCTTGTATTTGGCAAAGGCTTCTAAGGATGCAAATGGGATCGCAACGACGATAATGGCCGGCTCGGGTTTGCCTAAGTCTTTAAAGACGCCAACTTTATTAACACCATATTTGTTTAGCGCAGGAATCAATGCTTTGGATAAATAGTTTTCCAAAATCCCCGTATTCCCTCGGAACTTCATTTGATAGGTTCTGATTTCATAATATTCCTGGCTAAATGCGGAAATGGAATATAAGAGAACTGATAATAATAGAAATAACTTTTTCATGTGATAATATGTTAGAGATTAAAATCGTTCAAGCCTCAGGCGTTAGCTTTGGCAAACCTGTAAGGATTGCCAAAGCTGAAGGACACGCCCAGGCTTCTCACAAGTATACAAAAAAAAAGAGCGGTCATTGACCGCTCTTTCCCGTATAGGCTAATTAAAATTAGTCTAAGATTTCAGTTACCTGACCAGCACCTACTGTACGGCCACCTTCACGAATCGCGAAACGTAAACCTTTGTCCATAGCTACTGCGTTCAATAACGTAACATCAATTGTTAAGTTATCACCAGGCATACACATTTCAACTCCTGCAGGTAAAGTAATTTCACCTGTTACGTCTGTCGTACGGAAGTAGAATTGTGGACGGTATTTGTTAAAGAATGGAGTGTGACGTCCACCTTCTTCTTTTGACAAGATATAAACCTCTGCTTTGAATTTAGTGTGAGGCTTAACTGAACCTGGCTTACAGATTACCATACCACGACGGATATCAGTTTTCTCAATACCACGTAACAATAAACCTACGTTATCACCAGCTTCTCCACGATCTAAGATTTTACGGAACATCTCAACACCAGTTACTACTGATTTCAAGTTTTCAGCTCCCATACCTAAGATATCAACTGCCTCACCTGAGTTAATAACACCAGTCTCGATTTTACCTGTTGCTACAGTACCACGACCTGTGATCGAGAATACGTCTTCAACTGGCATCAAGAATGCCTTATCAACATCACGCTTTGGAAGTGGAATCCAAGAATCTACTGCATCCATTAACGCTTCGATTGTAGCTACCCATTTAGCATCTCCGTTCAATCCACCTAAAGCAGATCCTTGGATTACTGGAATGTTATCGCCATCGAATTCGTAGAATGAAAGAAGCTCACGGATCTCCATTTCAACTAATTCTAATAATTCTGGATCATCAACCATATCCACTTTGTTCATGAATACAACCAATTGAGGTACACCTACTTGGCGAGCCAAAAGGATGTGCTCACGTGTTTGTGGCATTGGTCCGTCAGTTGCAGCAACTACCAAGATAGCACCGTCCATCTGAGCAGCACCAGTAACCATGTTCTTCACGTAATCCGCGTGACCTGGACAGTCAACGTGTGCATAGTGGCGGTTAGCTGTAGCGTACTCTACGTGAGCCGTGTTAATCGTGATACCACGCTCTTTTTCTTCTGGAGCAGAGTCAATGGAAGAGAAATCTTTCTTCTCAGCAAGACCTTTTTCAGAAAGAACTTTAGTGATAGCAGCTGTTAAAGTTGTTTTACCGTGGTCAACGTGGCCAATTGTACCAATGTTAACGTGGGGTTTACTTCGGTCAAAATTCTCTTTTGCCATGATTATTTAGTTCTTAATTAAGTTATAAAAAATTTCAAATTGTACTTATTCAAATCGGCCTTGCTTCATGCCTAGAGCCTTTGAGCAGGATTGAACTGCCGACCTCTTCCTTACCAAGGAAGTGCTCTACCACTGAGCTACAAAGGCAAAACCTTGCGGCCATTTCGGTTCGCCTCGTTAGACTTACCACAAATAAAAATATTACTCAGGCGGTTTTCTCCTAAGTAACATTTTATTTTCGAGCGGGAGACGGGGCTCGAACCCGCCACCTATAGCTTGGAAGGCTATCGCTCTACCAAATGAGCTACTCCCGCTGGCTAGATTCTCCTGTAAAAAGAATCTAAATTCAATAAATAAATGTGGGGACAGATGGATTCGAACCACCGTAGGCATTCACCAGCAGATTTACAGTCTGCCCCATTTGGCCGCTCTGGTATATCCCCTTCATTTTGTTTCAGCGAAACGTTTTGCTGAAATAGTTCGCAAAAGTAGCTCCTTTTTTGATTTCCGCAAAGCTCTCGCCAAAAAAAATGTGATAAATTTTTAGAATAGTTTAATTCCGAAGCTAAATGCCGTTAATTGAGGCCCTAAACCCTTCTCGAATAATGGCGTCAAATCATAATTGAAGAACAAATCCGGGAAATGTCGCAAGGCTACTTCCGCTTTTAGGCCATAACGTACCTGGCTAATATTGTAGTTCGATCCCGTCCGCTTCAAATTATCGTTCTTTTCCTCAATCGTTTTCGTCCAACTATCCATGCGGTAACTCACATATCCTCCAAAGCCAATCATTTGAATCGCCGACTGCTTGCTAAATGCGAAATGTGGCATAATAGGTAAAGTGATATAAGAAACCGTAAGTTTATTCTTACTCAACTGAATTTCATTGCCTTGAGCATCTAATATCGGTTGGAATGTCGTCGATGAGCCCGTTTTAGTTACTACCCGATTGTGATCAAACATAAAATTGTACCAATCAAACGAGATTCCATATCCCAATTTAAATGCACTCTTTTTCCCACGTGCAATCGTTGCCGAACGAGCAAACTCCAAACTTACGAAGCGAGAACCTGTCGGCTTAAGTTCCGAATCCGTTGCTAAATAAGGAGATGGATAAATAGCTATGACCTGTTCGGGCATTTTTCCTGACAATCCATTTAAACCCAAGTAAAGGTTCATTCCTCTGCGTTCATATAAATTCAGATGCTTTTCCTTTGGATGGACTTTTGCAGAGTCCTGTCCCCAAATGACTTTCGTTTCCTCACCATTCGCTTCTTTGACCTGAACGCCATTCCAATCCACGTGCACTTCTTCTTTGCCATCTTTCACGTGAATGCCATTCCAACCTACACGCACTTCTTCTTTCCCATCACTGTGAATAACAAGCGCTTTGCCCAAGCTATCATTTTTAATGTTGATCCGCTTTTCTCCATCATTCGGATAGGTCATTTTGAACGTTTTTTCTGGCCCCGTATAGGTAGCGCCCGATTTGATAACGCCTATTTTGACTTTGCTATTCCCAATTTGAACGGACAAACTGCTATCTCCTTCCGTATTCGTTCGAATCACACCGCGTACAACTTGCCATAAACTATCCGAAAGTACTAAGCCCTTGCTTTGAAAGACCTTCTCCAATTCCTCCCGAAGGCTTTTGTTTTTGTCTTGATTCCCGCCAATAATAGTTTGGTTTCGCTTGTCAATTTTTAATAATAAGCTGTCTGGATTATTATTTGCCCAAAGCTGCTGTGTCAATCCGAATAGGATGATGATTAATAATGCTCTCATTGTATTTGAAATGTTTGTTTAACGGTTTGTTCTGTACGATAATAGGTATTCGCTACCTGGTGAATGCCATCTTCCAATGGCCGATTTCCTTCTTTCAATTGCTGCCAGTCTAATTCCTCTCCGGCAACGACTTGCTTCACTTGTTTAATCAATCGACCCAAAAGGCCTTTTCTCTTTTTAGCGGGAGAATCCTCTACCTGTGCTACGAATATAGGCTTAGGACTTTCAATCGGATCAATGTCTACTCGAACCCAAATTTCCTCATCAGCTTCTTGTTTGGAATCTACCTTCGCTAACACGGGTTGTTGGTCATTGAGTATAATACCGGGCTCAACGGATGGTGTGTAAACTTGTTCGGGTTCCTTACGCTTCTGTTCTTTGATTATTACTTCAGAGGCTGCCTTGTGTGTAGTTAATACTGGCAACTCACTAGGTGCAGCAAGATTGGATTGCTGATTTTCCAATTGAGCCACACTTGGCACTATTGTTGTGGTTTCAACGCTGCTTTCCCAGTTCAAGCCAATCAAAATGGCGATAACTGCCGCTGCCGACCATACCCAGGTGTTCATGCGCAACCACAATGGACGAACACGTTTTTCGTCTAACTGTTTTTCCATTCGCTCCCACATATTCGCGGGAACCTCTGATTCATGTGCTTGAATTTGCTTTTGCCAAGCTTTTTCAAGCGCTTCCCAAGAAGTATTATTTGGCTTTTTCATGATTCAATTAATTTTATTTTTTGCTGGATCATTGTCCGAGCTCTTGATAACTGTGATTTTGATGTTCCCGAAGAGATAGCTAATAACGTGGCGATCTCATCGTGGCTGTATCCCTCTATCGCGTACAAATTAAATATGGTTCTGTAGCCCGGGGGTAATTCAGCAATGATGGCTTCGATTTCCGCTGTTCTCAAGTGCATCAACGCATCTGCTGGTTCTCCCACATCCCAAGCTTCTTCAATGTTCTTGGTGAATACATCCCCTTGTTTTCGAATTTTCATCAAACACTCATTCACCACAATCCGACGAATCCACCCTTCAAAACTGCCAGATTCATTAAAGGTTTCCACTTTTGAAAACACTTTCATGAAACTTTCCATCAATGTATCTTCTGCATCTGGCCCGTTGCCTAAATACCTTCGACATACGGCCATCATTTTCCCCGAGTAGCGATTAAATGTCGCATGTTGCCCCTTGCGGTCCTGTTTTTTACAGGCCTGCACCAATGATTGCTCAATGTTTTCGGAGGGTAAATGTTTATGCAAAGTTGACAAAATGTTAATTGTACGTAAAGATGGTTAAAATGTAGAAATGGTTGCGTGGGTTTGAAAAGAATCCCAAAATTCCGTTCTTTACATCCAATTAGAATCATATGCCAAACGCAGCACCCATTGGGATTTTTGATAGTGGAATCGGCGGATTAACACTCGCGCATGTCATCACGGAATTGATGCCAAACGAGAATATTGTTTATTTCGGCGATACGGCCCATCTACCTTATGGTGATAAATCGGCAACAGCCATTCAGGCCTATTCCTTGAAGATTTGTAACTTCTTGATGGAAAAGCAATGCAAATTAATTCTCATTGCCTGTAATTCTGCATCAGCTGCTGCATACGATTTGGTGAAAACCTATGTGGGAACCAAGGCTATTGTTGTCAATGTCATCGATCCAGTCATTGATTATTTAGACCAAAACTGGGAAGGGAAAACAATTGGTCTCATCGGGACGAAGCAAACTGTCAACTCAGGAATTTACGCGACCAAAGCTGAAGCGCTTGGAAAAAATATCCATATCAAATCGCTTGCAACACCTTTGTTGGCCCCCATGATTGAAGAAGGATTTTTCAATAACAACATCTCCGAGCAAATCATTAAGGAGTATTTGGCGCATGACAATTTAGCCAATATCGAAGGCCTGATTCTGGGATGTACCCATTATCCCTTGATAAAGAAACAGATAGATGCGTATTTTCAGGGGAAAATTCCTGTGATTGATACGTCATTAATCGTTGCGGCAGCCATTAAACAGCTTTTAGCGAAGGAAGATTTATTGGTTGAATCGCAATCGAATGCTTCCCGACAATTCTTTGTGTCTGACTACACGGACTCATTTGAAAAATCGACGCAGATTTTCTTTGGAAAAACAATCAAACTGACACAGTATCCGATTTGGGATTAATTAGCCTTTCCCATCAATTGAGAAACGCGCTGACGTAATTGCCATTTGGCAATGCGCTCCTTTTGCTCCTGTTTGCTTTGTTTGAACCAAAGCCAAGCAATGCCACCCACCAACAAATAAGGTGCTGTCAATAAGTACAAGATACCCGTGTTCAAGCCTGTTGCGATATTCGAGCGACCATTGGAAACGGTACTTTCTACTGTCGTCCGACACATCGCACATTGTGCATCGACATCCAGTTGGATGAACAATAATAAGCAAACGATGAAAAATATACGCTTATACATAGTAAGGGGAAATCATTAGGTAAACAATCACACCCGAAATTGAAACATATAACCAAATCGGGTAGGCCCATTTAACCGTTTTCTTGTGGGCAGCAATGTCGCCTGTCAAGGCATGGTATAAAGCCATTAAAACAAGGCGAACCACTCCGATGGACAGGATAATATGTGAAGCAAGTAAGAAAAAGTAAATGCTTTTTATTATTCCGTCGCCTCCAAATTTGGTGGATTCATTTGCTACGTGGTACAAAATATATAAAATAAGGAATACCGCTCCTTGTAATACCGCAGCACCCATGGCTTTACGATGTCCCTCAATGTTCTTTTTCTTAACTGCTATTAATGCAATGATTAAACTCAATGCGGTCGTGCTGTTGATAATTCCGATTAAATGGGGAAGAACTTTTGTCCAATCGCCCAAGGGTAATTTACTTGGCAATGATAACAAGCCCGCAACGGCTAAAGGTATCGCAATGGAGATCACATTAATGATCAAATTGTTTTTCGGGGACTTGGTTAATGTTAACATCTTTTATTCTGTCGTATAAATGCTTTTTAATACTTTGATTTCCATAATCAAACGGTCCACTTCTTTCTTATCCGTACCATCATAGAAGCCACGAATAACACCCGTTTTGTCTACCAATACTAAACGCTCAGAATGGATAAATGTTTCGTCGGGGTTCTTAATAGCCGCATCGTATTCTGAAGCATCCGCCAATGGCACATGGAAGCCTTTTAAAATTAAAGGATAGATTTCTTTTTTCGCCCCGGTTAAAAATGTCCAACGTGTCGAATCGGCCTCGAAGCGTTTCGCGTATGCCGAAAGCTTTGCAGGCTCATCGTAGTTCGGATCGACCGAAATGGAAATGAAATGGACGTCTTTATCTTGGTTGAAGGTATCTGTAGCCCGACTCACCTGCGAAGTAATTTTGGGGCAAATGGTTCCACAGCGAGTAAAGAAGAAATTGGCAACATAAATTTTGCCTTGTAATGCTTTGGAAGAAAATACCTTGCCGTTTTCGTCGGTCAGTTGGAAAGCTGGAATCGTTTGAAATACCGTATCGAGTTCGGATTCGTTCCAGCGGGGATTTAATCGTTTGGCCATTTTAATTTCCCCGGTCGTAGAATCGATCGCTGGAATAAAACGGGGTAGGGAATAATGGTTGGTACCGAAAGTCTTTAGCCCTAAAAAGATAAAGACAGGCACTATTAATGTTATTAACAAGATGCCTGTCTTCTTATTCATAATTCCTGTAAGGAAAATGGGTTTACTAATACATGTGACCGCCTTCGTAGATCAAAGCGATCAAAAGCCAAACTACAAAGATTGTCGGAACTAAAACTGCCCAAATTAAAGATTTAACTTCATGCTTTAAGTGCATGAATTCCCCTACGATGTAGAATGCTTTTACAATCGTCATGCCGCAGAAAATAGCAACACGTAAGGTGTTAGCTGGCATCGTGAATGCAATAACGAATTCAATTGCCGTTAAGATCAATAAGATCCAAAATGTTTTCCAAATCGCTCCGGTGTTTGGAGCGGCGATTTCTTTTTCAGAAGTTTCGTGTGCTACGTGAGCCATAATATCAATGAATAAAGATTATACTAAATAGAAGAAGGTAAATACGAATACCCAAACCAAGTCAACAAAGTGCCAGTAAAGACCTACTTTCTCAACCATTTCATAATGCCCTCTGCGCTCGTAAACGCCTGTCGCTGCATTAAAGAAAATTAAGATATTCAAGATAACTCCTGAGAATACGTGTGTACCGTGGAATCCTGTAATGAAGAAGAATAAATCTGCAAATGCAGGAGGACCATATGGATTACGAACCAAATTCGCTCCTTCAATTGGCGTCATTACGCCATCAATCAATTGCTTCGCTGCGATCGATAAATCTTCTGGGCCATGGATAAAGTGTGTCCATTCCCAAGCTTGAGATCCTAAGAAAGTGAATCCACCTACGATTGTCCACAACATCCATTTTTCAACATCTTTGCGATCTCCACGGTGACCAGCTTCTACAGCTAATACCATCGTTACAGAAGAGGCAATCAAAATGAAGGTCATGATCCCTACGAATACTAAAGGCAACGACATTCCGTGTAAAAATGGAACAGCTTCAAATACCTTTTCAGGGATAGGCCAGTGTGTTGTAGCAAAATAGAACGTATCAGGTGTTCCTTCCCAAGCGGGTTGGCTGAAACGGATCATTCCGTAAGTGATCAATAAGGCTGAGAACGTAAATGTATCTGATAGGAGGAAAAACCACATCATTAATTTTCCGTAACTCGCTTTTAAAGGTTCTGATCCACCCGACCATGTTAGGTTTTCGGGTACAGCAGGGGCAGTGTGTGCAACTGACATGCGGTAATTGCTTAATTGTTAAAAACTAAAAATAAAAATAAATATACCCATAAAGCATCTAAAAAATGCCAATAGGTGGTACAAATCTTAATTTGGGTCAATGCTTTTGCATTAATCTTCAGTCGGAAAGCTGCCACTAAAGCAACCAATAACACAATCAATCCGGAGATTAAATGTAGCCCGTGTAGGCCTGAAAGCACATAAACAAAAGAACCTGACGGATTTCCTACAAAGAATACGTTCTTTTCCACTAATTGGATCCAACCGTAAAATTGCATGATTAAGAATATTAATCCGAGCACAAAAGTAATAGAAATACTTATTCGAAGCGCATTAAATTGGTCTTTTTTTGCTGCTAGGTATGCAAAATGCATGGATGCGCTACTAGCTAGTAAAACGACAGTGCTATAAGAAAACAAATTGGGCAAATCGAATTCAACCCAGTTACCTTCTGCTTTTCTTACGAGATATGCACTTGTAAACGCAGCAAACAACATGATGATGGATACAATGAATAACCACATGGTAAACACTTTCGGATTGACCGAACGCGTTTCATTGGCTGCAAGGAGTTCTTCTTGATTTTTCATGACTTAAGCTTTATCAAATAAAAAGGCGATTTGAACAATTAATAAATAAATGAAGGAACCAAACATCATCCAGCGGGCTGCCTTGTCTGTGGGTTTCATCATTAAGTAAAAGGTCTGTCCTAAGAACAAGCTACCGGCCACAATTGTTATGATTGCCGACGTAATTCCTGTCATATGCATCATATACGGTAAGAATCCCAACGGGATCAAAAATACCGTGTAAATCATGATCGTAAAGGCCGTTTTTAAATCCTTTTTCCCATCATTAGGTAACATGCGGAATCCCGCTTTTTTGTAGTCGGCATCTGCCACCCACGCAATCGCCCAAAAGTGTGGGAATTGCCAGAAAAATTGAATGGCAAATAGGATGCCCGGTTCCCAACCGAAATGCTGTGTGGCTGCGACCCAACCGATCATCGGAGGGAATGCACCAGGGAATGCACCCACGAATACAGAAATGGGGCCCACTCGTTTTAGCGGTGTGTACACGTAGCCGTAAAGGATATACGAAAGTAAGCCAATGGCTGCAGCTTTCCAGGTGAAATAGCTTAATAAGCCTAATGCTAATACCGCAATAATCAGCCCGTAAATCTGCGCATTCTTTGGTGTAAGCGTTTGGGTGGGAAGTGGACGCTTGGCCGTACGCTTCATCAGTTTATCGTATTCAATTTCTTTCAATTGGTTAACGATATTAGCGGCACCTGTCAGGAAAAATCCTCCCAAAGAAATCAGAATAATATCGATTGCCTTATGTTCAACAGGGGCTAGTAAAAAACCGAAGGTGCCCGAAAACGCTACGGTCATCGAAAGCCTAGATTTTAATAAAGCGATATAGGGTTTTACTTTGTTCATATACTACGTGTTTTTAACCACGTATGCACGTGAAGACCCAATAAAACTAATGAACTCGTTAAGTGTATCGGTTGGGAGCCCAATGGTAACGCGAAATAGGCCATGAGAACCCCTGATATCAGTGATATTCCGATACAAACAACAAATGCCTTTACGTAAGGGGTATTATTCAATTCTGTTCCTTGAACATTTTTCCAAAGGAAATAATGACTAATTAGAATCGCCCAAGAAAATGTGCGGTGTACGATGTAACCTAAGTCTAAGTTTTCGATCCATTGAGCTTTGGCATTTTCACCTAAAGCGCGAATCACCTCATCCATGTTTTCACGCACTTGAGTTCCCAATAAAATTTGAATACAGATGATGACTGCATTGATTGCAATCCATTTGCGTTGTGATTGTGCTAAATTAATTTTAGGCTTATCGGTCTGTAATGCTTTTAAGAGGAAAAATAATACGCCGGTGGTCAACAGCATATGCATGGTCACCACACCGGGTAAAAGGAAGGAATCCACGACATATTTTCCTAACACAGCATTAGCCAATACAAGTAGAAATGCTGCCAAAGTTGGTAGAAATACGCTACGACCTTTCTTAATGGATAACGCAAGGGTTGTGGCCATGAAAAGACCAGTAAGGGCACCCATTAATCGGTTAAGGTATTCAATCCATGTTTTGGTCGGATTAAACAATACCTCGCCATGTAGTTTTTCCTTGTAGATTTCTTGGTAGTTGAATGGCAACTCTGAAATATGCGTAGGAGGGACGAATTGGCCAAAGCATTTAGGCCAATCAGGGCATCCCATGCCCGAACCTGTGCTTCGTACGATTCCACCTGCTAATATGAGCACATATAAGCTGATTAAGGTGATTGTACCGAAACGTTGGAAGGTCATGTAGGTAGCTAAAAAAAGGATGCATCCAAATGAAACCATTTCGATGCATCCTTTAGGTTGTTTTTAATTAACGGTTATATGACTCGTTTTGCGAAGCCAATAAACTTTCAATTGCTTTTTCGTTCGCAATTTCTTCGTTTTCCTCTGGTAAGTTAGATTCTGGTGTTGCAGAATATGGAACGTTTTGAGGAATGAAATCTGAATCAGCACCTGGTTTTGAGTAGTCATAAGGCCAACGGTATACTGCTGGAATTTCTCCTGGCCAGTTGCCGTGTCCTACTTCTACTGGAGTTGTCCACTCTAAAGTAGTTGAGTTCCATGGATTCTGAGTTGCTTTTTTCCCTTTGAACATCGAGTAGAAGAAGTTCCAGAAGAAAATGGCTTGTGCTGAGAACGTTAAGATAGCAGCAATTGAAATGAACATATTCAAATCCGTAAATGCTTCCTCGCGTCCGTTTCCTAGTGCCGTAAATGAATAATAGCGACGTGGGAAACCTGCAATACCCGTGTAATGCATTGGGAAGAATACGCAGTAAACACCTACGAATGTTGCCCAGAAGTGAATATAACCTAAAGTCTTATTCATCATGCGACCGAACATTTTTGGATACCAGTGATAAACACCCGCCATCAAACCAAAGAATGAAGCTGATCCCATAACTAAGTGGAAGTGAGCAACTACGAAATACGTATCGTGTAAGTTGATATCTAATGCTGAGTTACCTAAAATGATACCTGTTACACCACCTGAAATAAATAGGGATACAAGACCGATTGAGAATAACATCGCTGGTGTAAAGATCAAGTTACCTTTCCACAAGGTTGTAATGTAGTTAAATGCCTTAACCGCTGATGGTACCGCAATGATCAATGTCAAGAACATAAATACAGATCCCAAGAATGGATTCATACCAGTTACGAACATATGGTGAGCCCATACGATAAAGGCAAGTACTGTAATACCCATCATTGAACCAATCATCGCACGGTATCCGAAGATAGGCTTACGTGCGTTTGTTGCAATGATTTCAGATGTCATACCCAATGCTGGCAACAATACGATGTAAACCTCTGGGTGACCTAAGAACCAGAATAAGTGTTGGTATAAAATTGGAGAACCTCCCATGTTTGGAAGAGCTTGTCCTTGAATATAGATTTCTGACAAATAGAATGATGTTCCAAATGAACGGTCAAAAATCAATAACAATGCTGCAGATAACAATACTGGGAATGATAACAAGCCTAAGATTGCTGTGAAGAAGAATGACCAGATAGTCAATGGCATTTTCGTAAATGTCATTCCACGTGTACGCAAGTTGATAATTGTACAGATGTAGTTAATACCACCCATCAAAGATGAAACGATAAAAAACGCCATGGCTGTTAACCACAATGTCATACCTAGTCCTGAACCTGGCATCGCTTGAGGCAATGCACTTAAAGGTGGGTAGATTACCCAACCACCTGACGCAGGTCCTGTTTCTAAGAATAAAGAAGAAAACATTACGGCTGATGACAAGAAGAAGAACCAGAAGGATAACATATTGATGAATCCTGAGGCCATATCACGTGCACCAATTTGCAATGGAATCAAAAAGTTTGAGAATGTTCCTGACAAACCTGCTGTTAACACAAAGAATACCATGATGGTACCGTGCATGGTAACAAGGGCTAAATAAAATTCTTTGTCTAATTTTCCTGATTCGTCAATCCACTCTCCTAAGATCGGACGTAACCAATCCAATTGCATTTCTGGGAAACCCAATTGTAAACGGAAGATGATTGATAAAGATCCTCCCACAAATGCCCAAAGGATACCCATAATAAGGTATTGTTTGGCAATTGTTTTGTGGTCTTCAGAAAAGATGTACTTCTGAATAAAATTTGGCTCATGATGCTCGTGTTCGTGATCATGTGCGTGAGCGTGAACTTCTTCAGCGTGTGTTGTAGCAGTTGACATAGGAATATATTTTTCTTTCTACTGTTCTTTTTAAAAATTATAAAGCTGCAGCTGTTGCAGTGCTATCTGTTGCAATTGGCTCAGCAGGAATATACTTGCTCGCTTTTGCTTTCAAATTTGCAGGTACTTTTTCTAAATAACTTGGATTCGTTGCCAAGAATGGTTTTTGCTCTGCACACCATTTTTTGTAATCAGCTGGCTCATCTACGAATACCGTAATTGCCATACCGAAGTGACCACGACCACAGATTTCTGTACAGTTTAACTTAAAGTTGAAATCCTTGTTATTTAACTTAGCACGCATTTCATCTGTAGAAATTGTTGGTGTAAACCAAAATTTCGTTGGCATACCTGGTACAGCATCCATTTTAACACGTTGGTATGGTAAATACACTGAGTGCAAAACGTCTTGTGCTTTGATCTTTAAAAGTACAGGCTTTCCTTTTGGAATATGTAATTCTGTAGCCGTAAAGTCATCAAATGAATTCTTATCTGTAAAGTCGATACCTACGCTATTAGTCTCATCGATCAACTTGTAATTTTGATTTCCTAATTGGTTATCATCATTACCTGCGTAACGTACGTACCAACCGAATTGGTGTCCTGTGATTTCAATCACAACAGCATCACTTGGTGCTTGCGAAGTAATATCTCTCCAAGTTCTCCATCCTGTGAAAACCAAGATTGCCATAACAACCGCTGGGATTACAGTCCAGATTAACTCCAATTTGTGGTTAACTGGGTAAAATGTTGCTTTTCTGTTTTTGTTGTAACGGTATTTGAATGCAAAGAATAACAACAAGGTATTTGTTGCAAAAAATGCAAAAGTTACAACCGCCATAGAAACCCAAAACATTTTGTCTGTATCAACACCATGTTTTGAAGCTGCCTCAGGAAGAAAATCTGGCAAGCTGTGTAAGAATGACCAAACACCTGCAATCGTCCCTAGTAACCAGAATATTAACATACCATAAGCATTGGTATTGTTACTTGAATCTAGTGGAGTAGACTCATCGTCTCCTTGTGCTAGGTTTTTATTTAACTTCATACTCTTTGCAATCACTGAGATTGCCAAGATGAAGAATACTACGGATAAAAGACCAATTAGGTAATTCATATATGTATTTGTTAAAATCGTAATCGCTTAATACTAAATATCGTGATGTAATGCTTCTGGTAAGAATGGGTGATTCTTTGCTACCAAAGACGCTTTCGTTAATTCACCTGAAATCACATAAATGAATGCAGATGCAAAAACGGTTACCATCCCGAATTCAACCAAACCATAACCACCATGCTTTCCTAAAACACCTGGCATAATCATTTGATAGAAGTCAATGTAGTGACCAGCAATGATTAAAAATGCAGCGATTTTCAAGAAAATACGCGTTCTTTTTGCATCACGTGTCATTAGAACTAAGAAGGGTAGCAAGAAGTTTAAGATTACCATTAAAATTTCTGATGTTTTGTAAATCTTGTTGTGACCTTCCCAACGCTCTAAGAAGTAAATTGTTTCTTCAGGCAAGTTGGCATAGTAGATCAACAAGAATTGCTCAAACCATACATATGTCCAGAAGATTGAGAATGCAAACATAAATTTACCCAAATCATGCAAGTGGTTTTCATTCACATAACCCATCAAGCCTTTATCTTTTAAGTAAAGAATAGCCAATACGATTACCGCATAAGTTGTAACATGCCATGAAGCGAACATATACCAACCGAACATCGTTGAGAACCAGTGTGTATCGATGGACATCACCCAATCCCAAGCGAAAATAGAACTAGATGCACCGAAAATTACGATGAATGCTGTACCGATTTTCACCATTTGAGTAAACAAATCACTTCCGCCAACTAAATCTTCTTCCAAAGACTTTTTACGCAACATGTTCCATAAAATGATCCATAATGCTCCAAAGCCTACTAAACGGATTAAGAAAAAGTTCTTGTTTAAGTAACCTGATTTTCCTGCAATGATTTTGTCATAGTTTTCACTTCCTACATCTGTTACACCGTGGTGCATCCAGTGGAAGATCACATCTCCTTTGAAGAAGAATACCAAGATCAAAATAGGTAATGAGATGTATAAGAACTTAGGGAAAGCCTCAGGAACACGTTTCATAACTGCAGACCAACCTGATTTAGTTAAGTATTGCAAAGAAACAAAGAACATACCCACAACAGCGATACCTGTGAAGAATACAGCGTTCAACCATACGTTAGCCCAGATACGATTTGTCCAATCGTAATGTTCTTCGGCACCTGCTTGGTGAGAAACGGCTCCACCAGAAAGGTGCTCGCCAGCTGCTTCATGTCCTGCTTTAACTGCATCGTGTCCCGCATTCGCTACTTCGTGTCCGCCAGCTTCGCCTTTTGATAAAAGGTAAACACCGAGCGCTAAAGCAGCTAAACCAGCGATGAAAGCATAAATAATACGTTTTTTGCCTTCAGCACTAAATTCAAAATGCTCTTCTACGTTTGCTGGGGAAAAATGTGAATGTCCCGCCATCTTGATCTCTATTTAATTTAAATTGATTGAATTATTGTTTTTGTAGTTCGTGTACATACAACACGATTTTCCAACGGTTTTCCGAAGAGATTTGTGATCCATGTGGCCACATTCTTCCTTTTCCGTGTGTAATGACGTGGTAAATATGTCCGTCATTCATCGTCTTTAATGCATCACTTGAGTAAACAGGAACCCCTTTGTAAGCTTTTGCTACCAAGCCATCTCCTTTACCAGCTTCACCATGGCAATGTTGGCAAAAACGCTCATACTGAGCCTTTCCTGCTTCGATGTTCTCTGGAGTTGCAGCGATCGGGTTGTACAAAGATTTTTCTGAATATGAAATGCTGTCGTTTGGAATCGTTTTAGCAATCATTTCTTGTGCTAAGAAAGCTTGCTTTAAACTATCTGAACCTGTGTAACGCTTACGTGAAACGGTACCTTTTACAGGTAGACGCATATTCATACCTAATGGATTGATGGTGTTCGTATCACCTTGTGTTTGAGTCATTGGCTCATATCCTACTGAATGATACATGTTAGGAGCAAATTCTGTTCCTGTATCGTTCGGGTCTGAACCGCATGACATTAAGCCTGCAACTACACCAGCTAATAAAACGAATTTAATTCTTGGATTAAACATCTTGTTATGCTTCTTCGTGAACAATTGTTCTTGTTAATTATTTAGTATTTACTTCTATTGCGCCAGAATCTTTCAAGGCTTTCTTGATGTCAGCTGCACTAACTTTGTTTTTGTCAACATTGATTGCCATCACAAATTTGTCATCTGTGATACGCAAATCCAATGGCTCAACCTTGTTACCTGGGTATAAGTTATTGGAAGCACAAAATGTTGTTACTAAACCAAAGGCTGTAAATAATACAGTTCCTTCAAAAGTTACTGGAATCCAGTTTGGTAACGCAAAGAAATCTTTACCACCGATGATCATTGGCCAATCGAATACCATCGTATAGCTGATTAGTGATAATGCACAAATCATACCTAATGTACCAAACATAAATGCTGCGATTGGTAATCGTGTACGTGCATGTCCTACTGCTACGTCTAATCCGTGAATTGGGAATGGAGTAAATACGTCCTCGATTTTGATTCCTTGGGCTTTTACTGCTGTTACAGCGTGTAAAACCTCGTCCTCATCGTCATAAACACCCAAAATGTAGTTAGTTGTCGAACTCATATTGTTTTAATTTCGAATTGCTTAATAATTATTCTTCCGTTTTTTTAGCTGCTTTCGCCTTCTTCGCTGGGAAGTTAGATGAAACACCTTTCATTACCGATTTCACCTCTGCCATATTTACCACGGGTAAGAATTTAGCGAATAAGAAGAATAAGGTAAAGAATAAACCAAATGAGAAAATGTAATCTCCAATATCATACATCGTAGGAGAGAACATCGCCCAAGAAGATGGGATGTAATCACGGTGTAATGATGTTACGATAATTACAAAACGCTCAAACCACATACCTACGTTTACCACAATAGATAAGAAGAATGAAACCATTAAGTTTGTACGGATCGCTTTTGACCAGAATAACTGCGGAGAGATAACGTTACATGTCATCATCATCCAATATGCCCACCAATATGGACCCGTTGCACGGTTGATAAATGCATAACTTTCATATTCTACCCCTGAATACCAAGCGATGAAGAATTCAGTTAAGTAAGCAATACCTACTACTGAACCTGTCACTGTTACGACAATGTTCATCATTTCGATGTGCTCAATCGTGATGTAATCTTCTAATTTGAAAACTACACGTGTGATTAACAACAACGTTTGTACCATCGCGAAACCAGAGAAAATCGCACCCGCAACGAAATATGGAGGGAAGATTGTCGTGTGCCATCCTGGGATAACAGACGTTGCAAAGTCCATGGATACAATCGTGTGTACAGAAAGTACTAGGGGAGTAGAGATACCTGCCAAAATCAATGACATGTATTCATAACGTGCCCAAGTCTTTGAAGATCCTGTCCAGCCTAAGCTGAATAAACCGTACCAGAATTTACGTCCTGCTGTTGTCGCACGGTCACGAATTGTTGCCAAATCGGGAACAAGACCCATGTACCAGAACAATAAAGAAACCGATAGGTAAGTAGAAATCGCAAATACGTCCCAAACCAATGGCGAGTTAAAGTTAACCCATAATGAACCGAATGCATTTGGTAATGGCAATGCCCAATGAGCCAACCAAGGACGTCCCATGTGAGCTAAGATAAACGATGCAGCACAAAGTACGGCAAAGATTGTCATTGCTTCTGCTGAACGGTTAATGGAAGTTCTCCATTTTTGACGGAACAATAATAATACGGCAGAGATCAAAGTACCCGCGTGACCGATACCAACCCACCAAACGAAGTTAGTGATATCCCAAGCCCAACCTACGGTTTTATTTAATCCCCAAACGCCAATACCTTGCCACCAAGTGTAGAATAGGCAATAAGCACCATAAATGAATACAAGACATGAGATCCCGAATGCAATTTTCCATTCTTTTGTAGGCTCTCCCTCTACTTGTTTGCAGATATCGTGGGTAACATCGGAATAAGATTTTCCACCAGTAACTAGTTTCTCTCTTATGGGTGATACAAAGTGCGACATATTTTTATTTACTGTTTTACGATTAAAAAATTATGCTTTTTTAGCATCCTTGTTACGAACTTTCTTCAAGTAAGAAATATTAGGCTTCACGTTAATTTCTTCAATTACGTGGTAAGCGCGTCCTTCTTGTTCAACCAATAACAATTGTGAGATAGCTGATTTTGGATCATTCATATCACCAAATGTGATTGCATTCGTTGGGCAAGATTGTGCACAAGCTACTTGAATTTCACCATCCACTGGACGACGTTTTTCTTTCTTAGCTGTCAATTTACCTTCTTGGATACGTTGAACGCACATAGAACATTTTTCCATCACCCCACGAGAACGAACTGTTACGTCTGGGTTAATCACCATACGGCCTAAATCGTTGTTGAAGTGGAAATCAAAGTCATCAGTTTGGAAATAACGGAACCAGTTGAAACGACGTACTTTGTACGGACAGTTATTTGCGCAATAACGTGTACCGATACAACGGTTGTAAGTCATTTGGTTCAATCCTTCTGTAGAGTGAGTTGTAGCTAATACTGGACAAACGGTCTCACAAGGAGCGTTATTACAGTGTTGGCATAACATAGGTTGGAAAACAACCTCTGGATTATCAGATGCAATTTCTAAGCCTTGTAAATCTTCTACTTCCGCGTCTGATGAATAATAACGGTCGATACGCATCCAGTGCATTTCACGACGGTTAATTACTTCTTGGCGACCTACTACGGGTACGTTGTTTTCTGCGTTACATGAGATAACACATGCAGAACATCCTGTACATGTATTTAAGTCAATCACCATTCCCCACGCGTGGTTGTTGTATTCGTGACCATTCCAAAGTGACAAATCAGTTGCGTCTTTTTCGCCTTCTGATGTCTTAACTCTTGGTTTGTAGCTTCCAGCTAATGGGTTTTTCGCAAATTCAGCTAAAACAGTTTCTTGAACAACCGCTTGACGCGCCATCACCGTTTGGTGAGTTTGTGTTTGAGCGATGTCTTTTGTTTCACCTGTTGCTGTTACTGAAACGCCCTGTGTACATGTTCCTACACAAGCGCCATTGATTTCTGAGATGAATGGATAAGCGTTAACACCTACGCCGTCCGCTGATTTACCAGCTTTCGTACGTCCGTAACCAATCGCAATGGCGATGGTACCTTGTGCTTGACCCGGTTGAACCAAG
>Ga0228699_1000476_pt1 | contig 29552 bp, 31 predicted proteins | sample McNCre217_Aug_MG_FD_178016 | JGI IMG/M metagenome (GOLD analysis project Ga0228699, IMG submission 178016) | Freshwater microbial communities from McNutts Creek, Athens, Georgia, United States - 2-17_Aug_MG | ecosystem: Environmental > Aquatic > Freshwater > Creek | place: USA: Georgia... | reverse complement strand
CCGTCTTGAATGCGCTTCAAAGCGTTGCGCATGGCTTCACGGCTTTGTGCGTTGATCACTTCAGGACCGGTCACGTACTCGCCGTATTCGGCGTTGTTCGAGATCGAGTAGTTCATGTTGGCGATGCCGCCTTCATAAATCAAGTCAACGATCAACTTCAACTCGTGCAAGCACTCGAAGTAAGCCATTTCAGGGGCGTAGCCAGCTTCGACCAAAGTCTCAAAGCCCATCTTCACCAATTCAACAGCGCCACCGCACAAGACAGCTTGCTCGCCGAACAAGTCGGTTTCGGTTTCTTCTTTGAAGTTGGTTTCGATGATGCCGGCCTTGCCACCACCGTTGGCCATGGCGTAGCTCAACGCCAGGTCACGGGCCTTGCCGCTCTTGTCTTGGTGCACAGCCACGAGGTGAGGCACACCGCCACCTTGGGTGTAGGTGTTGCGCACGGTGTGGCCAGGGGCCTTAGGTGCGACCATCCACACATCCAAGTCAGCGCGTGGCACCACCTGGTTGTAGTGCACGTTGAAACCGTGGGCGAACGCCAACGAAGCGCCTTGCTTGATGTGAGGCGCCACGTTATTGGCATAAACCTCTGAGATCATTTCGTCGGGCAACAAGATCATGACCACGTCGGCCGCTTTGACTGCCTCGTTGACTTCCATCACGGTCAAGCCGGCTTTGCCGACTTTGTCCCAAGAGGCGCCGCCCTTGCGCAGACCGACCACGACTTTGACGCCGCTGTCGTTCAAGTTTTGTGCGTGGGCATGGCCTTGCGAGCCGTAGCCGATGATGGCCACAGTTTTGCCTTTGATCAGGCTCAGGTCACAGTCTTTGTCGTAATAAACCTTCATGGTCTCTCCTAAAAAATCTTTTAAAAAGGTGGGAAATTAGACGCGCAAGATGCGCTCACCGCGGCCAATGCCGCAAGCGCCTGTGCGAACAGTTTCAAGAATTGCGCTGCGGTCGATCGCCTCCAAGAACGCATCGTTCTTGGACAAATCGCCCGTCAACTCAATGGTGTAGCTCTTCTCGGTCACATCGATGATGCGGCCACGGAAGATATCGGCCATGCGCTTCATTTCTTCGCGCTCTTTGCCGACGGCTCGGACCTTGACCATCATGAGCTCACGCTCGGTGTAAGCACCTTCGGTCAAGTCAACCACTTTGACCACTTCAATGAGGCGGTTCAAGTGCTTGGTGATTTGTTCAATGACGTCATCCGAACCATGGGTTTGGATGGTCATGCGTGACAGGCTGGCGTCTTCGGTAGGCGCCACGGTCAACGACTCGATGTTGTAACCACGGGCTGAAAACAAGCCAACCACACGCGACAGAGCGCCGGGTTCGTTCTCGAGCATCAGGGAAATGATGTGTTTCATGTTGTCATCCTCCCTGTTACAGGTCTTCGCTGCCAAGCAGCATTTCAGTGATGCCCTTGCCGGCCTTGACCATCGGGAACACGTTCTCGGTGGGGTCGGTACGGAAGTCCATGAACACCGTGCGATCTTTGAGTTTGCGGGCTTCGCGCAAGGCGGGCTCCACGTCCTCAGGACGCTCAATCAGCATGCCCACATGGCCATAGGCTTCGGCCAGCTTGACGAAGTTGGGCAAGGCGTCCATGTAGCTGTGGCTGTAGCGCCCGGAGTATTCAATCTCTTGCCACTGACGCACCATACCGAGGTAGCGGTTGTTCAACGCCAGGACCTTGATCGGCGTGTTGTATTGCAAACAGGTAGAAAGCTCTTGGATACACATTTGTACCGAGCCCTCACCTGTCACACAAAACACCTCGCTCTCGGGTTTGGCTAGCTTGATGCCCATGGCATAAGGAATACCCACGCCCATGGTGCCCAAACCGCCCGAGTTGATCCAGCGGCGTGGCTCATCAAAACCGTAGTACTGAGCCGCCCACATTTGGTGCTGGCCCACATCTGATGTGATGTAGGTGTCGGTGCCCTTGGTCATTTGATGCAGGGTTTCAATCACGTACTGCGGCTTGATGACTTCGGTGTTGCCACGGTCATACTTCAAACAGTCGCGCTTGCGCCAGGCTTCAATGGTTTCCCACCAACCGCCCAAGGCATTGGCATCAGGCTTGGCGCCTGATTCTTTGATCATCTCGATCATTTCTTGCAACACGTCTTTGACATCACCCACGATCGGGATGTCGACTTTGACGCGCTTGGAAATGCTGGAAGGATCAATGTCAATGTGAATGATCTTGCGTTCGTTTTGCGCGAAGTGCTTGGGGTTACCAATCACGCGGTCATCAAAACGTGCGCCAACAGCCAACAAAACATCGCAGTTTTGCATGGCGTTGTTGGCTTCAATGGTGCCGTGCATGCCCAACATGCCTAAGAACTTGGGATCGCTGGCTGGGTAAGCACCCAAGCCCATCAAGGTGTTGGTACAGGGGTAGCCCAACATGTCCACCAAGGTGCGCAACTCTTGTGAGGCATCACCCAACAAGACCCCGCCGCCGGTGTAGATGTAAGGACGCTTGGCCGCCATCAACAGCTGCAAGGCTTTGCGAATTTGTCCGCCGTGGCCTTTGCGCACGGGGTTGTAAGAGCGCATTTGCACCTCGGCAGAATAGCCGTCGTACATGGCCTTTTTGAAAGACACGTCTTTTGGAATGTCCACCACCACGGGGCCTGGACGGCCGCTGCGGGCAATGTGGAACGCTTTCTTCATCGTCATGGCCAAGTCGTTGACGTCTTTGACCAAGAAATTGTGTTTGACGATAGGGCGCGTGATACCCACGGTATCGCACTCTTGAAAGGCATCCAAGCCAATCGCGTGTGTTGGCACCTGACCGGTGATGATCACCATCGGGATGCTGTCCATGTAGGCCGTCGCGATACCGGTCACCGCGTTGGTGGCACCAGGGCCTGAGGTGACCAAGGCCACCCCCACATCGCCCGTGGCACGTGCGTAGCCGTCGGCGGCATGCACAGCAGCCTGCTCATGACGTACCAAAACGTGCTGAATGGTGTCTTGTTGGTAAAGCGCGTCGTAGATGTAGAGAACTGATCCGCCGGGGTAGCCCCACAGGTGTTTCACGTTTTCAGCTTGCAGAACCTTGACCAGGATTTCTGCGCCCATCAGCTCTTGTGCTTGTCCGCTCGCAGCGGATGCGGAATGCGATTCCGACTTTGTCATTTCCATTTTTAAACCTTTTAACCTGAGTGAATTTCGTCAACGAAAAACCTTGGGTGCTTCTTTGCGAACCTTTATGGGGCAGCATTGAAACTTTGGACCTTCAGCCATGGACGCATGAGTGATTGCGCCGGACCCAGACCCGTTTGCCTTTTTTTGTCGAATTGCAACGCGCATTATTGCATCAAGCGAAACCCTTGTTCATACAACTGACACGTTCGACACGACAGCAGTGCCATAATCGCGCCCGATTCAACCCAGATAACGCGTACGTGGCCTCCGAACAAGAACTCTCAGACTTCCTGCAAAGCGTGGAAAAACGAGCCTTCAAGCGCTCGGTCTACCACGTGCGGGACGATGAGGCCGCGCTCGACATCGTGCAAGACAGCATGATGAAGTTGGCAGAGCACTATGGGGACAAACCCGCCAGCGAACTGCCCATGTTGTTCCAGCGCATCCTCTCCAACACCACGTTGGATTGGTTTCGACGCAACAAAACACGCAAAGCCCTGTTCAGCAACTTCAGCGACTTTGAATCAAGCGCCGATGACGGTGAATTTGACCTTTTAGAGTCCCTGACCCTGGACAACAGCTCGCAACAGACACAAAGTGCCGAAGATACCTTTGCCAGTACAGCAAAAGTACACGACATCGAAGAAGAAATACAAAACTTGCCAGCACGTCAACGAGAAGCCTTCCTGCTGCGTTATTGGGAGGACTTAGACGTTGCTGAGACGGCCGCTGCCATGGGCTGTTCAGAAGGAAGTGTCAAAACCCACTGCTCTCGCGCCATTCAAGCCTTACACAAAGCACTCACCGCCAAAGGGATACGACCATGACCACACGCCAAAACCATCAAAATCCCCAAGATCAATTTGGTCTGCGTGTTGCTGCCCGTTTGAATTCCAGCGCCCTCGATTTGCCGCATGACATCAGCGAGCGCCTGCGCGCTGCACGCACCCGCGCGGTGGCCGCACGTTTGGTTGCGCAAACCCGTTTGCAAACCAGCGCAGGCGTTTCGGTCCAAAACGGTGTGGGCATGCTGCACTTTGGCGACGAAGGTCTGAACTTGTGGAGCCGCTTGGCGGCCTTCCTGCCTTTGATTGCCTTGGTTGCAGGCTTGGCCTTGATTCAGAACATCATGGACGATGACCGTGCCAACGAATTGGCAGAAGTCGATTCTGCTTTGCTGATCGACGATCTGCCACCTGCGGCTTATGCAGATCCAGGATTTTTGCAATTCCTCAAAACGCCTGCGGCCAGCGAACACCAAAACTGATCCACCATGCCCTTGTCTCGTCTGCTTTCGCTGTCAGCCCTCTGGCTCCTGCTGTGCACAGGCTGGATGACACTGGCGTTTGAAGCATCGGCACAAGCTCCTGCTGTGCAGGCTGCAAATACGGCCAGTGCCGCCCAATCCGGGCGCCCACTGTGGAAAGACCTGTCTGTTGCCCAGCAACAAGCGCTGTCTCCATTGCTGCAGCTCTGGCCCTCCATGACCGAACCGCACAAGCGCAAATGGCTGGCTGTGTCACAAAACTTCGCCCAACTCTCGGCGGATGAAAAAGCCACACTCCAAGGCCGCATGCGTGAATGGGCAGCCCTGAGCCCCCAACAGCGCACCACCGCTCGGTTGAACTTTGCCGGCACACAACAAGTGCCTCAAGAAGACAAGCGCGCCAAATGGGAGGCTTATCAAGCCCTCTCGCCAGAAGCAAAGCAAAAATTAGCGGCACAGCAAGCCAAACCCGTGGTCGGTGCGGCGCCCGCAGTCAAGCCCATTGCCGCGCACAAGTTAGCTGCCCCACCCTCGGCCAGTAACAACAAGGCCTTGCCGCGCATTGACACCAATCAAACAGCACCTGTGACTTTGCTGCCCACACCGGCAACAGCAACGAACACAAACACACCACCTGCGACTGAATCTCCCGTCTCGCCCCAATGACTGCGATGACGACCGAGACCGCGCCCCCCGCGCTAGTAGCCCCCAGCTTGCGCCGGCGCATGGCCTGCTGGATCTATGAAGGCTTGCTGTTGTTTGGGGTGATGTTCATCTCTGGCTATCTGTTCAGCACTTTGAGCCAAACCCGCCACGCCTTGGACAACCGCCATGGACTGCAGGCTTTTTTGTTTTTGATTTTTGGCATTTACTTCACTTGGTTTGGTCACAAAGGCCAAACCCTGGCCATGAAGACTTGGCACATTCGACTGGTCGACACACAGGGTGAAGCTGTCACCCAAGCACGCGCACTGCGCCGCTACCTGCTGAGCTGGATATGGTTTATTCCACCGCTCGCACTGATCGCCCCCTTTTCGCTCTCGGGCCAAGAAACCCTGTTGCTCTGCTTGGGTTGGATCAGCATCTGGGCCGTGCTCAGCCGCTTTCAAGCACAAGGCCAGTTTTGGCATGATGTATGGGCCGGAACGCGTCTGGTCCAAGCTGACACACAGAGCCGTTAAAGTTGCCACATGGAAGTGAATGAACAAAAACAAAGAACCGGCCTGAACCGCGTCTGGCATGCCATGGGCTACTCAATCCAGGGCTTGAAGGCCGCATGGTTTGAAAAAGCGTTTCGCCAAGAAGCGGTGGCCTCTGTCTTTTTGATACCTGCGGCTTTTGGGGTCGGCCAAAACTGGGTTGAAGTGGCCCTGCTGGTTGGCACTGTGTTGTTGGTCATGGTGGTCGAATTGCTCAACACAGGTATCGAATCAGCCATTGACCGCATTGGTCCTGAATGGCACGCGTTGGCCAAACGTGCCAAAGACATGGGCAGTGCCGCTGTTTTATTGACCCTCTTGCTCTGCATCGGCGTGTGGAGCGCTGCTGTGTGGCACAACGTTCTGTCCTGATGTCAGCCACCCCAACTTTTTCTATCTGCGTTTACTGTGGTTCTCGCAACGGCGTGTCCCCTGCTTATGCAGAGGTCGCCAAAACCGTGGGCCAATGGATTGGCGCGCACAACGGGCAATTGGTCTACGGCGGTGGCAACAACGGCTTGATGGGCATCGTCGCCCAAGCTGCAGCTGACGCGGGTGCTCCGGTGGTGGGCATCATTCCCAAGGCGCTTCAAACTAAGGAAAACACCCGCACCGCGTGTACCGAGCTGCATGTGGTGGACACCATGCACGAGCGCAAACGCATGATGGCAGAGCGTGCCGACGCCTTCATTGCTTTGCCCGGTGGCATCGGCACCTTTGAAGAGTTTTTCGAGGTGTGGACCTGGCGTCAACTGGGCTATCACGACAAGCCCATTGGACTGCTCAACACCCAAGGCTATTACGACGGCCTACTCAGCTTTGCCCAGAGCAGCGTTCAGCAAGGTTTTTTGAGCGACTGGCAAATGGACTTGATTCGCAGCGACAGCGATCCCACTGCCTTGCTGCGTGAGTTAGTGCAGGCCGCAGGCTTTACACCAGCACCTAAGCTCGCCGAGCTTTGAATTAAATCGCGGTCTCGTCGAGTTCGCCTGTGCGAATACGCACCACGCGCTCGACCGGCGTGATGAAAATCTTGCCGTCACCAATCTTGCCCGTGCGCGCTGCACGCACGATGGCATCCACACAGTTGTCCAAATCAGCAGCTTTGACCACCACTTCCACCTTCACTTTGGGCAAAAAGTCGACCACGTATTCGGCACCACGGTAGAGCTCGGTGTGGCCTTTTTGACGGCCAAAACCTTTCACTTCTGTCACGGTCAAGCCCGTCACACCGCACTCTGCCAAGGCTTCACGCACTTCTTCGAGTTTGAATGGCTTGATAACAGCGGTGATTTGCTTCATGGTCGGAGTCCTTGTGTACTTGAGAAATAATGACTGAAAAATAAAGGCGAAAAGCTTCAGGCGTTACGCACGAAATTTGTTGGTTATAGGATAACGCCAATCTTTACCAAAGCTGCGGTGCGTCACACGAATGCCCACGGGGGACTGGCGACGTTTGTACTCATTGATCCGAATCAAGCGTGTCACCTTCTCCACATCGGCTGGTGCAAAACCGGCGGCGATGATCTCGGCCGAACTTTGGTCGTTTTCCATGAAGCGTGAGACGATCTCGTCCAACACCTCGTAAGGCGGCAAACTGTCTTGGTCTTTTTGGTCAGGACGTAACTCAGCGCTCGGTGGACGCGTGATGATGCGCTCGGGAATGGGTTGAGCGCACGTGCCATACGGGTCGTTCGCATTGCGCCAATGGGCCAGCTTGAAGACCAGCGTTTTGGCCACGTCCTTGATGACGGCAAAACCGCCTGCCATGTCACCGTACAAGGTGCAGTAGCCGGTGGCCATTTCGCTCTTGTTGCCCGTGGTCAACACAATCGAACCAAACTTGTTGGACAAAGCCATCAACAAGGTGCCACGAATGCGGGCTTGGATGTTCTCCTCGGTCGTGTCGACTTGCGTGCCTTCAAAGTCCGCCTTCAGCGAGCCCAAAAAGGCCTCAAACTCCGGCACGATGGACACTTCGTCGTAACGCACGCCCATGCGACGCGCCATGTCGCGCGCATCCACCCAGCTGATCTCGGCTGTGTAGGGCGACGGCATCATCACCGCACGCACCTTGTCGGCCCCCAAGGCATCCACGGCAATCGCCAACACCAAGGCAGAATCAATCCCCCCCGACAAACCCAGCAAAGTGCCTGGAAATCCGTTTTTACCAATGTAGTCGCGCACCCCCAGCACCAAGGCGTGCCACAAATCGGCTTCCAAAGAGCCATCAGCCGCCACAGGTGCCGACAACTGCAAACCACCGGATGCGCGATCATGCGTAACATCCACCACAAATGATGCAGCCTCAAAGCTCGGCGCACGCCCCGCTAGAGCGCCATCGGCATTGAGCGCGAAAGAACGGCCTTCAAACACCACCTCGTCTTGGCCACCCACCAAATGGGCATAGACCAAGGGCAAGCCTGTGGCTTGTGTGCGCAAACGCATGGCCTGCTCACGCTCATCGCCTTTGCCCACATGAAAGGGCGAGGCGTTGATCACGGCCAGCAACTCGGCGCCGCTCGCCTTGGCTTCTTGCGCAGGTTGGTCAAACCACGCATCCTCACAAATCAGCAAGCCGACCTTGACGCCCTCAACCTCAAACACGCAAGGCTGGTGGCCAGGCAGGAAGTAACGGCGTTCATCAAACACCTGGTAATTGGGTAACTCACGTTTGGCATACGACGCCACCACACGCCCCTCACACACCACACTGGCCATATTGAAGCGTCGTTGCACCGACACCGAGCGTGTGCGCTCGTCTGTTCCAGACGGATGGCCGACCACCACATGCAAGCCCTTTAACCCGGCCAATGCAGCGGACACCGTTTTCAAGGCATCATCACAGGCGGCGATGAAGGAACGACGTAAAAACAAGTCTTCTGCTGCGTAGCCGCACAAAGACAACTCAGGCGTCAACACCAACCGAGCACCATCGGCATAGGCTTGGGTTGCGCAATCAATGATTTTTTGCGCGTTCCCAGCCATGTCTCCAACGACAAAATTCAATTGAGCAACACAGATTTTGAGAGTCATGGCAGCAGACACATCGTCCAAAGTAAAACAGGTCTAAAAAGCAAATGGATTATGTCATTCGCGTGTTCGACAACCCGCTAGAACTCCCTGCCCAGGCATGGGACGCCTTAAGCGCCCAGCAAGATGCGCCCTCACCCTTCATGCAACACGCCTATTTGGCCGCCTTGCACAACAGCGGCAGTGCCACGCCTGAGACAGGCTGGACACCCCGCTTCGTCACCCTGTGGCAAGCCAACACCTTGGTTGGCGCCTGCGCTTTGTATGTGAAAGACCACTCCTACGGCGAATACGTGTTTGACTGGGCCTGGGCCAATGCCTATGGCGAGCATGGCCTGGCGTACTACCCCAAAGGACTGGTAGCCGTGCCCTTTACCCCCGTGCCCGGCGCGCGCTTGCTGGCAATCGATACATCCGCACGGCAAGCCCTGCTTGAGGCCGTGCTGCAAACTTGCCAACAACTCGAACTGTCTTCCTTGCACCTGCTGTTCACCAGCCCAGCGGATCGCCAAGCCTGCGATGCACTGGGGCTGATGCAGCGCCAGACCGTGCAATTTCATTGGCACAACGCCAACCTGCAGGGCGCACGCTTTGACAGCTTCGACACCTTCTTGGCCAGCCTGTCGCAAGAGAAACGCAAAAAAATCAAACAAGAACGCCGCCGCGTGGCCGATGCGGGCGTGACGTTTCGCGTCTCGGAAGGCGCCGCCATCCGCACCGAAGACTGGGATTTTTTCTACCAATGCTACGAACGCACCTACCTGGAACACGGCAATGCGCCTTACCTGAGTCGTGCCTTTTTTCAGAGCATGCAACAAGATATGCCCGCCAACTGGGTCTTGTTCGTGGCAGAGCGCGAAGGTCGCCCGATTGCCAGTAGTTTGATTGCGGTACAGGGCTTAGGTACGTCTGAGGCCGTGGCTTATGGTCGCTACTGGGGGGCCTTGGAACGCGTTGACTGCCTGCACTTTGAAGCTTGTTATTACCAGCCCTTGAGCTGGTGTATCGCACGCGGCGTGCAACGCTTTGAAGGCGGCGCCCAAGGCGAACACAAAATGGCCCGCGCCTTGATGCCCGTCGCCACCTACAGCGCCCACTGGTTGGCTCACCCGGCTTTTGCCGATGCGGTTGAACGTTTCTTGGAACGTGAACGCGCTGGTGTCGACCACTACCTCGACCATTTGGCCGCACGCAGCCCCTTCAAACACAACGAGCCGCAATAAACAAAAAAGCCCGCAGCAGCGGGCTTTTGGGGGATACAAGCAAGAGATTACTTCTTGTTGTAGTTGGCGATGCCGTCCATGATTTCTTTGGCGGCAGACTCAATGCCTTCCCAGCCCTTGACCTTGACCCATTTGCCTTTTTCGAGGTCTTTGTAGTGCTCGAAGAAGTGGGCAATCTGTTGCAGTTGCAACTCATGGATGTCGTCCAAGGATTTGATCTTGGCATAGCTGGCCAAGATTTTTTCAGTCGGCACAGCCAACACTTTGCCGTCCATGCCGCCTTCGTCTTCCATCAACAAGATGCCCAAGGCACGGCAAGGCACGACCACGCCCGAAGGCAGCGGGAACGGTGTCATCACCAACACGTCCACGGGGTCGCCATCACCGGCGATGGTTTGTGGCACATAACCGTAGTTGGTGGGGTAATGCATGGCCGTGCCCATGAAACGGTCCACAAACAAAGCACCCGACTCTTTGTCGACTTCGTACTTCACAGGATCCGAGTTCATCGGGATTTCGATGATCACGTTGAAGGCGTCTGGAACTTTGCTACCGGGGGTGACTTGATTGAGGGACATGGTGTCTGATGGATAAAGTTAAAAAAGAAACGCTGAGAATTAACCCCGATTTTACTTTCATGGGGCTTGCGTCTCGGCGTCGCCTTTCAAACCGTTAGAAACCGTTATTCGTGGGTACTTTTGCCCGTTTCGTCCATCAGGCCTAAGAAAACACGCAAAAAGTAAATCGCCATGATGATCACAAACAAAATCACAGCCAGGCTCATCAAGCCGTAATCGGTGGAAAAAAGGTCGATCCATGCTTTCATGGGGGAACTCCTGTCAATTGCAATGCCTTGACTTTGCACGCTGAGAAAGGTTCACGCACTGATCTACATCAAGACTTAGGGGAATCGTGGCTCAGGCAAAATCAAGACTATGTCTGAACGCGTGATTCCCTTGGTCGACCAGCGGCTCCAAGCCCTGGTTGCCACCATCCCTTCGCAAGCCATTGCGGCGCAGGGCTTGCTGAGCGACAGCTTGGGCCGGCCGCTGCATGACCTGCGCATCAGCGTGACGGACCGTTGCAACTTTCGTTGCAACTACTGCATGCCCAAAGAAGTCTTCAACAAAGACTACGCCTACCTGCCGCATGGCGACTTGCTGAGCTTTGAAGAAATCACGCGCCTGGCCAAGGTCTTCGTGGCCCACGGCGTACGCAAAATTCGCTTGACTGGCGGCGAGCCCCTGCTGCGCAAAAACTTGGAAATCTTGGTCGATCAACTCGCCAACATCCGCACCCCTGACGGCACACCACTCGACCTCACCCTCACCACCAACGGCTCCCTGTTGGCGCGCAAAGCCCAAGCCCTCAAAGACGCGGGCTTGAACCGCGTGACCGTCAGCCTGGATGGCTTGGACGACGCAATCTTTCGCCAAATGAACGACGTTGATTTTCCTGTGGCCGATGTGCTGGCCGGCATCGCCGCTGCCAAAGAGGCGGGTTTGGGGCTGGATGCCCAGGGCCAGCTCACCGGCCTCAAGGTGAATATGGTGGTCAAACGCAGCACCAACGTCGATCAAATTTTGCCGATGGCGCGCCACTTTCGAGGCACAGGCATCACCTTGCGTTTCATCGAGTACATGGATGTCGGCGCCACCAACGGTTGGTGCATGGACGAGGTGCTGCCTTCTGCCGAAGTCATTGCGCATCTGCAGCAAGCCTTCCCGCTCATACCCCTCGAACCCAGCGCCCCGGGCGAAACCGCGCAGCGCTGGGGCTATGCCAATGCGGCCGGGCAATTTGACCCCGCCTTGGGCGAGGTAGGCGTGATCAGCAGCGTCACCCAGGCGTTTTGCCGTGACTGCAACCGTGCGCGCCTGTCGACCGAAGGCAAGCTGTACTTGTGCCTGTTTGCCACCCAAGGCTATGACTTGCGCCACCTGATGCGCCAAGACGGCACCACCGACGCCGACCTGGCCTCCGCCATTGGCCACATCTGGCAGCACCGCGACGACCGTTACTCCGAACTCCGAGCCCATCAACCCACCGACAGCGCGCCTGCCATGCGCCGTGTCGAGATGAGCTACATCGGCGGGTAAACGCCCCTCCTTATGCACCACCCCATTGAACCTCAAGACATCACCGGCCTCATCTTGGCCGGTGGACGTGGCAGCCGCATGGGCGGGGTCGACAAGGGCTTGCAAAACTTCAACGGCATCCCACTGGCCTTGCACACCCTGATGCGCTTGGGGCCCCAAGTGGAGACGGTGATGATCAACGCCAACCGCAACCTGTCGGCCTACGAGTCCTTTGGCGCTTCGGTGTGGCCGGATGCCTCGGCTGACTTTGCAGGCCCCTTGTCCGGTTTTATCGTCGGCTTGGAGCGCGCAGAAACACCTTATGTGCTGACCGTGCCCTGCGACACACCGCGCCTGCCGCTGGACTTGGCGCAGCGCTTGTCAGCCGCCTTGGTACAAGAGAACGCTGACATTGCCATGGCCGCAGGCCAAGAGACCAATGCCCAAGGTCAACCCGAAGTCCGCACCCAACCTGTGTTTTGCCTGCTCAGAATCGATTTGCTTGAAAGCCTGGTGAAGTTCACTCAAGCAGGTGGCCGCAAAATTGATGCTTGGACGGCCCAGCACCGCACCGTGGTCGTGCCGTTTGACACCCCCACCGACGACCGATACGCATTTGCCAACGTCAACACCTTGCAAGAACTACAGGCCTTGGAAATGCAAGCGCCTTAAGCACCCATGAAACGCATTGAAGACATCGCCGCTGCACTCCAGGGCTACGACCCACAAGCCTTGAGCGTTGAACAAGTGGGCGAATTTTTAGCCCATTTGGTCGAACCTGTGTCGCCACAAGACGCACACAACGTGGCCTTGTTCGACGCGCTGGGGCGCCTGCTCGCGCACGATGTCATCTCACCCATCAGCGTGCCGCCCCACAACAATTCGGCCATGGATGGTTTTGCTTTTGATGCCGCGCAACTCCAAGCCAACCAGGCCTTGCAGCTGCGTGTCGTGGGCACTGCGCTGGCTGGCAAAGCCTGGCAAGGCCAGGTCAACGCTGGGGAGTGCCTGAAGATCATGACGGGCGCCATCCTGCCCGATGGGCTGGACACGGTGGTCCCCCAAGAGCTGGCCCAGGTTCACACCGCGCACGACGTCACCACCGTCACCCTCGCCCCCAACACCGTGAAGGCCGGTGACAACCGCCGCTTGGCCGGTGAAGACCTGATGCAAGGCCAACCCGCGCTGCGTGCAGGGCAACACCTCACACCCGCCGCTTTGGGTCTGCTCGCCAGCCTGGGCTTGCCCGAGGTGCGTGTGCACCGCCGCTTGCGGGTGGCGTACTTTTCCACCGGCGATGAAATTCTGAGCTTGGGCGAAGCCCCCCGCGAAGGCGCGGTGTACGACAGCAACCGCTACACCGTGTTCGGCTTGCTCACACGCCTGGGGTGTGAGGTGATCGACATGGGCGTGGTGCGCGACGACCCGGTCTTGCTCGAAGCCGCCTTCCAACAAGCCGCCACGCAAGCCGACGCCATCATCACCAGCGGCGGCGTGAGCGTGGGCGAGGCAGACTTCACCAAAGCCATGATGAAAAAGCTGGGAGACGTGGCCTTTTGGAAAATCGCCATGCGCCCTGGCCGTCCCATGGCCGTTGGCCGCATTGGCAAATCGGTGTTGTTTGGCTTGCCAGGCAACCCGGTGGCTGTGATGGTGACTTTCCTCGCCTTTGTGCGCCCCGCCCTGCTGCGCATGATGGGCAGCACGGCCAGTGCGCCAGTGTTCTTGCGAGCCAAGAGCCTGGAGGCGCTGCGCAAAAAATCAGGCCGCACCGAATACCAACGCGGCTTTGTCAGCACGGCAGTTGACGGCAGTTTGCAAGTGCGCGCCGCAGGCAATCAGGGCTCAGGCGTGTTGCGCTCCATGGTCGAGGGCAATGGTTTGATTGTGTTGCACCACATCCAAGGCAACGTCGCCGTGGGCGACGAGGTGGATGTGATGATGTTTGAGGGCGTGATCTAACACGGCCCTCAGAGAGGCTGGCGCTTTAAGCGCCTACATCGTCGTCTTCATGACGAATCGTGATCGCCCCTGGCACTTTGTTGCGCGCCAACAAGGTGTACATGGTGGGCACTACGAAGATGGTGAGCAAAGTCCCCAAGCTCATGCCACCCACAATCACCCAACCAATTTGCTTGCGGCTTTCAGCACCCGCCCCCGTGGCCAAGGCCAGAGGAATCGCCCCCAGCACCATGGCGCCGGTGGTCATCAAAATCGGGCGCAAGCGAAGCGTGGCTGACTGAGTCACTGCGGCAAACAGTTCCATGCCCTCTTCGCGCAATTGGTTGGCAAACTCCACAATCAAAATGCCGTGTTTGGTGATCAGACCCACCAAGGTGATCAAGCCAATTTGGCTGAACACATTGAGCGTGCCGCCGCTGAACTGCAAGGCCAGCAAGGCGCCCACCATTGACAAAGGCACCGACAACATGATGACCAAGGGGTCGATAAAGCTTTCGAACTGCGCGGATAGCACCAAGAAGATGAACAGCAAGGCCAGCACAAACACAATCGCCAACGAGCCCGATGACTTGACGAATTCACGCGAGGTGCCGTTCAAGTCGGTGGCATAACCGGGCTTGAGCAGTTTTTGCGAGGTCTCGTTCATGAAGTTCAGCGCCTCACCCAAAGAATAGGTGGGTGCCAAGTTGGCGGTCAACGATGCACTGCGACGTTGGCTGAAGTGATTCAATTCGCGCGGCACCACCACCTCTTTGATCTTGACCAAGGCAGACAGAGGAATCATGGCGTCATTGCGGCCACGCACAAAAATGCGCTCAATGTCATCGGGCGTGTTGCGCCCCGATTCCGCGGTTTGCACAATCACATCGTATTGGTCACCCTCGCGTTTGAAGCGCGTGACTTGACGTCCGCCCATCATGGTCTCCACCGAGCGTGCAATCGCTTCCACGGGCACACCCATGTCGGCGGCGCGCTCGCGGTCCACCTCCATGCTGATTTCGGGTTTGTTCAAACGCAAGTCGGTGTCAACACTCACGATGCCCGGATTTTTGGCCATCTCTTCTTGAAAGCTACGCACCACCTGGGCCAGGTTTTGGTAGCTGTCCGAAGTCATGATCACAAAGTTCAAAGGACGCTCACGAAACGCTTGTCCCAAGGAAGGTGGTGTGATCGGAAATGCGGTCACACCCGGCAGACTGGAGACTGAAGGCGTCATGTCACGCGCGATTTCCAGCGTGCTCTTTTTGCGCACCTCCCAGGGCAAGGCGCGGTAAAACACGTTGCCTTGCGCCACCGTAGGGTTGCCCACCACGGTGAAGATGCGGTCGAACTCGGTGTACTTGTCGGCCATGCGCTCAATCGCTTGCGCATAACGGGTGGTGTAGTCCATGGTGGCGCCATCTGGGCCGTTGATGACGGTCAAAATCACACCGCGGTCTTCCAACGGCGCCAATTCGCTCTTGGTCGACTTCAACAAGGTCCAGGTACCCATCGCAGCCAACACCATCACCGCTACCACCAACCAGCGCCGCGACATCTCACGGCCCATCACGCGACCACGCGACAAAGTCCAGCCCAGCAAGCGGCCATAGGCAGCGGACAGGCGCTGCAGTTGAACCTCCATACCGCGGTCAAACCAGGTGGGGTTGCTCACATGCTTGAGCATGATGGAGCACATCATGGGGGTCAGCGTCAGCGCCACAAAGCCGGACACCACCACCGAACCTGCCAAGGCCAACGCAAACTCGGTGAACAGTTTGCCCGTTCGCCCCGGTGTGAACGCCAACGGCGCATACACAGCGGCCAGCGTCATGGTCATGGCCACCACGGCAAAGCCCACTTCCTTCGCGCCTTTGATGGCGGCATGAAACGGCGACATGCCCTCTTCAATGTGACGATAAATGTTTTCTAACACCACGATCGCATCGTCCACCACCAAACCAATCGCCAGCACCAAGGCCAGCATGGTGAGGGTGTTGACGGTGAAGCCGCACAGCGCCATCAGCGCAAAGGTACCAATCAAACACACCGGAATGGTGACCAGCGGAATGATGGAGGCGCGGAAGGTGCGCAGGAAAACAAAAATCACCAAGGCCACCAAAACAGCCGCTTCCAAAATGGTTTGGTACACCGCCTTGATCGATCGGTCGATGAACACCGAGTTGTCGTTGGCGATTTCAATCTCAATGCCAGGTGGCAAGTTCTCTTTGATCTTGGGGATCATGGCGCGCACAGCAGCGCTCAAATCCAGCGGGTTGGCCGTGGCATTGCGAATCACACCCAGGGTGATAGCCTCTTTGCCGTTCAAACGGGTAGAGGTGCGCTCAGACAAAGGCCCTTGTTCGACCCGTGCCACATCGCCAATGCGCACCGGCATGCCGTTGACCGACTTGATCACCACCGCTCTGAATTCATTGGGCTTTTGCAAATCGGTCGTCGCCGTGACGTTGAACTCGCGCAGCTTGCTTTCAATCCGCCCGGCGGGCACTTCCACATTGGAGCGACGCAAGGCATCTTCCACATCTTGTGTGGTCAGCTTGTAGGCGGCCAAACGATCCGGATCCAACCAAATCCGCATGGCGTATTTGCGCTCACCGTACACCCGCACATCCGATGCACCGGGCGCTGTTTGCATCATCGGTTTGGCAATGCGGTTGGCGTAGTCGGTGAGCTGCAGCACATCCAGGTTGTCAGCACTGAAAGACAGCCAAATCACCGGAAACGCATCGGCCTCCACCTTGGCAATCACAGGTTCATCGATACCCTGTGGCAAGCGTTGGCGCACACGACTGACTTTGTCACGCACATCGGCGGCAGCCGAGTCGGCATCGCGCGAGAGCACAAAGTTGATGGTGATCTGGCTTTGTTCTTGGCGACTGATCGAGGTGATGACGTCCACCCCTTCGATGCCAGACAGCGAGTCTTCCAAGACCTTGGTCACTTGCGATTCCACCACCGCACTCGACGCACCGGTGTATTTGGTTTCCACCGTCACCACGGGGTTGTCGATCTTTGGATATTCGCGCACGTTCAAGCGTGTGAACGACACAAAGCCCACGAGCAAAATCAACAATGAAAGCACGGTGGCGAACACCGGGCGGCGAATGGATATCTCAGGCAATTGCATGATGATGCGTCTTCGCGTTCGGTTTAACGGCTAGCCGCGGCTTGTGCGGCACTGGCTTGGCTGGCAGGTGGTTCAGCGCCTGAAGCGGCTGCAGAAGCAGGGTTGGCTGCGCCACGCCCCACCTGAATCACGCGCAGGGGTGAGCCGTCTTTTTGCAAACGTTGCTGACCGGCAATCACCACCACATCGTCCTCGTTCAAGCCTTCTGTCACCTCCACCTGGCCTGCACGGCGAATGCCGAGTTTGACCTCGACACGGCGTGACACCCACTCGGTGCCAGGTGGCAAAGCAGGCGCGCTGGCAGCGCTGGCGGCAGCGGCAGGCATCTCCGCAGGTGTGACCACACGGATCACAAATTGTTTGCCGCCTTGCGGCACGATGGCTTCTTCGGGCACCACCAAGGCATTGGGCTTGGTCGCGAACACGGCGGTCACACGCGCAAACATGCCGGGGCGCAAAGGCCCACCGTTGGCGCCGCCACCGTCACGCGCTTGGTTGAACATGCTGGGTGGGCAACCCAGGCTTTGTGGCGAAGGCAAGTTCACACTGCCGCCCACCACACGCGACTTCGCGGGTGCAGGGCTTGCGGGAGTTACAGGCTTGTGTGCTGTCGGCGCTGTGGGCGCAGCTGCGCTGGATGCTCCAACCGCAGGTGCATCGGCTTTGCGTGCGCCTGCAGCCACGATCGGCTCGCCGGGGCCATTGGCCAACAAGGCGCGCACGCCAATTGATCGGCCATTCGCATCGATCAAAGGATCCAAGGCTTCGACCTTGGCTTTGAACAAACGACCGGGCAAGGCGTCTAACTTGATCTCCACCACTTGGCCGGGCTGAACTTTGGACTGATAGCGTTCGGGCAAACGGTAGTCCACATACAGCAGACCAATGTCTTCCAAGTTGATCAAGTCGGCGCCGTCTTTGACGTAGTCACCGATGTTGATGTTGCGAATACCCACCACACCGCCAAAAGGCGCCACGATGCGCATGCGCTCCAAACGCGCACACGACAGGCCCAGCTGGGCATCGGCCACTTGCAGGGCTGCAGCGCTTTCATCCAAGGCGCGTTGCGCAATGAAGTTTTGAGCCACCAAGTCTTGGTTGCGTTTGTAGTTCGCGCGGGCCACCGAGGCTTGGGCCAAAGACTGCTGCACTTCAGCACGTTGCAAGGTGTCATCCAACTGAACCAACACCTGGCCAGTGCTCACACGAGCGCCATCGGCAAAGCCCAACGACAAAATGCGTCCAGCGACTTCAGGGCGCAGCATCACGTTTTGGCGTGAGCGCAAGGTACCCACCGCTTCCGCATCATCGCGGAGCAAGAGTTTTTGCACCTTGGTCACTTCCACACCAATCATCCTGACACCACCCGGTGCGCCGCCTGCGGCTTGTGTGGTTTCGGTGGATTTGGGGCTATTTTGATACCACCAAGCAAACGTCGAAGCACTCACGATGCCCACGACTGCAACCACGGAATAAATAACTTTTGAAGCCATGACTAATTTCTTTTTGAGTTGTATTTAGACCATCGTGCAATGTACCAGCGACCTGCACCAAAAAACGCTGTTTACAACAGCTTCACACAAGCTGTCACCGAGAGGACAAGACCAACTCAACACCTCGGTTAGCCAATCCATCCGCACGCTCGTTGTCCACATGACCGGCATGACCTTTGACCCAATGCCAGTCAATCGCATGTACCCCGTCATTGACCAATGCATCGAGTTGCTGCCAAAGGTCTGCATTTTTAACAGGTTGCTTGGCAGCGGTGCGCCATCCACGGGCTTTCCAGCCGTGGATCCATTCGGTAATGCCCTTGCGCACATATTCGCTGTCTAAATACAGCGCGACTTGGCAAGGGCGCTTCAAGAGACGCAAAGCTTCAATCACTGCGGTCAATTCCATGCGGTTGTTGGTGGTATCGAGCTCGCCACCAAAAATCTCTTTTTCCTGCCCAGAGGCCGAACGCAACAAAGCCCCCCACCCGCCGGGTCCGGGATTGCCTTTGCATGCACCATCGGTGTAAATCTCAATTGTGTTCATTCCGTTCCTTTTGACGCAGTCCGCGAGGCCGTGTGGGACGCCGTCGTCACCACGGTGGCGGCACGCGGTGCGGCACGTTTCCAGGGTGACGCCATCAGCCGCATGCCATGCACACGCTTGACCGCCACCATGCCATACACCGCCCCGAAAATAGGCCACCAGCGCACGCCTGCTGCATCCATCCAATCCCATCGCTGCAACCAACGTTCGGTTTTCACGGCAGGCCGGTAGCAACCAAAACTGGTGGATTCCACCTCAAAGCTCAAAAGCTTCAACCAATCGCGTAGACGACGCTGGCCAATGAAGTCCCCCACCTCAGAAAATCCTCGTTTGCAACTTTTGCTCACGCCCCACAAGCTGTTGGGGTTGAAGCCACAAATCACCACCCGCCCCTCCGGCACCAAGACGCGTTCGACCTCGCGCAAGGTGGCATGCGGGTCGTAACTCAGCTCCAAGGTATGAGGCAAAACCAGCAAATCCAAGCTGGCATCCGAAAAAGGCAGGGCTTCGTAATTGGTCAGCAGCAGCTCGCGCCCCAAAGGCCATGGCTCGGGATGGCTGTCGCACGCCAGCCAGCGGTGCGGGATGCGGTTGGCTTGCAGTGCATCCAGCGCAGGAAAACCCAGCTGCATGGCATGAAACCCGAACACATCCGCCACCGCACGGTCAAAATAGGTTTGCTCCCACGCACACAAATACTGGCCGGCGGGAGACGCCAGCCAGTCAGGCAAACTATCGTTTTTTAGTGATGTGGATGACATGAAACTGATTGCACTGCCCGCGTTCTCTGACAACTACCTGTGGTTGTGGCAACAAGACCAACAGGCCGTGGTGGTCGACCCTGGCGATGCGGCACCTGTGTTGCAAGCATTGAGCGACCATGGGCTGACGTTGGTCGCGATTCTAGTCACCCATCACCATGCCGATCATGTGGGCGGCGTACAGACGCTACGCGCCGCGACAGGCGCCGAGGTTTGGGGCCCAGCGCGTGAAGATATTTCAGGCCCATTCACCCCCGTCATGGCCGGCGATACCTTGCAGCTGTTGGGGCAACGCGTGCACGTGCTGGACGTGCCCGGCCATACCAGCGGTCATGTGGCCTATGTGTTGCCCGATGCGCCCGACAGCCCCGTGCTGTTTTGCGGCGACACCTTGTTCTCCGGTGGTTGTGGACGGATTTTTGAAGGAACCCCGGCCCAAATGCTGGCCTCGCTCGACAGCTTGGCCGCCTTGCCCACCGACACACGGATTTGCTGCGCCCACGAGTACACTCTGTCCAACTTGCGATTCGCTCTCGCCGTAGAACCCCGCAACAAGGATTTGCAGGCCTACATGGCGCACTGCCAACAATTGCGTGAACAAGGGCAACCCACCCTGCCCGCTCGCTTGGACACCGAATTGCAAATCAACCCGTTTTTACGGGCTCGACACCCGGATGTGCGACATGCTGTCGCTCAACACGCGGGGCTCGCAGCTGCTGCACAAGACAACGATGTGGCTGTGTTTGCTGCCTTACGCGAATGGAAGAACGATTTCAAATGAAATTTTTAGTCAGTGCCTTTAGCCTTGTGCTGGTTTTGCTCAGTGGCTGTGCCAACCTCAACAATGCCAACATGGGCAACACCGCCGACGGCAACACGCCCGGCCTGAGCCCCATCCACCAAGGCAACGCGCATCGCGATGGCGTCACCAACTTGGCTTTGCCCAATGACCTGTGGGAGCGCATTCGTAAGGGCTACAACATGCCCAACTTGGAAAGCGACTTGGTCACTGACCGCACCCAGTGGTATGCCAACAAACCTGACTATTTGCAACGCATGAGCGAACGCTCTAGCAAATACCTGTTCCACATTGTTGAGGAACTTGAGCGTCGCAAGATGCCGACTGAATTGGCCTTGCTGCCCTTCATCGAAAGTGCGTTCAATCCACAGGCCGTCTCCAGCGCCCGTGCCAGCGGCATGTGGCAGTTCATGCCTGCCACCGGCAAAAGCTTTGACTTGAAACAAAACGCGTTTCGCGATGACCGACGCGATGTCCAAGCCTCCACCCGTGCGGCCTTGGACTACCTGGAGCGCCTGTACAAAATGTTTGGCGATTGGCACCTGGCCTTGGCCGCATACAACTGGGGCGAAGGCAATGTCGGCAAAGCGATTGCACGTAACCAACGCGCGGGTTTGCCCACCACCTATGCGGACTTAAACATGCCGATGGAAACGCGCATGTATGTGCCCAAACTGCAAGCCATGAAAAACATCGTGGGCAATCCACCGTCTTACAACGTGGTCTTGCCCAGCATCCCCAACCACCCTTATTTCCAAAGCGTACCGCTGCCGCGCGACATGGACGTGAGCGTGGCTGCCAAATTGGCCGAAATTTCCGTCGAAGACTTCAAGGCCTTGAACCCCTCGGCCCACCGTCCCGTGTTGTTGGCAGCAGGCATCCCATCCATCTTGCTGCCATGGGATAACGCGGAAGTGTTCCAGCGCAATTACGAAGCCTCTTCGACCGGACGCATGGCCACTTGGACCGCCTGGGTCGCCCCCTCCACCATGAAAGTGGCTGACGCGGCCAAGCGTGTGGGCATGGGTGAAGGCGATTTCCGTGCGCTCAACAACATCCCGCCCCGCATGCTGATCAAGGCTGGCTCGGCCTTGCTGATTCCACGCACCTCACAGGTGGGTGAAGATGTGACCGCACGCGTAGCCGACAACGGCTTCTTGGATTTGTCTCCCGAAGCGATTGCGAAGAAAAACAAAGCCGGCAAAGGCAAGCACGGCAAAGACACCCACGTGGCCAGCAAAGACGACAAACACAAAAACGACAAAAAATCGGTCGCCAACAAAAAACCGAGTCAAGAGACTCGGTTGGCTAAAAAATAACAACGCTGCTCAAGCGCTGCGTCTGTCGACCAGCGCATGGGCAATGGTGCCCAGATCTACATATTCCAGCTCACTGCCCACCGGCACGCCACGGGCCAAGCGGGTCACCTGCACGCCCCGTTTTTTCAGCGCTTCGCCCAGCACATGCGCCGTGGCCTCGCCCTCGGCAGTGAAATTGGTGGCCAAAATCACCTCGCCCACCACACCATCGCTGGCGCGCTCGATCAGCTTTTGCAAGCCAATGTCTTTGGGGCCATAGCCGTCCAAAGGACTGATGCGCCCCATCAACACAAAGTACAAGCCTTTGTAGGCGGCTGTTCGCTCAACGGCCGATTGGTCGGCAGGGGTTTCGACCACACACAAACGGGTGGTGTCCCGGCCATCGTCCAAACAGGTGTCACACACGGTTTGGGTGGTGAAGGTGTGGCAGCGCTCGCAGTGCTGCACCTGAGCCGCCGCCTGGTGTAAGGCCTGAGAGATCAGCTCCGCCCCCTCGCGGTCATGCTGCAACAAGTGGTACGCCATGCGCGAGGCCGATTTCACCCCCACGCCGGGCAAACGGCGCAAGGCCTGAATCAGGCCTTCGAGCACAGACGTATCGCTCATTTAGAACGGCAACTTCAAGCCTGGAGGCAAACCGGCAGTGAGTTTGCTCATCTTGGCTTCGCTGGTTTCAGCGGCTTTGCGCACGGCGTCGTTGAAGGCGGCTGCCACCAAGTCTTCCAACATGTCTTTGTCATCCGCCAAGAGGCTGGGGTCGATGGTGATGCGTTTGACATCATGCTTGCACGTCATCAACACCTTGACCAAACCGGAACCTGATTCACCCGTCACTTCGACGAAGGCCAGCTCTTCTTGCGCTTTTTTGAGGTTTTCTTGCATGGCCTGCGCTTGCTTCATCAGACCGGAGAGTTGTCCTTTGTTGAACATGATTTCCCTTTTATAAAAATTTGAAAAATTACACAGGCTTGATGCTGCCAGGCACGATTTTCGCGCCGTAGTCTCGCATCAAACTCTGTACATACGGATCGTTGAGGATGATGGCCTCGGCCCCGGCTTGGCGTGCCGCTGCCGCTGCCATATTGCGTTTAGCGGGACTGTCTTGCACCCGGCCCACTTCCACGGTCAAACGCACCGCATGGCCTGCAGCGGCCAGTGCAGCTTGCAGGCGTTCGCGGCTCATGGTGCTGTTGAGCGACTCGCGTTCAATGCGCAGCATCCAGGTGTCGGTATCGCGCGCCACCAGTTGCGACTGCAAGGCCAGCTCGCGCACCAAGGCGTTGATGCTCTCGGCGGCTGCCATCTGTTGCACCAAGCCATGCCAAAAGTCACCTTCAGGCGTGGCTTCAATCTGCGGCACCTCGGTGGTGGAGGCCTGACGATCCAAGCTCACACTGGTTTCAACCTGCTCACGCACCGGTACGGCCACCATGGCAGCATCCGAGTCATGGTCATAGGCATGGTCGGGTGGCTCAGCGTGTGATTCATCCTCCCAAGGCGCTGCGCTGCTGCGTGGGGGCATGTCGCGCACGGGCAAGGCTTGACCTTGCGGTGCTACAGGCGCAGCAACAGCAGGCTTCACAACCACCGGGGCAGGCACAGCGGCAGGCATAGCCTGCGCAGCTGGAGGCGACACGGGCTGCGGTTTGGGTTGCGTGCGGGGCGCGTTAATTAGAGTTTTTTTTTCAGCCGATGCCGCAGCGGCTTGGGGCTTGAAGGCCAGCAAGCGCAGCAGCACCATGGTCAGGGCTGCATATTCGTCGGGGGCCAGCCCCAGCTCTTGACGGCCATGCAAACACAGGCTGTAGAGCAGCTGGGTTTCATCGGCGGGCATCAGGGCTGCCAAACGGGCCAACTCGGCGGCTTCAGGATCAGCCGCATCGGCCTCGGCCATGCTGGGTACCGCTTGCAACACGGCCATGCGCTGCAAAACCATCGACATGTCTTCCAAGGTGGCGGCTGCACTCAGGCCATGCACACGCAAGGCTTCCGAAGTTTCCACCACCGATTGCCCATCACCGTGTGTGAGCGCCTCGATCAAACGGAACACATGCGAACGGTCAGCGCTGCCCAACATTTGGCGCACAGCAGCCTCTTGCAACTGGCCGCCACCATAGGCAATGGCTTGGTCGGTCAAACTCAGCGCATCGCGCATCGAACCGCGGGCAGCACGGGCCAAGAGGCGCAAAGCCTGGGGCTCAGACGCTATGTTTTCTTGCGCCAACACATGGCCCAAATGCTCCAACACGGTCTCGGGTGCCATGGGACGCAGGTTGAACTGCAAACAACGCGAGAGCACGGTGACCGGCACTTTTTGCGGATCGGTTGTTGCCAGCACAAACTTCAAGTACTCAGGTGGCTCTTCCAGTGTCTTCAACATCGCGTTAAACGCGGTGTTGGTAAGCATGTGCACCTCGTCAATCATGAAGACCTTGAAGCGGCCTTGCACGGGTTTGTACACCGCTTGCTCGAGCAAGCTCTGCACCTCGTCCACGCCACGGTTGGAAGCGGCATCCAATTCGGTGTAATCCACAAAGCGACCGGCATCAATGTCTGTGCAGGCTTGGCACACACCACACGGCTCGGCCGTGATGCCGCCGGTGCCGTCTAAACCCTGGCAGTTGAGCGACTTGGCCAACACCCGCGACACGGTGGTTTTGCCCACGCCACGTGTGCCAGTGAACAAATACGCATGGTGCAGACGCTGGGTGGTCAGCGCGTTGGTCAAGGCTTGCACCACGTGCTCTTGCCCCACCATCTCGGTGAAGGTTTTCGGGCGATATTTGCGGGCGAGCACGAGGTAAGACATAAGCGAATGATTCTAAGTGACCTACAATCATGTGTGACGGGCCTTCCCACATGGGGAAGCAGCCAACCGGGTCAGGCGGGGAACCGAGCAGCCCTAACTGCCGAGCCAGTGCTGGGGTCAAGGTCCGTCACCCTCCCCCCTTGTTTTTTATTCAGCTTGCTCTTTTTGAGCCCAGCGTCGCCATGCAAATGCCAAGGCAATGAGTGCGTTGATCACGACCATGGCCATCACAAACGTCTGGTACCACTGCGTACGCGCATGGTCTTTGCGTGCCTCCAGATCCGCCATGGCGCGCTCGGTGCGTTCGTGCGCTTGTGCACCTTGATCGCAAATGACGCGGCCAGCGCCATACGAGGTGGCTTCTTTTTGCTCATTGCGTTCGCAGTTTTGCAGCAGCTTGTCAGTGCTTTGGTGCAAATCTTTTTCGCGCTCAAACGCATACTCAAGCGTATCGATGTTCGCGTCATAGCGCAGATTGGCAATGAAATAGGCAGGCAAGCAGGTGAGCAACACAATCACCAAGCCCTGCTTTTGTTGGGACGTCAAGGTCATGACTGAGGCCCTAACAAAGACAAGATGGCCATCTCGATACGCGTATCGCCTTCAGCCGCATTCAAGCCCTCACGCAAAGAGGCAGGGCCTGCCGCATCGGCCACCAATTGAAGGTGCGCCACCAAGAGCTTGAATTGCGCTACCGCCAAGTCAGGATGCGCCTTGGCATCAAGCACCACCCCGCCATTGATTTTGATTTCTTGATCGGCCGCTTTGACCACAAAGTCATACTCAGCCCGTGCTTCTTCGGTCAGTCGCTGCACCTCATCGTGTGACAGGTGCAAGCGCTCGGCCTCCGCGGTGATCAGCTCTTGCTCTTTCGCGCTCATGGCGCCATCTTCAAACACCCGCATCAAGCGTTGTTTGAAGGCATCGCGGTCAATGCGCAGTTGATCGGTGAACGCCGAGGCCAGCAAGCCCGCAGGAATGGCAAAAATACCAATGCCCACCAAGGCCAAGACGACTGTGAGCGCACGTCCCATCGGCGTGATGGGAGAGATATCGCCGTAGCCCACAGAGGCCAAGGTAATGACCGCCCAGTAAATCGATTGCGGGATGTTTTCAAACTTATCCGGCTGCACGGGATGCTCGAACAAATAGCCCAAGCTGGCGGTCAAGATCACCAGCAACATCATCACAAACACCGATGCAAAAATAATCTGCCACTCACGCTTGATCACTTTGTAGAGCGTGTCCATGGCTGATGTGTAGCGCGTGAGCTTGAGCATGCGCATCAAGCGGAACACGCGCAAGAAACGCAAGTCCAGGTGTTGCTTGAAAAAGCTCTCCAGCAAGAACGGCAGAATCGCCAACAAGTCAATGATGGCCTGGCCCGACCGAATGTGTGACCAACGCGGCACTCGCAGCCCTTGGTACTCCGGATTTTCTGGGGCCGCATACAAACGCGCCGCATATTCCACGGTGAAGATGGAAAACGCCAACAAGTCAATCACATAGAACTCGCGTGCAAACAAAATATGCAGCGGCTCCACGGTTTCAAAAATCACGCAGCTGATCGACAACGCCACCCAAAACACAATGAAGTTGTCAAAGTACACATGCAAGCGGCCGGAGTGTCCGGTGGGCTCTAACAAGGCAAAGACTTTGGCGCGAAAGCTGCGTCCTGCATTGAGTGCTTGAAACTCATGCCAAGCGGGAATCAACTGGCGCGAGAGTTTGAACATTCGCATCAATCGCATCAATCGCAACACGCGCAGCATCTCGACATCCACATCGATGAAACGCGCAAAGTAAAACGGTGCAATCGCAATGAAGTCAATCAAGGCATAAAAACTCAGGGCATAGCGCAAGCGTGGGAAACGCGAAGCCGCAAAGTCGGGGTGCAAATTGGCGGTGGCCACACGCAACAGGTATTCGACCGAGAAGATCGCCACCGTGACCACATCAAACAGATGGAACCACGCCGCATTGGCGTCGTACAAAGGCGGCACATGCTCCAGCACCACGGCCAGCACACTGACGATGATCAAGAACGCAATCGAACGCTCCACAGTGCGGTGTAGCCCCTCGTCGAACGAGTGATCAAACAGCCATTTGTAGAGGAATACCAATACGCCGTTGGAGGATTTGTTGTGTGTGGTCGTCGAGGTCATGTGCCAATTATGTTGGCCTCGACGCGTTGTTTACCTAAGTAAACATATTCGCTTTATTGACCAAAATCAATGAAGCGCTTTTTTCGGTCGCTGTTGACCGCACCGCGAATTTGCTGAATCAGCAAACCCTTCACATCGTTTTGCAGGGCTTGCATGCGCAAGCTGATGTAGCGGCTCTTGGCTTGGGCGGCGTCGAGCTTAGACTCGGATAAGGCCTGCAACCACAAACCGTCGTGGCGCACGCCTTCTTCCAACTCGCGCATCACCAGGGACCGAACCATGTCAGACGGGGCTTGAGACATCTGCACTCCAGGAGCTAGGGGTGCTTGGATTCTGCCAGTCCTTGAAGAAGTCAGGTAAATTAGATGCACCCTCACCCGATACCCAGCGACCATGTCTGAACTGATTGGCTACGACGCCTACTCCCCCAAAGAAATTGCCCTCAAGGTAGAAACCGTGGGCGTGACCAAGGCCCACATGGCCACCCTGCCCCTGGTCATGCTGGGCATGTTGGCCGGCGCCTTCATTGGTTTGGGCGGCATGCTGTTTGTGATCGTCAAATCAGATCCCACGCTGAGCTTTGCGGTGAGTCAATTGCTCGGTGGTTTGGTGTTTTGTCTGGGGCTTTTATTGGTGGTGATTGCAGGGGCCGAACTGTTCACGGGCAACAACTTGCTCGCCATGGCTTGGGCTGACCAAAAAATCACCACCTCCGAGGTGTTGCGCAATTGGCTGTGGGTCTGTGCAGCCAACTTTGTGGGCGCAGCGGGCTTGGCTGTGTTGGTTTACTTCAGTGGCCACACGCACATGAATGGCGGTGGCATTGGCCAGGCCGTGCTGCGGATTGCCGTAGCCAAACAGAACCTGGTTTGGCATGAAGCGTTTTTTCGGGGCGTGCTGTGCAATGTGCTGGTCTGCATGGCCGTATGGATGGCCATGGCCGGGCGTAGCGTGATAGACAAAGCGATTGCCATCATTTTTCCGATCACCGCGTTTGTGGCGGCCGGGTTTGAACACAGCATTGCCAATATGTACTTCATGCAACTGGCGCTGCTGATTCAATACTTCGAGCCAAGCACCGCTGGCAGTGTGGCAATCACCTGGAGCGGCATGTGGGGCAACTTGCTGCCTGTGATCTTGGGTAATTTGATCGGCGGCAGTGTGCTGGTGGGCATGGTTTATTTTGTGATCTACCGCGCGGGCGCCGCCAAAGATTAGCCCCCAAGATCAGTCTTGCATCGCCTCGCGCATGGCTTGCAGCAAGCTCTCGCTCTCATGCGCGCCCGAGACACCGACCTTGCGGTTCATGATGAAAAACGGCACGCCACTGATGCCCATCTCGCGTGCTGCCGTGTCGCTGTCAATGGTTTGGCTGTGCAGGGCTGAATTTTCCAAATGCCCGAGTGCTTCCTCACGCCCCATACCCGCAGACTCAGCAATCGCCAGCAAGTCTTCCGCTTGGGTCAAGTCGCGGCCTTCAATGAAATAAGCCTTGAACAAGGCCTCCACCATGCGGTCTTGAGCCTCGCCGGGCTCGGCAGCGGCAATCAAGCTGTGCGCCACCACGGTGTTGGGCTGGCGTGCAATGCGGTCAAACTCAAACGCAATGCCCACCTCAGCACCCACACCTTTGACCCGGTCATAGATGCTGTCTGCGCGATCGCCAAACTTGCTCATCACATACACCTCGCGATCAATTCCCTCGGGGGGCATGTCCGGGTTGAGTTGGAAGGTGTGCCACCGCACATGGGGCGTGACCTCGGGGTGGGCCTCGGCCAACAGGGCCAAAGCGCCCTCTAGGCGGCGCTTGCCGACATAGCACCAGGGACAAACAACATCGGAGACAACATCAATGGTGAGCGTTTTCATGGGGGTACTTGGTTTCTGCCACAATGCCCCAACTGTAGCTGTATCAGCCAACTCAGAGAGGAAATACCCATGGCAAGCGATCTGATCAAACACATCACCGACACCACCTTTGAAGCAGACGTCCTGCAAGCCGACAAGCCCGTCTTGGTCGACTACTGGGCCGAATGGTGTGGTCCCTGCAAAATGATCGCCCCCATCTTGGACGAAGTCTCTGCCGCTTACGAAGGCAAGCTGCAAATTGCCAAGATGAATGTGGACGAAAACCGCGACATTCCTGCCAAGTTTGGCATCCGTGGTATCCCTACCCTGATGTTGTTCAAGGGCGGCCAACTCGCAGCCACCAAAGTGGGCGCGATGAGCAAGGCGCAATTGACCGCCTTCATTGACCAACAACTGGCCTAAATCCGGCCCCACCCCACACAAGCCCGCTCGATTCTTCAATCGGCGGGCTTTTTTCCTGTCATAATCAAATCCGAATTCACCAACTGCCCATGAGGCTGCTGGTTCCCTGCCAGGGCTTGAATTCCGGTCCAGAGGCACTTCACGCCTCGCTCACGACCTCCCCCCAATTTTTTAACGAACTCCCTTTTTGGAGTCCTCTATGCACCTGAACGAACTCAAGGCACTGCACGTGTCTGAAGTGCTGAAACAAGCCGAAGAACTCGAAATCGAAAACACCGGCCGCATGCGCAAGCAAGAGCTGATGTTTGCCATCATCAAAAAGCGCGCC
>Ga0228699_1000474_pt1 | contig 29733 bp, 27 predicted proteins | sample McNCre217_Aug_MG_FD_178016 | JGI IMG/M metagenome (GOLD analysis project Ga0228699, IMG submission 178016) | Freshwater microbial communities from McNutts Creek, Athens, Georgia, United States - 2-17_Aug_MG | ecosystem: Environmental > Aquatic > Freshwater > Creek | place: USA: Georgia... | reverse complement strand
ACATGCCGCCGGCTTCGTTGATGCCTTCTTGCAAGATTTGACCGGCCACGTCTTCTTTGTAGTACATCACTTGGTCTTTGTCGACCGGTGTGTACTGTTGACCTGCGGGGTTGTAAATACCGATTTGGCGGAACAAGCCTTCCATACCAAAGGTACGGGCTTCGTCCACCAAAATTGGCACCACGCGTGGGCCCAAAGCTTGGTCACGCAAGAGTTGCGTGAGGAAGCGCACATAGGCTTGGGTGGTCGAGATTTCACGGCCTTCGGCGGTGGGCTCCATCACCGATTTGAAAATGTCCAACGACGGCACGGTGAAGCTTTCTTCAGCTTTCGTGCGGCGGTGTGGCAAGTAACCGCCCAAGGCCTTGCGGCGCTCGTGCAGGTACTGCATTTCAGGGGTGTCGTCCGCCGGCTTGTAGAACGGAATCTTCGACAACTCGCTGTCTGGCACCGGAATGTTGAAGCGGTCACGCATGTAACGGATGTCATCGTCCGTGAGCTTCTTGGTTTGGTGCACGTTGTTCTTGCCCTCACCGGCTTTGCCCATGCCAAAACCTTTGACGGTCTTGATCAGCAACACGGTAGGCTGACCTTTGTGGTTGACGGCCTCGTGGTAAGCGGCGTAGACCTTTTGTGGGTCATGGCCGCCGCGCTTCAGCGCCCAGATTTCGTCGTCGCTCATGTGCGAGACCATTTCCAGGGTGCGTGGATCGCGGCCGAAGAAATGCTTGCGCACGTAGGCGCCGTCGTTGGCTTTGAAGGCTTGGAAGTCGCCGTCCAGCGTTTCCATCATGATCTTGCGCAGAGCACCGTCTTTGTCGCGGGCCAACAGCTTGTCCCACTCGCTGCCCCACAAAAGTTTGATCACGTTCCAACCGGAGCCACGGAATTCACCTTCGAGTTCTTGCACGATCTTGCCGTTGCCGCGCACAGGGCCGTCCAAACGTTGCAAGTTGCAGTTGACCACGAAGATCAGGTTGTCGAGTTTTTCACGCGCGGCCAAGCCGATGGCACCCAAAGATTCGACTTCGTCCATCTCGCCGTCGCCGCAGAACACCCAGACCTTGCGGTTTTCGGTGTTGGCGATGCCGCGAGCGTGCAAGTACTTCAAGAAGCGCGCTTGGTAGATGGCCATCAAGGGGCCCAAGCCCATCGACACCGTGGGGAACTGCCAGAACTCAGGCATGAGTTTGGGGTGTGGGTAGCTGGACAAACCTTTGCCATCCACTTCTTGACGGAAGTTGAGCAACTGCTCTTCGGTCAAACGACCTTCGAGGTAGGCACGGGCGTACACGCCGGGTGACACGTGACCTTGGATGTACAAGCAGTCGCCACCATGGTTTTCGCTCTCGGCGTGCCAGAAGTGGTTAAAGCCGGCACCAAACATGTGGGCCAATGAAGCGAAGGAGCCGATGTGGCCACCCAAGTCGCCACCGTCTTCGGGGTTGTGGCGGTTGGCTTTGACCACCATGGCCATCGCGTTCCAGCGCATGTAGGCGCGCAGGCGCTCTTCAATTTCAATGTTGCCAGGGCAATGCGCTTCCTGGTCAGGTTCAATGGTGTTGACGTAACCCGTGTTGGCTGAGAACGGCATGTCGATGCTGCTTTCGCGAGCATGCTCTAACAACTGCTCTAACAAGAAGTGCGCACGCTCGGGCCCCTCCGCGTTGATGACGGCGGACAGCGCGTCCATCCATTCACGGGTTTCTTGGCTATCGGTATCGTTTGCGGCGAAAGTGCGCAAATCGTTCGGTTGTGCTGACATGCTTGTCTCCTATGTGTTGCACTTGTTATGACTCGAATGTAGCGAAGTTTCGCACATTTTTAACAAATTTCAAATAGCGACTGTTGATTTCTTATTATGAAATTTAAAGGCCAACCATAATCCTTGTTCCATGAACAAAACCCGCTCTTCTTCCTTGTTTTATCCATTGATCCACCGCTGGCGCCAGTGGTGGCGCATGCAAACGCCCAGTCGCCAAGACCGCTATGCGTTCATTGCGCCCTTGGCAGCGGTGGTGCTGTTCATGGCAGCGATCACCAGTGCGTTTTGGTATTTGAAATACGAGGAACTGGAGCGCGAACAAGAAGTGGTGCGACGCGATGTGGAGTACGCACAACAGCGCCTGCGTTTGCGGCTGTTGGACAAGCAAGAACAGGTCATGCGCATTGCGCGCGACATTGCCAACCACGAAACCAACTCGGCAGGGTTTTTACGCGATGCGCAAAACCTGCTCAACCAAACCCCAGAACTGACCAGCCTCACTTGGCTGGACGCCCGCAACCGGGTGCGGGCCAACTACGCCAGCGCCACAGCCAGCCCCAGTGCCATCCATCAAGTTGGCGAGTCCCTCAGCCACACCGAAACCCAAAGCACTTTCGATTTGGCGCGTGATTTACGTCAGCCCGTCTACTCGCAACCCATTACCTACACACACGCCAGCCAAGCCTCGATCACGCAACTTCAGGTGCAAGTGCCGATCATGAACCACGCCAAATTTGAAGGCGTGGTGATGGCCGAATACACCATGGACGGCATCTTGCGCTATGCCGTTCCCGACGAGATTGCCAGCAAATACGCAGTGTCCTTGCGCGATGCCAACAACAACGTGCTGGCCGGCCAAGCCAACAAGGCCCGCCCCCGTGTGACCGAGGTCTTGCCTTGGTTGCTCAAAACCAATGAATACGAGGTGCCCATCACACCCGTGGGCTATGCCCTGTCCTTGCACGCCCAAACCTACCGCACCTCACAAGGTTTGATTGGCAACGGCATGTTCTGGCTGGTCACCTTGCTCAGTGCGATGACAGCCTGGATGCTGATTGGCACCTGGCAACACACGCGCCGACGCGTGCAAGCCCAGCAAGCCCTGATTGCAGAGACGAATTTTCGACGCGCGATGGAAAACTCGGTGCTCACAGGCATGCGCGCCATGGACCTCAAAGGTCGCATCACCTATGTGAACACCGCGTTTTGTCAGATGACGGGCTGGCGTGAAGACGAACTGGTGGGACGTGAACCCCCTTTTCCTTATTGGCCTGAGGAAGATCGTCAAAGCTTGCAAGAAAAGTTGCTGCAAGAGCTCGAAGGCAACACCACTGCCAGCGGCTTTCAAGTGCGCGTCAAACGCAAAGACGGCCAGATTTTTGATGCCCGCTTGTATGTGTCACCCTTGATCGATGCGCGCGGCCAACAAACCGGCTGGATGACGTCAATGACCGACATCACCGAACCCAACCGCATTCGCGAGCAACTCTCGGCCTCTCATGACCGCTTCACCACGGTGCTCGAAGGCTTGGACGCTTCGGTTTCGGTCGCGCCCTTGGGCAGCCAAGAGTTGCTGTTTGCCAACAAGCTGTACCGCCAGTGGTTCACCACCACCACCGAAGGCCACCTGAACTTGGTGGCGCAAGCCGGATTGCCGCGCACCTCGGCACAAAACGCAGCCGCAGAAACCAGCACGCTGGATACGCGCGAAGATGCCGACGACTCACTCGCCGGCTTTCCAAGTGACGAGATCGCCACAGCCACCCCGGCTCCCCGCGAAAACGCCGAGATTTTTGTCCCCCAATTGGGCAAGTGGTTGGAAGTGCGCTCGCGCTACCTCAACTGGGTCGATGGACGCTTGGCGCAAATGGTGATTGCCACCGACATCACGCCGAGGCGTCAAGCCGAAGAGCAATCACAAGCCCAAGCTGAACGTGCCCAGTCAGCCAGCCGCTTGATCACCATGGGTGAGATGGCGTCCAGCGTTGCGCATGAGCTGAACCAACCGCTGACCGCCATCAACAACTACTGCAACGGCATGGTCTCGCGCATCAAATCCAACAACTTGAGCGAAACCGACTTGCTCACGGCACTGGAGAAAACCGCCCACCAAGCCCAACGCGCCGGGCAAATCATTCAGCGCATCCGCAGCTTTGTGAAGCGCAGCGAGCCCAACCGCACCATGGCCGAGGTGGCGCCCATGGTGGCCGAAGCGGTTGAACTCGCCGGCATTGAATTGCGTCGACGCCAAGTGCGCCTGAGCCAAGTGGTGGCGCAGCGCTTGCCCAAGCTGCATGTGGACCCCATCTTGATCGAACAGGTGCTGGTCAACCTGATGAAGAACGCGGCGGAATCGATTGACTCATCGGAGCGCCCGTCCAGCCGCCGCCAGGTCGAACTCAAGGTCGTGCCACGCACCGAAGAAGGCCAGGCCGTCGTGGAGTTCAGCGTCAGCGACACAGGCCGGGGTTTGGCGCCCGAAGTGCTCGAGCGTTTGTTTGAAGCCTTCTTCTCGACCAAGCCCGAAGGCATGGGCATTGGCCTGAATTTGTGCCGCAGCATTGTCGAATCCCACCAAGGCCGAATGAAGGCTGAGAACCTCTACAATGCCGATGAAATCACGGGCTGTCGCTTTTCCTTCTGGATACCGGCCCGCTAAGGTTGGAGTTTTTTTGATGAGCTTGATTCCCAAAAAAGGTACGGTCTATGTTGTCGATGATGACGAGGCCGTTCGCGACTCACTGCAATGGTTGTTAGAAGGCAAAGACTACCGTGTGCGTTGCTTCGATTCCGCAGAAACTTTCCTCAGCCGCTACGATGCGCGCGAAGTCGCCTGCTTGATTGTGGACATCCGCATGGGTGGCATGACCGGCTTGGAGCTGCAAGACAAACTGATTGAACGCAAATCGCCCCTGCCTATCGTCTTCATCACCGGTCACGGCGATGTGCCCATGGCGGTGAACACCATGAAAAAAGGCGCGATGGACTTCATCCAAAAGCCCTTCAAAGAAGAAGATCTGGTCAGCCTGGTCGAGCGCATGCTCGAACACGCCAAAGACGCATTTGCCGAATACCAACAAGCCGCCAGCCGCGACGCGCTGATGGCCAAGCTCACCACCCGTGAAGCCCAAGTGTTGGAACGCATCGTGGCCGGTCGCTTGAACAAGCAAATTGCCGACGACCTGGGCATCAGCATCAAAACCGTGGAAGCGCACCGCGCCAACATCATGGAAAAGCTCAATGCCAACACCGTCGCCGATTTGCTCAAAACAGCACTCGGACAAAACGCACCCAAGGCTTAATGTTCCAAAGTTCGCGCTGAGACGCTCGCCGCGACACCCCACCCACAACGCCCGTTCACCACGGGCGTTTTCAATTCCACCTTCTCGCTGTATACACAAGACCATGACTGCACAACTGATTGACGGCAATGCACTTTCCAAACAACTGCGCGCCCAAGTGGCTGCCGACACCGCCCAGCTCAAAGCCCGAGGGCTGACACCTGGCTTGGCCGTGGTGCTGGTGGGCGACAACCCTGCCAGCCAGGTCTATGTGCGCAACAAGGTCAAAGCTTGCGAAGAAGCGGGCTTGCATTCGGTGCTCGAAAAATACGAAGCCAGCATGAGCGAAGCCGATTTGTTGGCCCGCGTGGAAGCGCTCAACAACGATGACAGTATTCACGGCATCTTGGTGCAACTGCCCTTGCCTGCCCACATCGACGCCCAAAAAGTGATCGAAGCCATCAGCCCGGCCAAGGATGTGGACGGTTTTCACATCGCCAGCGCAGGCGCCTTGATGACGGGCATGCCCGGCTTTTGGCCCTGCACGCCTTATGGCTGCATGAAGATGTTGGAGAGCATTGGCTACGACCTCAAAGGCAAACACGCGGTGGTGATTGGTCGCAGCAACATCGTGGGCAAACCCATGGCCTTGATGCTGCTGCAAAAAGATGCCACGGTGACGGTGGCCCACTCACGCACCCAAAACCTCAAAGCACTCACCCTGCAAGCTGACGTGATCGTGGCCGCAGTGGGCAAACGCAATGTGCTGACGGCCGACATGGTCAAACCCGGCGCGGTGGTGCTCGACGTGGGCATGAACCGCAACGATGAAGGCAAACTTTGTGGCGATGTGGACTTTGAGGGCGTGAAAGAAGTCGCTGGCTACATCACCCCGGTGCCCGGTGGCGTGGGGCCGATGACCATCACCATGTTGTTGGTCAACACCTTGGAATCGGCGCAACGGGCCTTATCTGATCGCTGAGGTATTGGCGATCGTTGCGGGTTCAGACGCTCTGCCAAGCTGAGCGGCCAGCACTTGCTGCGGCTCCTCGCTTCGCTCTTGATGTCGCCGCATCAAGCGCTGACCACTCAGCTTGGCAACGGGTGTGGGCTTTCAAAATTCGTAATTTATTTCTGGAAAACATTGCATGTCACTGAACAACCCATTGCTCGACTTTTCAGACCATCCGCTATTCGACGCTATCCAGCCAGCGCACATTGCGCCTGCACTCGACCAGCTGTTGCCTGCTGCGGATGCAGCGCTTGAGCAGGTCACCGCAGCTGACTTCCCAGCTGAATGGAAAGCCATTGCCGCAGTACTTGACGTGGCCACCGAAAAACTCAGCCGCGCTTGGGGTGCTGTGAGCCATTTGCATTCTGTGGCCGACACGCCCGAACTGCGTGCGGCTTACACCGAGGCACTGCCACGCGTGACAGAGTTCTACACGCGACTGGGCGCTGACGAGCGTTTGTATGCCAAGTACAAAGCGATTGATGTGGCCAGCTTGAACGCCGAGCAAAAACACGCCCACAGCTTGGCCATGCGCAACTTTGTGCTCTCGGGTGCCGAGCTGGTGGGCGCAGCCAAAGAACGCTTTGCTGCGATTCAAGAGCGCCAAGCTGAGGTGAGCCAAAAGTTCAGCGAGAACGTGCTGGACGCCACTGACCAATGGTCAGCCATCGTCACCACCGACGAGTTAGCCGGTGTGCCCGACGATGTGCTGCAAACCACACGCGCTGCGGCAGAGAAAGATGGCGTGGCGGGTCACAAACTGAATTTGAAAATGCCGTGCTACCTGCCCATCATGCAGTTCGCCCACAGCTCAAGCCTGCGCGAAAAGCTCTACCGCGCCTATGCCACGCGCGCGTCCGACCAATCGCAAGCCGTGCAGGCAGGAAAAACCGAACAAGACAACACACCGTGGGTGAAAGAAATTTTGGCTCTGCGCCAAGAAGAAGCGCAGCTCTTGGGCTATGCCAACTATGCTGAGGTGTCGCTGGCCACGAAGATGGCGCAGTCGCCCACCGAGGTGATGACCTTCTTGCGCGACCTGGCCCAACGCGCCCGCCCCTACGCTGAACAAGACGTGGCCGAAATGCGCGCCTTTGCCGCCGAACATCTGAACCTGCAAGACCCAGAGCCGTGGGACTGGCCCTACATTGGCGAAAAGCTCAAAGAAGCGCGCTATGCCTTCAGCGAGCAAGAAGTCAAACCGTACTTCACCGCGCCCAAGGTGCTGGCCGGTTTGTTCAAGATTGTGGAGACCTTGTTTGAGGTCAGCATTCGCCGCGACCAAGCGCCCGTGTGGCATCCGGCTGTGGAGTTTTACCGCATCGAACGCCACACCGAAGACACGCGCGCACGTGGCCTGCCGCCCGTGCTGGTGGGCCAGTTCTACCTCGATCCCGGTGCACGCGCTGGCAAAAGCGGCGGTGCGTGGATGGACGATGTGCGGGCCCGCTGGCTGCGCCCCGACACAGGCACCTTGCAAACCCCGGTGGCACATTTGGTCTGCAACTTCGCCGAAAGTGTGGGCAACAAGCCACCGCTGCTCACGCACGACGATGTGATCACCCTCTTCCACGAATGCGGTCACGGCCTGCACCACATGCTCACCCAAGTGAACGAGCGTGATGTGTCGGGCATCAGTGGCGTCGAATGGGACGCGGTCGAGTTGCCCAGCCAGTTCATGGAAAACTTCTGTTGGGAGTGGAGTGTGTTGCGCCACATGACCGCGCATGTGGACACGGGCGAACCTTTGCCCCGCGAACTGTTCGACAAAATGCTGGCCGCCAAGAACTTCCAAAGCGGTTTGCAAACCCTACGCCAAATCGAGTTCTCGCTGGTGGACATGCGTTTGCACACCGAGGGCGAAAAAGCGCAAGACTTCATGCAGGTGCTGCGCGATGTGCGTGCCGAAGTGGCCGTGCTGCCAAGTCCTGCTTGGGGTCGCACGCTGCACACCTTCAGCCACATTTTTGCGGGTGGGTATGCGGCGGGCTATTACAGCTACAAATGGGCCGAAGTCCTGTCAGCCGATGCCTACGCCGCGTTTGAAGAAACCGCAGGTGCCGACGGCGAACCCAGCATTGAAACCGGCCGCCGCTACCGCGAAGCGATTTTGGAAGCCGGTGGCAGCCGCCCTGCCATGGAATCGTTCAAAGCCTTTCGCGGCCGTGCGCCCCAGCTCGACGCCTTGTTGCGCCACCAAGGCATGAGCCGTTGAAGCTCAGAACATAAGCCACTGGGGCTCGGACATGAAACGCTGAGGTTTAGAACTTCAGCGTCTTCACACCCGTAGAGGTGCCCAGCAAGCACACCTGCGCTTTTTGATGCGCAAACACACCCACGGTGACCACGCCCGGCCATTGGCTGACGTCGGTTTCAAACTGCAAGGGGTCGCTGATTTTCAAGCCTGTCACATCAACAATGTGCTGGCCGTTGTCGGTGACCAAGGGGTGACCGTCTTTCAAACGCACTTTGGCGCTGCCACCCATGGCTGCGAATTGGCGCATCACACGTGCCGTGGCCATGGGAATCACTTCCACCGGCAAGGGAAACGCGCCGAGCGCATCCACCAATTTGCTCTCGTCAGCAATGCAGACAAACATCTTGGATTGGGCGGCGACAATTTTTTCGCGCGTCAAGGCGGCACCACCACCTTTGACCATGTGGCCTTGGTGGTCGATCTCGTCAGCGCCGTCAATGTAGACCGACAGACTCTCCACATCCGCCGCTTCAAACACCTGAATGCCCAAGGCTTGCAAGCGTTCGGTGGACGCGACTGAGCTCGACACCGCGCCCTTGATTTGGTCCTTGATGGTGGCCAAAGCGTCGATGAATTTATTCACGGTAGAGCCTGTGCCCACGCCCACCACCTCGCCGGGCACCACGTATTGCAAGGCGGCTTGGCCCACCAAAGTCTTCAATTCATCTTGCGTCAGGGGGGCGGCGTGTTGTGGGGTGCTCATGGGCGAAAATCCGAGGTTGTATTGACCAAAGCTTGAGATTATCCATGTCGTTGTTGCCCTATTCGCTCGCCCGCCCTTTTCTGTTTGCTTGTGCTCCTGAAACCGCCCATGAGCACACGCTGGCCATGCTGGCGCGCACCCAAAACACACCGCTGGCCTGGGCCTACTGCCAAACCCGCGTGCAAGACCCCATTGAATTGGCCGGTTTACGCTTTCCCAACCGCGTTGGCTTGGCTGCAGGTTTGGACAAGAACGCCCACTGCATCGACGGCTTGGCGGCCATGGGTTTTGGCTTTGTCGAAGTCGGCACCGTCACCCCCAAAGGCCAGCCCGGCAATCCGAAGCCCCGCATGTTCCGTTTGCCGCAAGCCAACGCCCTGATCAACCGCCTGGGTTTCAACAACGAAGGTTTGGACGCTTTCTTGGCCAATGTGAAACTGGCCAAATTCCGCAGCAAGTCAGGCACCCCCATGCTGCTGGGCTTGAACATCGGCAAGAACGCGGCCACGCCCATCGAGAGCGCAGCGGACGACTACCTGATTTGCCTGGACGGCGTGTACCCGCATGCCGACTACGTGACCGTGAACATCTCCAGCCCCAACACCAAAAATCTGCGCGAACTGCAAAGCGACGAGGCATTGGACGCACTGATTGGCACCCTGGCCAAACGCCGCGCCGAACTGGCCCAACAGCACCACAAGCAAGTGCCAGTGTTCATCAAGATCGCACCTGATCTGGACAGCGATCAAGTGGCGGTGATTGCCGCCACCTTGAAGCGCCACTGCGTGCATGAAGGCACGCCTTCGTGGGGCGTGATCGCCACCAACACGACCATCGCACGCGATGCGGTCCAAGGCATGGCCCATGCTGACGAAACCGGCGGCCTGTCAGGCGCACCTGTGTTTGAAAAGAGCAATGCCGTGATTCGCCAGCTGCGCGCCGCCATGGGCCCGAACTTTCCCATCATTGGCGTGGGCGGCATTTTGAGCGGCGCCGATGCGGTGGCCAAAATCCAAGCGGGTGCAGACGTGGTGCAGATTTACACCGGCTTGATTTACAAAGGCCCGGCCCTTGTGAAAGAAGCCGCGCTGGCCATCCGCGATCACGCTTGATCGCACCTGATCATGCTGATCGCATGCATCGGCCTCAGGCAAATATCGTGCGATAGCCTTCAAACCGCTTGGACCAATACACATGGTTCAAGCGCTCGGCTTTGACGCCGGTTTTTTCATTCGCTGCATGGATGAATTTGCCGGACCCGATGTAGATGCCCACATGGGAGAACGAGCTGCCTAAGGTGTTGAAAAACACCAAATCGCCAGGATGGGCTTGGCTGGGGTCAATGGGTTTGCTGATCGCAGCCATCTGTGCTGCGTTGCCACGCAAGGCAATGCCTGCAGATTCTTTGTAGACAAAGCTCACCAGCCCTGAGCAGTCAAAACCGGTGTGCAATTTTTTGCCACCGTACACATAGTTGCGATCCAGCATGGCCATGGCTTGCATGACCACGTCTTGGCGCTTGGCTGGGTTGTTCGGATAAGAGGCGTCGCTGCTCGGTGCTTCTGTGACGACCTGCCGCGGCGAGCTGGCGCAGCCAAACAGCAGAGGCGCCAAGCAAGCACTGAGAAACAAGCGTTTATCCATCCGCTACATCCTAGGCCAAGGCCCGCACCACGGCTTGACCAATGGCCAGCGAACTGGTCAAACCCGGTGACTCAATGCCAAACAAATTCACCAAACCCTTGACGCCATGAACAGCCGGACCTTGGATGCAAAAGTCCGCCGCCGCTTCTTGCGGGCCAGAGATTTTGGGGCGTATTCCTGCATAGCCCGCTTGCAACGCACCATCGCGCAAAGCGGGCCAGTATTTGCGGACCTCGGTGTAGAAGAGTTGCTCGTGCTCTGGCGACACCACCAAATCGTCAGGACTCTCCACCCACTGGACATCGGGGCCAAATTTGGCTTGGCCGCCCAGATCGAGCGTCAAATGCACGCCCAAACCTGCCGCTTCAGGCACGGGATAGATCAAACGCGAGAACGGTGACTTGCCCGCCAAGGTGAAGTAATTGCCTTTGGCAAAGTAGGCTTGGGGCACATGCTGCGGGGCCAAACCTTGGAACTTCTTGGCAAGCCAGGGCGCGGTCAAACCCGCTGCGTTGACCACGGTTTGGGCCATCAACTCGCTGCCATCGGCCATCTGCAACACAATGCCTTCGTCCAGACACACAGCGCCCAGCACAGGCGACGCCAGGGCAACGATGCCGCCTGCGTTTTCAAAATCGCCTTGCAAGCTGAGCATCAAACCATGGCTGTCCACAATGCCTGTGCTCGGCGAATGCAAAGCACCCACACAAGACAAGGCGGGCTCCATGGCGTGCACGGTGGCGGCGTCGAGCATCACCACATCGCTGACGCCGTTGGTATGGGCTTTTTCCAAGATGGCTTGCAATGCTGGCAGCTGAGATGCCTGGGTGGCCACAATCAATTTGCCACAGCGTTGGTGGCCGATGCCGCGCTCGGCTGCATAGGCATAAAGCATGTCACGCCCTTGCACGCACAGCGTGGCTTTGAGCGAGCCTTGTGGGTAATAAATGCCCGCGTGAATCACTTCGCTGTTGCGCGAACTGGTGCCGGTGCCAATCGCGTCTGCAGTCTCCAGCACCAACCATTCGCGACTGTCTGCGGGCGCAGCTTGCACCAAAGCACGCGCCACGGCCAAACCCACCACACCTGCACCAATCACTACGCCATTGACTTTGTCCAACCTCGATCTCCTCGTTTCACGGTCCTCTTTCGCACCCCCTATTAGAACCAAAACAACGAAGGTTCAGGCAAGGTTCATACAAGGTTCATAGGGGCCATAAAAAAACGGCACCCGAAGGTGCCGTTTTGAGGTCTTGGAAAACCTGAAGGGGTCAGCGTTGAATCAACGCTTTTTGGCGGCTGGCTTGCCAGCGTTCAATGCATTGGCAGCCAATGTTTTGTAATTGGCTTCGGCCACTTCTGTGGCTTGCTTGACAGCTTTTTGAACCGACTCCAAGGCGTTGTTGCCAGCGGACACAGCGGTTTTGAAAGCGGCCACAGCAGCTTCAGAGCCAGCTGGTGCGTTTTTAGCAGCGTTGTCGACCATGGCGTGGAAAGCTTTTTGGGCTTCGGCGACTTTTTCTTCCAAGCTGCCTGTGAAGTGCGAACCGGTGCCGGTGGCGATTTCATACAGGTGGCGGTTGTAAGCCACAGCCTTTTCAGCCAAAGGCTGGAACAGGCTGGCTTGCAGGGCCAACAGCTCTTGGGCGTCTTTCACGCTCAATGCAGCAGATGCTTGTTTTTGTGAATCAGCCAAAGTGGACTTGGCAGCAGCCAAGTTCAATTCGATGAGTTGCTCAACGCCAGAAAAGGCCTTGTTGGTCAAACCCACCAAAGTTTCCAAATTGGCTTTGTTGGCAGCGATCACTTGTTCAGGGGTCAGGTTCATTTCAAATCTCCAAAAATAACAAAAGGTCAATGGAACTGCTCTGAACCTGCCCCAGTGGGCTGCGTTATGTTGCAGTGCAGCATGGCATGAATTTTAAGAACAAACCTCGTGTTGGCAAGCGTTTTGAACCAAAAAGGTGCGCTTTTAGAGGTGGCAGACTAAATCCTGCCTATCCTCATTCTGCGCCATGGCTCCAGTGTTTGTCCCATTCAGCTTTGTAAAGACGGGCCAAGTCTGGGGATTTCAAAATCAAAAAATTCTCAGCATTTCTGGTTTCTGCGGAGTTTGTGAAATTAAAACTCCCCGTGATGACCACCGCCCCATCGATCACCATCACCTTGTTGTGCGCAATGGCGTGCTGGCCATCGCCACGCAGGGGCACACGACCTTGGCGCAGCAAATCCACCACATAGCGGTTGGTTTGTTCGCTCTTTTGATCGAGCAACACACGCACCGCCACGCCCCGCGCATGCGCCCGTAACACCGCTTGTGCAATCGCATTGTGGGTAAAGCTGTAGGCTTGGACCAACACCTCGTGCTGGCTGGCATCGACCGCTTTGACAATGGCGGCGGCAGACCCAGCCGGGGGTGAAAAGTAAACACCCAAAACTTCCACCTGAGCCCCTGCCCCAGGATTGGCATGGGCTACGCCCCATGCTTCGCCACCACCGCGCCATGTGCCCAAGGCTTGAAACAACACGCCGCTCAGCAGCAAGAAACCCACAGTCCATCTTTTTTTCATGCGGGAATGCTAAACGGCAAATTTGTTATTTGATATTTTTAATAATTCAAAAGGCAAATAATTGATTTATGCCGATTGTCATTTTCAAGACCGCTGGCGAACCACCCCATTCAGCCTCGTAGTAAAGTCGCCAAGCTTTGACCTCACACCACGCCCCCTCCCACACCTCGCACGAGCTGTCGCCAGCCACCCGTCGGGCGATTTTTCTGTTGTCCTTGGGCACATTTGCCAGCATGGCAGTGCAACGCATTTGCGACCCCATGCTGCCCGAGCTCTCGCGCGTGTTCAACGTCCCCATCAGCGAAGCGGCCCAGGTCATTTCCATGTTTGCCATCGTCTACGGGCTGATGCAACTCTTTTACGGCCCCGTCGGTGACCGTTGGGGCAAGTACCGCGTGGTCATCCTGGCCACGCTGGGCTGCAGCGTGGGCTGTGTGCTGTCGGCACTGAGCGGGAATTTGGAATTTTTGGTGGCCTCGCGTGTTGGCACCGCGCTGGCTGCGGCAGCCGTGATTCCCATCTCGCTGGCCTGGGTCGGTGACACCGTGCACTACCAGCAGCGACAAGAAACGCTGGCCCGTGTCGGCCTGGGCACCATGCTGGGTATCACGGCAGGCCAGCTATTTGGCGGTTTGTTGACCGACACCTTGGGCTGGCGCTGGGCCTTTGTGCTGATGGCTGTCGTGTTCAGTGCGGTGAGTTTTTTGCTCTGGCGGCATGAAGGCCGTTTGGAAACACCACCTCATCCGGACCACGCACCCGCTGGTTTTTTCAAACAACTGCAACAGGTGGCCAGCGATGTTTGGGCACGTACGCTGTTGAGCGTGGCTTTGCTGGAAGGTGCGTCGATTTTTGGCTTGCTGGCCATCACCGCATCGCACCTGCATCACACACATGGCATGTCGTTGACACTGGCAGGCACCACCACGGCCTTGTTTGGCTTGGGTGGCATGGCGTACATGGCGTCGGCCAAAATCGCCATCCGCCGCTTGGGCGAGGTGGGTTTGGCGCGCTTTGGCGGCATCGGGGTGGGCAGCAGCTTTGTGGTGATTGCGTTCAGCCCGTGGTGGCCACTGGCCATTCCGGCCTGCTTTGTGGCGGGCTTTAGCTTTGCCATGTTCCACAACACCATGCAGGCCAAAGCCACCCAAATGGTGCCCACAGCGCGCGCCACGGGGGTGACCTTGTTTGCTGGCTTTTTGTTTTTAGGTCAATCCCTGGGTGTGCTGTCACTGGCACAGTTGATGACACATTTTTCATCCGCCTATGTGATGGGCGCGGTGGCGACCTTTGTGGTGGGCTTGGGACTGTTCTTTTCCCATGCCGTGGCACAACGCAACGCCACCCAAGCCGATCACGCCTGACTTTTTTGATTTTTCAACATGACACAAAACATCGAACCACTCGCCATTGAACAAATGGCCCAACAACTCGAACAACACCCGGACTACCGCGTCTTGCGCCGCTTGGTGCCACGCCAGGTGTTCAACACACCCGCCCCAGGTCAGCAGCTGCGCAAAGGCGTGGTGCTCGACACCGAGACCACCGGCTTTGATGCGGTCAATGACCGCGTGATCGAACTCGGCATGTTGGTGTTTGAGTTTGACCCGGTCACGGGTGTGATCTACCGCGTCACCGATGTGTTCGACGAACTGGAGGATCCAGGGTTTGACATTCCCCCCGCCTCGATTGCGGTGCATCACATCACCGATGCCATGGTGCAAGGTCGCCGCATTGACGACGCCCGTGTGGCCGAATTGATGAAAAACGTGGACGTGGTGATTGCCCACAATGCCGCCTTTGACCGCCCGTTTGTCGAAACGCGTTGGCCGTTGTTTCAACAGCTCAACTGGGCGTGCAGCATCAAAGACATCGATTGGCGTGAGGAAGGTTTTGGCTCTGCCAAGCTCGAGTATTTGCTCAGCACCCAAGGCTTTTTTTATGAAGCACACCGGGCAGAAACAGACTGCTGGGCGCTGCTGGAACTGCTGAACCAAGTATTGCCGCAAAGCCAACAAACCGCGCTGTTGGCCCTGCTTGAAACCTTGAACCAAGCCCAGCAAAAAGTCTATGCCTTGGGTTCGCCGTTTGAGACCAAAGACATGCTCAAAGCACGTGGTTACCGCTGGTCGGCCGAGTTGCGCTGCTGGAGCCGTGTGGTGTCGGGCGAAAAAGAACTGAAAGAAGAGCTGGCCTGGCTCAAACACCGTGTGTACGGTGAGCGCAGCGCGCGCGTGGAGGTGGAATCGCTGGGCGGCAAGGTGCGCTACTCCACCCGCGAGGGTCACAAAGAAGTCGTGACCCTGTAAACCTCAGTTTGCTTAGTAATTCACCAGCTGCCAAGGCACGGGGCAACTTGGGACATTGGGGTAATACTGCTGCGATGTGCCGCAGAAATACGCTACCCGTGCAGGGGGCAAGGTTTGCTGGGGCATGACCACCACGGGGGGCTGTTGCACCACATAGCTGGGGGTGCTGGCCGCGTACAAGGCGCCGCCCACCAAGGCTGCACCCAAAACAGGTGCCACCCAGTTGTTACCCCAGGAACCGCGGTAGTAATCGTGGCGGTAACCGCCACCGTGCCAGCCGCCATAACCACCATAGCCGCCAGCATAGCCACCGCCATGTCCAAAACCACCATGCGCTTGGGCTGGCAGCACAAACGCACAGGCCAACAAACAGGCTAAAAGGCTTGAAAGACGTTTCATGATGGACTCACTTTCAGGGTTGCGAACAACGACCTCACGGTCCCTTCTACAACGCAGTCCCATCGCGCTTGGATGACAGGCCTTGTCGAATCTTTACCGCGTATTCACAACCAACCAAGGGGTTGGACAGGTTTGCACCATCGGAAAGTACTGACCAGAGTCACGGCAAAAGTAAGCCTCGGCCACGGGCGCCGGGCCTGGTGCTGCGGTCACCCAGTTGCTGGGGGCTTGGGGCACGCCGTTCACCACCACAGCGGGCGGGCTGGTGATGATCACGGTGGAAGGCTGCACGGGGCGTGACAAATAAATGCTGGTCCCCACCACCGCAGTGCCCACGACCAAGGGCGCCAACCAAGGATCTGGCCCCCAGCCGTGGCGGTAGCCGTAACCATAACCGCGCGGGCCATGGGCGTTCGCTGCGGGCAAACAAGCGATCAACAACAAACCCAAACTCAGCGTGCGTAATTGAGAAGCCAAGCGCATAAAACCTCCTCAGACAAGATAAGTTCCATTGTCCTCCAACGCTGCCAAATCATCCATATCACAGAGGTAAAGTTCGACCATGACAAAAGCAATTGTGTTTGATGCCTACGGCACCCTGTTTGATGTGTATTCGGTCGGCGCCCTGGCCGAACAACTGTTCCCCGGCCAGGGCCCTGCCCTGTCGGTGCTGTGGCGTGACAAGCAGATCGAGTACAGCCGACTCATTTCACTCTGCGACCCGCACAACCCGCAAGGCAGCCGACATTACCAATCGTTTTGGGACATCACCGAACTGGCACTGCAATACGCCTGCGAACGCTTGGGCTTAGAACTCAGCGCCACGGCGCGCCAACAGTTGTTGGCCCAATACGCGCAGCTGAAAGCCTTTCCCGAAAACCTGGCGGTGCTGCAAACACTGAAAGCGCGTGGGCTGCCCTGCGCGATTTTGTCCAACGGCAACCCCGACATGCTGCACAGCGCCGTCAAAAGCGCCGGCATGAGCGCTTACCTGGACCATGTGATCTCAGTCGAGGAAGTGCGCCAATTCAAAACCACACCCCAAAGCTACGCCTTGGTGCAACAGCGCTTTGAGGTAGAAAAACACGAGGTTTTATTTGTCTCCAGCAACGGCTGGGACGTGCTGGGCGCGACGTGGTTTGGCTTTCAGACCTTTTGGGTCAATCGTCAACATTTACCGTTTGAAACCTTGGGACCACGCCCGACATTCACCGGGCCTGACCTGACGCATGTGCTCCAGGTCTTGGGCTGATCAAGCGCGGATCAGTGGCTCAATCGCCAAGGCGATGCTCGCCAAGTGCGCGTCTTGTCCGTTCACCGATGAGACCATCAAGCCCACAGGCACATCGCTCTCATCATGGCAGGGCAAACTGAACGAACAGCCGTCCATGTAATTGATCATCGACGGATTGCGCAGCAACAAGCGGTTGGCCTTGAAGAATTCATCATCGCTTTGCAACAGTGGCGCCAATTCAGGTGCCAACAAAGGGACGGTGGGACACAGCATGGCGTCAAACCCTTGCAACACGGCCTGTGCTTGGGCAATCCATTCGCGGCGACGATCCACCAAACCGATGTAATCCATGGCGCTCACGCCCTGGCCCAGCGCCATGCGCGCCATCACACGCGGGTCTACCCGATCGGGCGCACGGGCAATGCGCGCGTGATGTGCGGCAAAACCCTCCACTGGGGAAAAACCACCGGGCAGGCTGCGCGGTGCAATCTCTGCCAACTCGGTAAAAGGAATGTCCACCACCTCAGCGCCTGCCGCTGAAATGCGCGATATAGCTTTTGAAAACGCTTGCGCAACCGCAGGCTCCAACTCATCCAACACCAATGTTTGTGGCACGGCAAAGCGCATGCCGCGTAAATTGGCCGCGGCCACATTCAGCGGCTGCTGCGACATGACCGCATCCACCCACAAACTGTCTTGCACGGTGCGTGTGATCGCCCCGGCTGTATCGAGCGAGCGTGAAAGCTCCATCACCCCCTGCAAAGGAATGCGCGACTGCGAACCTTTGAAGCCCACCAAGCCACACAAGGCGGCAGGAATTCGAATCGAGCCGCCCGTGTCGGAACCCAAGCCCGCCACCGCCAGCCCCAAGGCAACAGCCACGGCAGACCCAGAAGACGACCCTCCCGGCACGCGCACATGCGCTGGATCCGACGGGTTGCGTGGTGTGCCGTAATGGGGGTTGATGCCCACGCCAGAAAACGCAAACTCGCTCATATTGGTTTGCCCCAAGATCACCGCCCCGGCCTCACGCACACGTGCCACCGCGGGTGCATCGTGCGCGGCGACAGCGTCGCTGCCACACACCACCGTGCCCGCCATCGTGGTGCGCCCTTGCAGGTCGAAGTTGTCTTTGACCACGATCGGCAAGCCATGCAATGCGCCCAAGCCATGTCCAGCAGGTGCCGAGCGACGTGCGGTATCGGCGGCACGGGCTTGCGCCAGCGCCGTGTCTGCAAGCACATGGGTGAACACATGCGCGGCGGCAGGTGCTCGCGCATCTAACAGCGCTTGTTCCACCAATCGTTCAGACGTCGTGTCGCCGCGCTGCAGCTGCGCCAAGCATTCAATCAAAGACACGGGATGCATAGGTTTTTCCTTGTGTGCTAGCCTCAAGACATTGCATTATTGTTTGGTTTTTCAACATCCCCTGTCATGCCCAGCGCACCCGAACTCACGCTTTACTACGACGGCCAGTGCCCCCTGTGCCAAGCCGAGATTGAGTTTTTACAAACGCGCAATGCAGAGGGCAAACTGGGCTTTGTGGATGTGACTCAAGCAGGCTTTGACGCCCAGGCGCACCATATTTCCTGCGATGCCGCCATGGCACAAATTCACGGCCGCTTGGCCAATGGCGACTATTTGGTGGGTGTGCCCGTGTTTGCGCAGGCCTACAAACTGGCCAAACTGCACAAATTGGCCTGGCTTTTGTCCAGACCCTGGCTGCAACCCGTCCTGCAACCGGGCTATGTGCTGTTTGCCAAACACCGCCAAACCCTCTCCAAACGCTTTGGCCCTGCTGTTTTACGCTTCAGCAAGCGATTTTTTCACTAGTTTTTCAGGCTTTTTCCTGTCTTTTTGAAAGACGGTTGATAAATTTGCGAAAATACGCTTTTGTCTAAGAAAACAAAAACGATGTCACGCCCAGAAAAAACAGAAATTTCCAATGACGGTTTGCGCTACAAATCCAAAAAAGGCGGTTCGCCTTTCGAAGGTCTAGGACGTACCGGAGACACCATGAGCTGCATCAAGTGCGGCGTTCACAAACCCCGTAACAACGGCTCCTTCAAACGCATCTTGGGTTCGTCCATGTTCGTTTGCTTTGACTGCAGCCCACCGAAAAAAGAAGCCGATCCCGCAGCGCCTGCCGCAGCGGCCAAAGCGAAAGCTTAAACACACACCCATAAAAATGCGGCTCATAGAGCCGCATTTTTGTTTCTCACCTCATCTGCTTACCCCAGAAACCTAGGGCACGCTCCCGCGTCACAGTCACTCGACGCGAATCACCGCATTGGGCTTAAAGCCCAAGTCCGCCACTTTGCCCTTTTTGGCGCGTGCGGCCCTGGCGTTGTTCAAGCTGCGAATCTCCAGTGTTTCTTCGCGCGCCTTGCCGCCTCGGCCAATGCCTTCGATGCGCACGCTGCGGGTGTAGGCCGCAGCACCAGCCAAGGCGTCTTTGGCTTCGAGGTCAATCAGCATCAAGCCACGACCGCCCTTCTCATTCATCTTCAGTTCAGACAACTCAAAGGTCAAGAAACGCCCGCCAGTGGACGCACACGCCACATGGGTGGCCGCAGCCACAGGTTGCGCACCCGAACCACCACTCACAGGCGATGGACGACACACGGTTTCGCCCTCACCCACGGTGATAAAGGCTTTGCCGCCTTTGTTGCGTGAAATCATGTGCTCAATGTTGGCCATGAAGCCATAACCACCCGAGCTGCTGAGCAGGTATGTCGCGCCAGCGGGGCCCGCCACATAGTGCAGCAGTTGGGTGCCAGATTCCAAATCAACCAAGGTGGTGACAGGTTGACCATCGCCGCGCCCGCCGGGCAAGGCCGACACGGGCACCGAATAGATACGACCGTTCGAGCCAAACGCGATGAAGGTGTCCACCGTGCGGCACTCAAAGGTGCCGTACAAACCGTCGCCTGCCTTGAAAGCAAAGGCGCTGGCTTCGTGGCCATGGCCAGTGCGGGCGCGCACCCAACCTTTCTCAGAAACCACCACGGTCACCGGCTCGTCAATGACCTTGACTTCGGCCACCGCTTTTTTCTCTTCTTGAATCAGCGTGCGGCGTGGGTCGGCAAAGGTTTTGGCGTCGGCTTCGATTTCTTTGACCATCAAGCGGCGCAGCGCCGATGGGTTGCCCACGATGTCTTCGAGCTTGGCTTGTTCGTCGCGCAACTCTTTGAGCTCTTGCTCGATCTTGATGGCTTCCAAACGCGCCAGCTGACGCAGGCGAATTTCAAGAATGTCTTCGGCTTGGCGCTCACTCAATTTGAAGCGTTCGATCAACGCCAGCTTGGGCTCGTCGCTCTGGCGGATGATGGCAATCACCTCGTCAATGTTGAGCAACACCAACTGGCGGCCTTCCAAGATATGGATGCGGTCCAGCACCTTGTTCAAACGGTGCTGCGAGCGGCGCAGGATGGTGCCAGAGCGGAACTCAATCCACTCGGTCAACATCTCGCGCAGCGACTTGGGCACAGGGCGGCCATCAATGCCCACCATGGTGAGGTTGATGGATGACGAGGTTTCCAAACTGGTGTGCGCCAGCAAGGTGGTGATGAGTTCTTGCTGTTCGATGGTGCGGGTCTTGGGCTCGAACACCAAACGCACAGGTGCGTCTTTGCTCGACTCATCGCGCACCACGTCCAACACAGCCAACACCGTGGCTTTGAGTTGGGTTTGTTCGGCGCTCAGCGCTTTCTTGCCAGTCTTGACCTTGGGGTTGGTGAGTTCTTCAATCTCTTCCAACACGCGCTGGCTGCTCACGCCGGGCGGTAATTCGTTGACCACCAACTGCCATTGGCCACGGGCCAAGTCTTCAATCACCCAACGGGCGCGCACTTTGAGTGAACCGCGTCCTGTGCGGTACGCATCGGCAATGTCGGTGCTGCTGCTGATGATTTGGCCGCCGCCGGGGTAATCGGGCCCGGGCAAGATTTGCAACAGCTCTTCGTCGCTCAGTTTGGGCGACTTGATGAGTGCCACGCAGGCATCGGCCACTTCGCGCAGGTTGTGGCTGGGGATCTCCGTGGCCATACCCACCGCAATGCCGCTGGCGCCGTTGAGCAAGGCAAACGGCAAACGAGCCGGCAACTGCTTGGGCTCTTCGGTGGAGCCGTCGTAGTTGGGCTGGAAGTCCACCGTGCCTTCGTCAATCTCGTCCAGCAACAGAGAAGTGATTTTGGCCAAGCGCGCTTCGGTATAGCGCATGGCCGCAGCGCCGTCACCGTCGCGTGAGCCAAAGTTGCCTTGGCCGTCAATCAACGGGTAGCGTTGTGCAAAGTCTTGTGCCATGCGCACCAGCGCTTCGTAGGCCGCGCTGTCGCCGTGGGGGTGGTAGCGGCCCAATACGTCACCGACCACGCGGGCGCACTTGACGGGCTTGGCGCCTGTGTTGTTGTTGGGGCCGCTAAAGCCCAAGCCCATACGGGACATCGAATACAGAATGCGGCGCTGCACGGGCTTTTGGCCATCGCACACATCGGGCAAGGCGCGGCCTTTGACCACGCTGAGCGCGTATTCCAGGTAGGCGCGTTGGGCGTAACGGCCCAGGCTTTGGTCGTCGTCTGCCTCGGGGGTGACGACGTCAGGGGTGAACAAATCGGTCATACGTCAATCTCAATCGAATCGCCATGCAGTTCCATCAGCTCACGGCGTGCGGCGGCTTCGCCCTTGCCCATGAGTTGGGTGATCAAACCTTCGGTGGTGGCAAAGTCCAGCAAGCCCAGTTGCACGGGCATGAGGCGGCGGGTGTCGGGGTTCAAGGTGGTGTCCCACAGCTGTTCGGCGCTCATCTCGCCCAAGCCCTTGAAGCGGCTGATGCTCCACTTGCCCTCGGCCACGCCGTCTTTGCGCAGCTTGTCGAGAATGGCGGTGAGTTCACCCTCGTCCAAGGCATAGACCTTGGTGGCGGGCTTTTTGCCACGCGCCGGTGCGTCCACACGGAACAACGGGGGGCGCGCCACATACACATGGCCTGCTTCGATGAGCTTGGGAAAGTGACGGAAGAACAGCGTGAGCAGCAGCACTTGGATGTGCGAGCCGTCCACGTCCGCGTCACTCAGGATGCACACCTTGCCATAGCGCAGGCCGCTCATGTCGGGGTTGTCATTCGGGCCGTGGGGGTCCACGCCAATGGCGACCGAAATGTCGTGGATTTCATTGTTGGCGAACAAGCGGTCGCGCTCAACTTCCCAAGTGTTGAGCACCTTGCCGCGCAGCGGCAGAATAGCTTGGCTTTCTTTGTCGCGGCCCATCTTGGCGCTACCGCCAGCCGAATCGCCCTCGACCAAAAAGACTTCGTTGTGCGCAATGTCTTTGCTTTCGCAATCGGTCAGCTTGCCTGGCAAGACAGCCACGCCGGAGCCTTTGCGCTTCTCGACTTTTTGGCCTGCTTTTTGGCGTGTTTGTGCGGCTTTGATGGCCAGCTCAGCCAGTTTTTTGCCGTACTCCACATGCTGGTTGAGCCACAGCTCCATGGTGGGGCGCACATAGCTGGATACCAAACGCACAGCATCGCGCGAGTTGAGACGTTCTTTGATTTGGCCTTGGAACTGTGGGTCGAGCACCTTGGCGCTCAGCACATAGCTGGCGCGGGCAAACACGTCTTCAGGCAATAGCTTCACGCCCTTGGGCAGCAAGGCATGCAGCTCGATGAAGCTCTTAACCGCATTGAACAAGCCATCGCGCAGGCCACTGTCGTGCGTGCCACCCGCACTGGTGGGAATCAGGTTGACATAGCTCTCGCGCACAGGCTGGCCGTCTTCAGTGAAGGCCACAGCCCAGGCAGCGCCCTCGCCTTCGGCAAAGCTGTCGTGGTTGCTGTCGGCATAGCCCTCGCCTTCAAACAAAGGAATGACGGGGTCGCCGTGCAGGGTCTGCATCAAGTAGTCACGCAGGCCGCCTTTGTAGAGCCAGTTTTGCGTGTCTTTTGTTTTCTCGTTGATGAGCGTCACGCTCACGCCGGGCATGAGCACGGCTTTGCTGCGCAGCAAATGCACCAGCTCGTTCATCGGCAAAGCCGAGGATTCAAAGTATTTGGCATCGGGCCACACGCGCACGGTGGTGCCCTGCTTGCGATCGCCGGATTCTTGTTTGCGGGTGGTGAGTTTTTCCACCACATCGCCGCCCGAGAACACCAAACGGGCCACTTGGCCTTCACGGTGCGAGGTGGCTTCCATGCGTTTGGCCAGCGCATTGGTCACGCTCACGCCCACGCCATGCAAACCGCCCGAGAAGCTGTAAGCGCCGCCCGAGCCTTTGTCGAACTTGCCGCCCGCGTGCAAACGGGTGAACACCAGTTCAATGACCGGGGCTTTTTCTTCGGGGTGCATGCCAAACGGAATGCCACGGCCATCGTCTTCGATGCTGACCGAGCCATCGCTGTGCAGCGTGACGCTGATTTTTTTGCCGTGTCCGGCCAAGGCTTCGTCAGCCGCGTTGTCCAACACCTCTTGGATGATGTGCAAAGGGTTGTCGGTGCGGGTGTACATGCCCGGACGCTGCTTGACGGGTTCGAGTCCTTTGAGAACGCGAATCGAGCCTTCCGAGTACTGGGGAGGTGTCGTGGGTTGCTTTGTTGCCATGGGGCGGGATTGTAGACAGATTCCAATCGACCACTGGATGAAACCACAGTCAAGCGATTCATACCACCGGAATCCCCGTCTTCAAACCCTGGCGACAGCCTGTCTTTGGCGCATTAGGTAAAGTCCTTGATATGACTCATACCAACAAAACACTGCCCATGTGGCAAGTGCTGGCCTGCGGGGCAGCCATCGTCACCTTGTCCATGGGCGTGCGCCACGGCTTTGGCCTGTGGTTGCAGCCCATCACCCAAGCGCAAAACTGGACCCGCGAAAACTTCGCAATGGCGATTGCGATTCAAAACCTCACCTGGGGCTTTTCAGGCATTTTTTCGGGCATGTTGGCCGACCGCTTTGGCGCCTTTCGCGTCATCGTGAGTTGTGCCGTGATGTATGCCTTGGGTTTGATCGGCATGGCGTATTCAGCCACGCCCGCCATGTTCACTGCGACGGCAGGCGTGCTGATTGGCATTGCGCAAGCCGGGACCACCTATGCCGTGATTTACGGTGTGATTGGCAGAAATGTCAGCGCTGAAAAGCGATCCTGGGCCATGGGCGTCGCCGCCGCCGCCGGATCATTCGGCCAGTTTTTGATGGTGCCCACCGAGGGCTACCTGATCAGCACCCTCGGCTGGCAAGAGGCCTTGGTCTGGTTGGGACTCGCAGCCTTGATGGTGATTCCTCTGGCTTTCGGCTTGCGTGAGCCGAGTTTTGCGGGTGGCGCCACGCCACATCGCGACCAATCGATCTTGCATGCGCTGCGCGAGGCCTTCACCTACCCCAGTTTTCAGCTGTTGATGGCGGGCTACTTTGTCTGCGGTTTTCAGGTGGTGTTCATCGGCGTGCACATGCCCAGCTATTTGCGTGACCACAACATGGCGCCCGAAGTGGCCAGCATCGCACTGGCCTTGATTGGTTTGTTCAATGTGTTTGGCACCTACATCGCCGGCAGCTTGGGCCAGCGGCTGGCCAAGCGCAAAATTTTGTCCTTCATTTATTTCTCACGCTCGGTCGCCATCGTGTTGTTCTTGCTGGCGCCGCTGACGCCCCTGAGTGTGTACATCTTCTCGGCTGTGATGGGCCTGCTGTGGCTGTCCACCGTGCCTCCTACCAATGCCGTGGTGGCGCAAATTTTTGGCGTGGCGCACTTGTCCATGCTGGGCGGCTTTGTGTTCTTCAGTCACCAAATTGGCAGCTTCATGGGCGTGTGGTTGGGGGGTTACTTGTACGACCAAACCGGTAGCTACGACGTCGTTTGGTACATCTCGATCGCTTTAGGCATTTTTGCTGCGGGCGTGAACTTGCCCGTGCGTGAAACCGCGATTGCACGCGGCCACCACACCGCTACGGCCTGATGATGCAAAAGTGGCGCAGCCATTGGCGCACGTTGCTGATCGGCGTGCTCTGCACGCTGATTTTGCTGAGTGTGCTGTCCTTGTACTTGCAGCCCCTGTTTTTGATGACCTTGGCCAACCAAATGTGGAGCTGTTTCTAAGATGCAAACCATCCTCATCACCGGCGCATCCGACGGCATTGGCGCAGAGCTGGCGCGTCAACTGGCCAAGCAGCTGGGCCCCGATGTGCAGTTGGTCTTGGCAGCGCGCCAAGAAGCCCTGCTCCAGCAAGTCGCCACAGCGTGCCAAGCCTTGGGCGCTGGCGTGCGTGTGATTCGCACCGATGTGAGCGACCCACAGCAATGCCGCCAACTGATCGACACCACGGTGGCCGAATGCGGTGGCATAGATGTGCTGATCAACAACGCGGGCGTTTCCGCCCACGCCATGCTGTCCGAGGTGCATGCCGATGACCTGGCGTGGTACGAGTCGCTGATGCGGGTGAACTTGTGGGGCAGCGTCTGGTGCACCCATGCCGCGTTGCCGCATATACGTGCGCGCCAAGGCCGCATCGTGGCGGTGTCCTCTTTGGCAGGACTGGTGGGCGTGCCTGGACGTACGGCCTACAGCGCGTCCAAATTCGCCATGACGGGATTTTTTGAAGCCCTGCGCGCCGAGTTGCTGGGTTCGGGTGTCAGCGTCACCACCGCTTACCCGGGCGTGGTTGACACGCAAATCCGCGTCAACGGCCTCAATGCCAAAGGTCAAACGGCAGGGTCCAGTGGCCTTAAAGAAGACAGCGCCATGCCGGTAGCCGAATGCGCAGCGCTGATTCTGCAAGGCATGTGGGCACGCGAGCGCGAGGTGGTGATGACCTGGCAAGGCAAGATGGGGCGCTGGCTCAAACTGATCGCCCCAGGCTTGGTGGAAAAAATGGCCTGGGCCGCCTTGAAAAGCCCTCAAAAATAAGCATGACAGCCTCCCCGCACAGCACACCCACCCCATCGCCCTGGGTGGCACGGTGGGCCCATTTGGTTGCCCCCAAAAGCCAAGTCCTCGATCTGGCCTGTGGCCATGGGCGACACATGCATCACTTGGCCGCGTTGGGCCATGCGGTGCTGGGTGTTGACCACAACGCAGAGGCGCTGGCCGCCTGCGCCCCATGGGGCGAGACCTTGTGTGCCGACCTGGAAAACGCACCCTGGCCCCTGGTTGATCGCCGCTTTGGTGGCATCGTCGTTACCAACTACTTGTGGCGCGCCCTGTGGCCTGAGCTGCTGGGCAGCTTGGCCGAAGGCGGTGTGTTGATTTACGAAACTTTTGCCCAGGGCAACGAAACCGTGGGCAAGCCCTCGCGCCCAGACTTCTTGCTGCGACACGGCGAGCTGCTGGAAGTCTGCCGTGACTTGCGCGTGGTGGCTTTTGAAGAAGGTTTTTTAAGCTCGCCAGATCGTTTTGTGCAGCGCATCGTGGCGGTGCGCGCTCAAGCCCATGCCAACAGCCCCATTCGCTACCCACTGTGATGCGTCAAATTGACACACCACACTCGTTAGAATGGCTTTTTTCCCTTTGACCCCATAGCGGACATGACACCCATTACCGGCAGCATCGTGGCTTTGACCACCCCCATGCATGAAGACGGCAGCGTCGACTACCCGAATCTGCGCAAGCTCATCGACTGGCACATTGCCGAAGGCACCGATTGCATCGGCGTGGTGGGTACCACCGGCGAGTCCCCCACCGTCAATGTGGAAGAACACTGCGAAATCATCCGCGTGTCCGTGGAACAAGCCGCCAAACACACCGAGCGCCACGTGCCCATCATGGCGGGCTGCGGTGCCAACTCGACAGCTGAAGCGATTGAGCTGGCCAAGTTCGCCAAAAAAGTTGGCGCTCATTGCCAACTGCAAGTGGTGCCCTACTACAACAAACCCACCCAAGAAGGCCAATACCGCCACTTCAAGGCCATTGCCGAAGCGGTGGACTTGCCGGTGATTTTGTACAACGTGCCCGGCCGTTCTGTCGCTGATATGGCGCACGACACGGTGCTGCGCTTGGCCCAGGTGCCTGGCATTGTGGGCATGAAAGAAGCGACCGGCAACATTGAACGCGCCCAATGGCTGATCCGTGATGTGCCCCAAGGCTTTGCCATTTACTCTGGCGACGACCCCACTGCGGTGGCTTTGATGCTGTGTGGCGGCCAAGGCAACATCAGCGTGACGGCCAACGTGGCCCCACGCTTGATGCACGAATTGTGTGTTGCTGCGATTGCAGGCGACGTCAAACGCGCCATGGAGATTCAATTCAAGTTGATGCCTGTCCACAAACACCTGTTTGTGGAAGCCAACCCCATTCCGGTGAAATGGGCCATGCACCGCATGGGGCTGTGCGGCCCCACCTTGCGCTTGCCCATGACCGAACTTTCCTCCGCCAACGAACCCGTGGTTGAAGGCGCTTTGCGCGCTGCGGGTTTGATCTGATCTCGACAAAGGCCATCGCTGTGAAGTTTTCTTTCTCATTTACGCGCCTGTCTATTGCGCTGTCTTTGCTCAGTTTGGTGAGCGCTTGCGGTTCTTTGATGGACAGCGACAAAGTCAACTACAAAACCGATGGTGCGGCCAAGACCGTCACACTCGACATTCCACCTGATCTGACCCAACTCACCCGCGACACACGCTATTCCGTGCCCGGCGGCTCGGTCACAGCCAGCAGCATGGGGGTGCGCCCAAGCAATGCCGTCTCCAACACAGCGGCCAAACAGGTCAACGAAGCACGCATTGAGCGCGATGGACAGCAACGTTGGTTGGTGGTCAATCGCTCTGCCGACGATGTGTGGCCGATCGTGCATGCGTTTTGGAAAGAAAACGGCTTTGAATACGTGGTGGATCAACAGCAACTGGGATTGCTGGAAACCGAATGGGCCGAAAACCGCGCCAAGCTCCCACAAGATTTCATCCGCCGTACCCTGGGCAAGGTTTTAAACAGTTTTTATTCCACCGGAGAGCGCGACAAATTCCGCACCCGCATTGAGCGCAACAGCAGCGGTGGCGTCGATATTTTTGTGACCCACCGCGGTTTGAGCGAAGAGTACGCCGATCAAAACAAGAGCCGTACGATTTGGCAGCCCCGCCCTAACGACAAGGAATTGGAAGCTGAATTCCTCACACGTTTGATGATCAAACTGGGTGTCTCCACCGAACAAGCGAAAGCGAGTTTCGCGAATACCTCGGCTACCCCCACGCGTGCAACGGTGGTCGCACGAGCCAGTGGCAATGTCTTGCTCGTACCTGACTCGTTCGATGTCACATGGCGACGAGTGGGCTTGGCCCTTGACCGTACAGGGTTCACCGTCGAAGATCGCGATCGCGCACAAGGCGTTTACTTTGTACGCTATGTGAACACCAACATTGAAGAAAAAGGCTTCTTCAGCAAAATGTTCAGCAGCTCCACGCCTGAAACCGGGCCGGTGAAATACCGTATCAAGCTCAGTACCGCGGATGGCAAATCAGAAGTCAGTGTGCAAAACGCTGCCGGCCAACTCGAAAACAGCCCAATCACACAACAGATCTTGAAGCTCTTGGCTGACGATTTGCGTTAAGCCCACCGTGTATTGGCTGCGCCGTGCTGCGCTTTAAAAACCTGGGCAGTGGCAGCTCAGGCAACGCCACCTTGGTCGAGGCCAAGAGTGGCGCACACACCACCCGTGCCTTGATCGACTGCGGCCTGAGGCTGCGTGATTTAGAGCTCCGACTCGAAGCAGCGGGTACGTCCCTTGCCGAACTGGATGTGATTTTCATCACCCATGAGCATGGCGACCACATTGGCTGCGCACGCAGCGTCCTCAAACGTCACCCGATTCCAATTTGGATGAGCCAAGGCACATGGCTGGCAGTGCAAGACCCGCAGTGGGACGCGCTGCAAAGCTTGGTTCACACGGCACGTGACGGACGCGTCATGGCATGGGGCAACATGCAAGCCACGCCTTTCACAGTGCCACACGATGCGCGCGAACCCCTGCAACTGCGCTGCAGCGATGGCGACCGTCAATTCGGACTGGTGACTGATTTGGGGCATGTCACCCCCCATGTGGTGGCAGCGCTGCAAGGCTGCCATGCACTACAGATTGAAACCAACCATGACACTGCGCTTTTGCAGCAATCCGCCTATCCCCAATTTCTCAAACAACGGGTTGGCGGCGCTTGGGGGCATTTGGCCAACGAGGCATCGGCCGATTTGTTACAGCAGGTGATGCATGCCAACCTCAAACATGTCATTGCTGCGCACTTGAGCGAGCGCAACAACACGCCTGAACTGGCACGTGAGAGTTTGTGTGGCGTTTTAGGTTGCCAGGCCTTGGACATTGAAGTGGCCAGCCCAGACCAAGGCACGCCGTGGTTCACGGTGTGACATAAAAAAAGCCACCCGAAGGTGGCTTTTGAATCAGCGCGAGGCCTGATTACTTGCTTGCAGCGTCAGCAGCAGGTGCAGATGCGTCAGAAGCAGGTGCCGAAGCAACTTCAGCGGCAGCAGGAGCAGCAGGAGCGGCTTCAACAGCAGGAGCTTCTTTTTTACCGCAAGCAACGAGAGCAGCAGCAGCCAGGAGGGTCGCCAACAGGAGCGATTTTTTCATGT
>Ga0228699_1000473_pt1 | contig 29781 bp, 20 predicted proteins | sample McNCre217_Aug_MG_FD_178016 | JGI IMG/M metagenome (GOLD analysis project Ga0228699, IMG submission 178016) | Freshwater microbial communities from McNutts Creek, Athens, Georgia, United States - 2-17_Aug_MG | ecosystem: Environmental > Aquatic > Freshwater > Creek | place: USA: Georgia... | reverse complement strand
CACCCCAACCTGCTGCGCTGGCGCACCGCCTTGAACGACCGCCCCAGCATCCACGCCTGAGCCGCACCACCATGATCGACCTCTACACCGCCTCCACCCCCAATGGCCACAAGGTGTCCGTCGCCCTGGAAGAGCTGGGCCTGCCCTACACCGTGCACCCCATCGACCTGGCGGCGCAGGTGCAAAAGCAAGACTGGTTTTTGAAGCTCAACCCCAACGGCCGCATCCCGGCGATCGTCGACCGCGAGGCCGATGACTTCGCCGTGTTCGAGTCGGGCGCCATCTTGGTCTACCTCGCCGAGAAGACCGGGCGCCTGATGCCCGCCGATGCCAAGGGCCGCTCGCAGGTCATGCAGTGGCTGATGTTCCAGATGGGCGGCATCGGGCCCATGATGGGCCAGGCCAATGTGTTCTACCGCTACTTCCCCGAGAAGATCCAGCCCGCCATCGACCGCTACCAAAACGAGTCGCGCCGGCTCTTCGGCGTGCTGGAGCGCCAGCTGGCCGAGCACGAGTGGCTGGCCGGCGACTACTCGATCGCCGACATCGCCAACTGGTGCTGGGTGCGCACGCACGAGTGGTCGGGCGTGTCGGTCGAGGGCCTGCCCGGCGTGCAGCGCTGGCTGGCCGCGATGAAGGCCCGCCCCGCGTGCCAAGCCGGCATCGCCGTACCGGCCAAGGTGGAGCGCCTGAACGATGCCGACAAGGACAAGTTCATCGCCCAGGCCCAAACCATGGTGCAACGCTGACGGCCGCGCGCCCCTGGCTTGCGGGGCCCGCGCTTGAAGCCGCCGCCGCCAGCCGCATCTGCGCATGATGCAAGACGCCCTTCCCCTGTTGGCCCTGTTGCTGGTCACCACCGTGCTGGTGGCCTGGTTTGCTGGCCAGCCCCGCCTCGCCGCCTGGCTGCGCAGCCGCAAACAGGCCGAGCCCTTCCCTGCCGACTGGCGCCGCATCCTGCGCCGCCGCGTGCCGCTGCTGGCGCGCATGCCGGCTGATTTGCAGCTGCAGCTCAAAAAGCACATCCAGGTCTTCCTGGCCGAGAAAGAGTTCGTGGGCTGCCAGGGCCAGGCCATCACCGATGAGGTGCGCGTCACCATCGCAGCGCAGGCCTGCTTGCTGCTGCTCAACCGAGGTACCAACTACTTCCCCAACACCCGGCAGATCCTGGTCTACCCCGAAGCCTTTGCCGTCACGCACGAGCACGTAGACGAAGCGGGCGTGGTGCACCACGAGCGCTCCGAGCGCGCTGGCGAGAGCTGGGACCGGGGCCAGGTGATGCTGTCGTGGGCCGATGTGCGACGTGGCGCGGCCGTGCCGCACGATGGCTGGAACGTGGTGATCCACGAGTTCGCCCACCAACTGGATGCCGAAACCGGCCTGACCAATGGCGCGCCCGACCTGGGCAGCCGCCAGCGCTACGCCCGCTGGTCGGCCATCATGCAACGCCACTTCGATGCCCATGTGGCCGCGGTGGGCCGCGACGAAGACACCTTCCTTGACCCCTACGCCGCCGAGGCCCCCGCCGAGTTCTTCGCGGTCATCAGCGAGGCGTTTTTCGAGACGCCCGTGGGGCTGCGGCAGGCGCACTCCGAGCTTTACGCTGAACTCAAGCTGTTCTACCAGGTCGATCCCGCCAGTTGGTGAGCCGCCGCTGGCACGCCGCCCCGATAATCCCGGCTTGTTGACGCTCTCACCTGCATCTCCCCATGTTTGATTTTTCTGCCATCGACTGGTCGGCCATCCTCAAGATCGTGGGGGTGGACATCATGCTCGGCGTGGACAACGCCATCGTGATCGCCCTGGCCTGCAACGCCCTGCCCCAACACCTGCGCAAGCAAGCGGTCATGCTGGGCACCGCCGGTGCCGTGGGCCTGCGCGCCATCCTGCTGGTGTTTGCCGGCTACCTGATGGGCCTGTCGTGGGTGAAGCTGGTGGCGGGTGCGTACCTGCTGTTCATCGGCTACAAGCTGCTGATGGACAGCGATGACGACCACGACGTCAAATCGGCCAACAACATCTGGGGCGCGGTGCAAACCATCATCGTGGCCGACTTCATGATGAGCCTGGACAACGTGCTGGCCGTGGTGGGGGCCTCGCAATCCGCAGGAGAACACAGCACCGCGTACGCGATCGCCGGCATCGTGCTCAGCATCCCCATCATCGTTTACGGCGCCACCGCCATCATGAAGCTCATGGACCGCTTCCCCGTCATCATCTGGCTGGGCGCCGGCCTGCTGGGCTGGGTGGGCGCCGAGATGATGATCACCGACCCGGTGCTGCACGGCTACATCGAGCGCGTGCACGGCAGCCTGGGCGACATGACCCACCTGGCCTACAAGGCCGCGGGCTTTGCCGCCGTGGTGTTTGCCGTGTTGGCTGCACGCCGTTTCCGTGGCGCGAAACACGCTGAATGACAGGCAGACGATTTTGTTTCACCCCGAAACGTTTGGGGGTTAACCCGACATAGGGTATACTCTCGGCATTGTCTCCTCGTCTCGAAAGAGATTTCAGCCCACCTGGCACTTGTGCACGGTGGGCTTTTTTTCGCCTGCCGATTCTCAAAATTAGTTGCATCCAAGGTTGCCCTGCCCGCGTAAAGATCAACGCGCCACCCCATGGCCGTTTCGTTCACCCTCACAACCTAGAGGTCAACATGCGAGCAACCCAACGTCTGTCCTTCCGTCCTGCACTGTCGCTGCTGGCGCTGTCCTTGAGCGCCGCGTTCAGCCCGGCCCAGGCATCCAGTCACCGTGAGGCGCCCTTCATCACCGGCGCGCCGAAGGTCGATGCGACCGACTTCTACCTCTTCAACAGCTACGACCCCGCCGCCAGCGGCCGCGTGGCGATGATCGCCAACTACATCCCGCTGCAGGATGCGTACGGCGGGCCCAACTACTTCACGCTCGACCCCAACGCGCTGTACGAGATCCACGTCGACAACAACGGCGATGGCGTGGAAGACATCACCTTCCAGTTCCGCTTCAAGAACACCCTCAAGAACAGCGGCAATGGCCAACAGGTGGGCGGCGTGTCCATCCCGCTGCGCGCCATCGGCCCGGTGGCTGGCTCAGGCGGTGACGTCAACAACCTGAGCTTCGATGAAACCTACGAGGTGACCGCCGTCTACGGCACCCGCCGTGGGGGCACCCGTGTGGCCGTCAAGTCGGGCACCAACAGCACCTTCACCAAGCCCATCGACTACATCGGTGACAAGACCCTGGGCGATGCGGCCACCTACGCCGCCTACGCTGGCCAGTACATCTACAACATCAGCTTCATCCGCCCCGACACCAAGCAGGCTTGCACGGGCCGCGTCTTCGTGGGCCAACGCAAGGAGGCCTTCTCGGTCAACCTGGGCCGCATCTTCGACCTGGTCAACGCGCCCGCCTCGGTGCTGGTCAGCGAAGACAACGCCTCGGCCCTCAACGCATCGCTGGGCGAGTTCGGCGAACTGAGCAACAAGAACGTCACCTCGCTGGCCCTGGAAGTCAACAAGGAGTGCCTGCTGTCGACCTCGGGCGACCCGGTGGTGGGCGGCTGGACGACGGCCAGCTTGCGCCAGGCCCGCCTGATCAACGGCAAGCCGGGCTCGGGCCTGCAAGCCAATGAGAACGCCGGCGGCGCTTGGGCCCAGGTGTCGCGCCTGGGCATGCCCCTGGTCAACGAGGTGGTGATCGGCCTCAAGGACAAGGACAAGTTCAACGCGTCCAAGCCGGCCAACGACGCCAGCAACTTCGCCAGCTACGTGCTGACGCCCACGCTGCCCGGTCTGCTCAACGCCTTGTTCGGACTGGCCGTGCCCGCCACGCCGCGCAACGACATCGCCACCATCTTCCTGACGGGCATCCCTGGGGTGAACAAGTCGGCGGCAGCCTCGCCGGTGCTGTCTGAAATGGTGCGACTCAACACGGGCATCGCATCCAAGTCCATCGAGCTGCAAAGCCCGCTGGGCGTTTTGGGCGGCGACACCTCGGGCTTCCCGAACGGACGCCGTCCCATCGACGACGTGGTGGACGTGTCGCTGCGCGTGGTGACCGGCAAGCTGTGCGGCTTCAACAGCGCCATGGCGTGCGGCAGCAGTGCCTCGACCACCGACCCCAACCCGACGGTGAACCTGGTGGATGCCGTGCGCGCGCAAAACAGCTCGTTCTCGAACAGCTTCCCCTTCCTGAACACACCGCTGCCGGGCGCCTCGAACGGCAGCGCGCGCTGAAGCCCCCGCAACACAGGAGCACACCATGCACAACTTGCACCTCAACCGCTGGGGCGCGCGCGGCGCCGCCCTGGGCCTGGCCTTGAGCACCTGCCTGCTCACCGGCTGCCTGGGCGGCGACGACGACGCCATCACCCCCGTGGCCACCACGGTGGCGCCCGACGTCACCAAGGACCCGGCGGCAGCCACCAGCCTCGTTCAGACCGAGGCGGCCAAGACCGACGCCACGGCGGACACCACCGAGCCGCGCGACGCCTCGGCCCAGCTGGCCACCGACGACACCAGCGAAACCAGCTGAGTTCGCCGCAGCAAGAAAGGCCCACCATGCCCGACACCCAACCCCTGTTGATGGCTGGCCGCATCGGGCGGCTGGTGTCTGGCCTGTGCTGTGGCCTGGGCCTGCTGACGGCGGTCAGCAGCGCCCAGGCAGACGTGCCGCGCACCCCCACCCGAGACCAAGAGGTGGTGGAGGTGCTGCGCGATCGCCCCTTGACCGAAGCCGAGCGGCGCTGGCGCACCCTGCGTGAGCAGCTGCGTCAGCAGCCCCGGCAAGCCGCCACGGCCGTAGAGGCTGCGCGGCTGGCCTTGTCGCTGGCCCAGCGCGATGGCGACCCGCGCTGGCTGGGCCAGGCCCAAGCCGTGTTGGCGCCCTGGTGGAGCCAGCCAGCCCCGCCAGCACCCGTGCGATTGCTGCGCGCGATGCTGCTGCAAAGCACCCACCAATTCGATGCCGCCCTGCGCGACTTGCAGGCACTCACCCAACAGCCCACCGGCCCGCAATGGCAGACCGGCGACCGCGACCAGGCCTGGCTCGTGCAAGCGGCCGTGTTGCAGGTCACGGCGCGCTACGACGAAGCGGCTCAAGCCTGTGCAGCCTTGACACAGGGTGAGCGCGCCACCTGGGGCCGCGCCTGTCAGCTGGAGTTGCAGAGCCTGCGCGGCGACGCGAGCCAAGCCTTCGACGCCCTCAACCAGCTCGCCAGCACCCTGCCCTCCAACAACACGGTGCATGGGCAAGTGGGCGTGATGCGCGCGGAGCTGGCCGAGCGCCTGGGCCGCGCCGACCAGGCCGAACGGCTCTACCGCGTGCTGAGCCTGCAGTCTGACGACGCCTACCTGTTGGGCGCCTACGCCGATTTCCTGCTCGACCAAGGCCGTGCTGCGGAGGTGATGACGCTGCTGCAAGGCCGCGAGCGCAACGACGCCCTGCTGCTGCGGCTGGCGGAGGCCGGCCAGGCCCTGGGCGACGCCCGCAACCGTGCCCGCGTGAGCGCACTGCAAGCCCGTTTCGATGCCGCACGGCTGCGCGGCGACCGTGTGCACCTGCGCGAAGAGGCCCGCTTCACCCTCAGGTTGCTGCGACAGCCCGCCCAAGCGCTGCGCCTGGCCCAACGCAACTGGCAGGTGCAAAAAGAGCCCGCCGACGCCCGCATCCTGCTCGAAGCGGCGGCTGCCAGCCAGCAGCCGCACGAAGCGGCACTCGTCAAGGCCGCCATCCGCCAATGGGGCTGGCAAGATCAACGGCTGGAGAAGTGGCTGTGAACCTCAACCTGCACTTGCGCACCCTGCTCACGCTGGGCACCCTTGGCATCCTCGGCGCCATGTGGGCACCCCAAGCCTGGGCCCACAAGCCCAGCGACAGCTACGTGCAACTCGTGGCGGATGCCGAGCGCCCCACTGTGGACGTGACCTGGCACATCGCCCTGCGCGACCTCGACAACGCCTTGCACCTGGATGCCGACGACGATGGCCGCCTGACCTGGGGTGAAGTCCGCCAGCGCTGGGACGAGATCCAGCGCTACGCCCAGCCCCACCTGCGTGCCGATCGCGCCGGCCATGCCTGCACGCCCGACACCTCTGCGCCCCCCGCAGCCCCCGCCCTGATCGGCCACACCGACGGCCAGTACGCCGTGCTGGCCTGGCGCTGGCATTGCCCCACAACAGCCGCCTCAAGCACCCCCGGCGCCGCCCCGCTGACCTTGCACTACGACCTCTTCGCGCTCGAGGACCCCACCCACCGTGGCGTGTTGCGCTGGCAGGTGCAGCAAGGCCAGCGTGCGGGCCCACCCAGGGTGGCCGTGCTGGGCGCCCAGCAGGCCGATCTGGTGCTGGCGGGCACCGCGCTGAGCGCTGCGCCATCGGCCACAGAGATCAGCCGGGCAACTCAGTCCGCCTCTGACGCAGCACCATCTTCAACCGCCATCGGCCAGGTGGTGCCCGCCAGCCTGCACGCTTCGGCGCCCTCATCGCGCGCAGACGTTGGCACAGCCGCCGCATCCACCGCGCCGCAGCCCTCGGCCTTGCAAGCGGTGTGGACCATGGTCAAAGAGGGCGTGCACCACATCGGCGAAGGCACCGACCACATCCTCTTCCTGGTCACGCTGCTGCTGGTGGCCGTGTGGCGCCGCCCCGCCGCCTCCAGCTGGGAGCCCCGCGCTGGCTGGGGCGAGGTGCTGACCGAGGCCGCCAAGCTGGTCACGGCCTTCACGGTGGCGCACTCGGTGACGCTGGCGCTGTCCACCTTTGGCGTGGTCGCGCCGCCCTCGCGCTGGGTGGAGTCACTGATCGCGCTCAGCGTGCTGGCCGCGGCCATCGACAACCTGATCCCCATCCTGCCGCAGCGCCGCTGGGCCGTGGTGGGCGTGTTCGGCCTGGTGCACGGTTTTGGCTTCGCCGGGGTCATGCAAGACCTGGGCTTGCAGGGCGCCGAGGTGATCTGGCCGCTGCTGGGCTTCAACCTGGGCGTCGAGGCGGGTCAGCTCATGCTGGTGGCGGCCTTCCTGCCCGTGGCCTTTGCGCTGCGCCGCACCTGGGCCTACCGCGTGGTGGGGGTGCAACTGGGCTCGGCGTGCATCGCCGGCCTGGCGGCGGTGTGGCTGTTCGAGCGCAGCACCGATGCGGTGGTGCTGGGCTGGTGACCTGAGCGCCCGTGCAGAAACAAAAAAGCCCCGCAGAGGCTGCGAGGCTTTTGAAAGAGATGGTGCCGGAGAAAGGAATCGAACCCTCGACCTTCTCATTACGAATGAGCTGCTCTACCGACTGAGCTACACCGGCTTCCAAGCCCAAGACTATAGCATGGGCTGGGGACTATGCAATCACTTCGCTTCGTTGTGGTAGCGCGTGACCAACTCGACTTCGTTCTTCGAGCCCAACACCACGCTCACGCGCTCATGCAGGCCGGTGGGCTGCAACTCCATGATGCGCTGGCGGCCGTTGGTCGAAGCGCCGCCGGCCTGCTCGATCAGGAAGCTCATCGGGTTGGCTTCGTACATCAGGCGCAGCTTGCCCGGCTTGTTGGGTTCGCGCTTGTCCCAGGGGTACATGAAGATGCCGCCACGGGTCATGATGCGGTGCACGTCGGCCACCATCGAGGCGATCCAACGCATGTTGAAGTCTTTGCCGCGCGGGCCTTCCTTGCCCGCCAGGCACTCGTCGATGTAGCGCTTGACCGGGGCGTCCCAGTGGCGCATGTTCGACATGTTGATGGCGAACTCCTTGGTGTCGGCGGGGATCTGCACGTTCTCGGCCGTCATCACGAACGAGCCTTGCTCGCGGTCCAGCGTGAACATGGCCACGCCATGGCCCACGGTCAGCACCAGCGTGGTTTGCGGGCCGTACACGCAGTAGCCAGCGCACACCTGCTCGGTGCCGGCCTGCAAGAAGCTGGCGTTGCTGACCTCGCCACCCTTGTGCTTGAGCACCGAGAAGATGGTGCCGATGCTCACGTTCACGTCGATGTTGCTCGAGCCGTCCAGCGGGTCGAACATCAGCAGGTACTCGCCTTGCGGGTAGTGCAGCGGCACGGCGTGCATGTCGTCCATCTCTTCAGACGCCATGCCGGCCAGGTGGCCGCCCCATTCGTTGGCTTCGATCAGCACCTCGTTGGCGATGATGTCCAGCTTCTTCTGGACCTCGCCCTGCACGTTCTCGCTGCCAGCGGTGCCCAGCACATCGCCCAGGGCGCCCTTGTTGACGCTGATGGCGATGCCCTTGCAGGCGCGGGCCACCACCTCGATGAGCAGGCGCAGTTGGGCGGGGATCTCGGCGCCGCCGCGTTGCTGTTCGATCAGGTATTGCGTGAGGCTCTTGCGTTTGCTCATGGTGCTCGTCTCTGAATATGGGGGGGGTGCTGAATGGTCAGTCTTGCAGGGCGCGGCCGATGATCTCACGCACGTCGTCCGACAACTCGGTGCGGGCAGCCACGCGTTTGAGGGCTTCTTGCGCGGCCGTGCGGTAGGGCTCGGCCAGGCGGCGCCAGTGGTCCATGGCGCGGGCCAGGCGGGCGGCCAGCTGCGGGTTGATGGCGTCGATCTCGATGACGCGGTCGGCCCAGAACACGTAGCCCGCCGCATCGCTGCGGTGGAAGGCGGCCGGGTTCATCTGGCACAGCGCCATCAGCAGGCTACGGGCCCGGTTGGGCGTGCGCAGGGTGAAGTCGGGGTGCTGCATCAAGGCCTTGACGCGGGCGAACACGCGGCCGTCCTTCTCGGGCGCGGCGGCCTGCAGCGTGAACCACTTGTCGATCACCAGGGCCTCGGCCTTGTAAACGGCGTGGAAGCGCTCCAGCGCAGCCCCGGCCAGCTCCGAGTGCGCGCCCACCAGGGCGGAGAGCGCCCCCAGGCGGTCGGTCATGTTGGTGGCGTCCTTGAAGCGCTGCAGGGCCTTGCCCGGCCAGATCGGCAGGTGGCGGGCTTCGCTGTCGAGCACCAGCATGGTCAAGGCCAGGTTGGCCAAGGCGCGGCGGCCGGCGCTGTGCGCATCGGGGCTGTAGGCGCCCAGCTCGTGGTGGGCCTCCCACGTGGTCTGCCAGTCTTCATGCAGGGCATGGGCCAGGCTCAGGCGCATGGTTTCGCGCACGTGGTGGATGCGCTGCGGATCCACCACATCGAGCTGCTCAGCCACATAGGCCTCGCTCGGCAGGGTCAGCACCAGCTCCTTGAAGGCGGCGTCCAGCGTGGGGCTGCGCAGCACGGCGCGCAGGGCCTCGATGAATCGGGCGTCCAGCTCGGCACTGCCCTCGCCCTTCACCGCGCGCAGCATGCGGCCCAGGGCCAGCTGCTGGGCGGCTTCCCACTGGTTGAAGGGGTCGGCATCGTGGGCCAGCAGGGTGAACAGCTGGTCGTCGTTGAGTGCGGCATCCAGCACCACCGGCGCCGAGAAGCCGCGCAGCAGCGAGGGCACGGGCTCCACCGGCACGTGCACGAAGGTGAAGCTTTGCTCGGCCTCGGTCAGCACCAGCACGGTGTTGTGGCCCAGCAGGTCGAGGCTGCCCTCGCGCTGCAGGTTGATCTGGCGGCCGTCGGTGCCCACCAGGCCCATGGCCACGGGGATCACCACGGGGGCCTTGGCCGATTGGTTGGGCGTGTCGGGCGTGGCCTGGCGCAGCGTCAGGGTGTAGCTTTGCGCGGCGGCGTCGTAGTTGCCCCGGGCGCTCAAGCGGGGCGTGCCGGCCTGGGCGTACCAGCGCTTGAAGGCGCCCAGGTGGCGGGCGAGCTCGCTGTCGGGGTTGGCGTCGGCAATGGCCTGGCCGAAGTCATCGCAGGTCACGGCCTGGCCGTCGTGGCGGCTGAAGTACAGCGCCATGCCAGCGGCAAAGCCCGCCTCGCCCACCAGGGTGTGCATCATGCGCACCACCTCGGCGCCCTTTTCATAGACGGTGGCGGTGTAGAAGTTGTCGATGGCCAGGTAGCTGTCGGGGCGCACCGGGTGGGCCATGGGGCCCGCATCCTCGGGGAACTGCAGCTGGCGCAGGGTGCGCACGTCTTCGATGCGCTTGACGGCCCGGGCGCTCAGGCTGCCGGCCATGTCCTGGCTGAACTGCTGGTCGCGGAAGACGGTCAGGCCCTCTTTGAGCGACAGCTGGAACCAGTCGCGGCAGGTGACGCGGTTGCCCGTCCAGTTGTGGAAGTACTCGTGGGCCACCACGCTCTCGACGTTGCCGAAATCGACGTCGGTGGCGGTGGCCGGGTTGGCCAGCACGAACTTGGTGTTGAAGATGTTCAACCCCTTGTTCTCCATGGCGCCCATGTTGAAGTCGCTGACGGCGACGATCATGAAGCGGTCGAGGTCGTAGCTCAGGCCAAACTTGGCTTCGTCCCAGGCGATGGACGCGATCAGCGAGTTCATCGCGTGCTCGGTCTTGTCGAGGTCGCCGGCGCGCACGTAGACCTGCAGCAGGTGCTCCTTGCCCAGGCGGGTGCGCACGCGCTGCTCGCGGCGCACCAGGTCAGCGGCCACCAGGGCAAACAGGTAGCAGGGCTTGGGGTGCGGGTCTTCCCACACGGCGTAGTGCTTGTTGCCGTCCAGGCTGCCTTCGTCGATCAGGTTGCCGTTGGACAGCAGCGCGGGGTACTTGGTCTTGTCGGCCTTGAGGGTCACCTTGAAGGTGGCCATCACGTCCGGGCGGTCCAGGAAATAGGTGATGCGGCGAAAGCCCAGGGCCTCGCACTGCGTGAAGAAGCCGCCACCGCTGGTGTACAGGCCAGACAGCTGGGTGTTTTTCTCGGGGGCGCAGGTGGTGCGGATCTCGAGCTGGAAGGGTTGCTGCGGCAGGTTCTCCAGCACCAGCTGCTGGTCTTCGATGCGGAAGGACACCGGCTCGCCATCGACCAGCACGCGGGTCAGGTTGATGTCTTCGCCATCGAGGCGCAGCGAATTGCCAGCCTGGCCCGCATTGGGCTCGAGGGTCATCTTGCTGATGACCAGGGTCTTGGCCGGGTCGAGGTCGAAGCTGAGGTCGACCGTCTTGATCCAGTACGCGGGGGCTGCATAGTCTTCGCGACGGATCAGCGAGGGGGTGCCTTCACGCATGGGGGGTTCCTTGATGTTTCTGGCAGGCCGGGTATGGGGCCTTGCGTTCCTGAAAATGCAACGGGAGGCCTTTGTGGGGCCGCCCGCCGCGATCAGATGCCTTGTTTGAGGCTGGCCTCGATGAACTGATCGAGGTCGCCATCCAGCACCTTCTGGGTGTTGGAGATTTCGACGCTGGTGCGCAGGTCCTTGATGCGGGACTGGTCGAGCACGTACGAGCGGATCTGGTGGCCCCAGCCCACATCGGTCTTCGTGTCTTCCAGCTTCTGCTGCTCTTCTTGGCGCTTGCGCATCTCGTGGTCGTACAGGCGCGAGCGCAGGCGCTTCCACGCCACGTCGCGGTTGCTGTGCTGCGAGCGACCGTCCTGGCACTGCACCACGATGCCCGTGGGGATGTGGGTCAGGCGCACGGCCGAGTCGGTCTTGTTGATGTGCTGACCGCCCGCGCCCGAGGCGCGGAAGGTGTCGGTGCGCACGTCGGCCGGGTTGATGTCGATCTCGATCGAGTCATCGATTTCCGGATAGACGAAGACCGAGGCGAACGAGGTGTGGCGACCACCCGACGAGTCGAACGGCGACTTGCGCACCAGGCGGTGCACGCCGGTCTCGGTGCGCAGGAAGCCGAAGGCGTACTCGCCCTCGACCTTGATGGTCGCGCTCTTGATGCCGGCGGTGTCGCCTTCCGACAGGTCTTCGATGGCCGCGGTGAAGCCCTTGCGCTCGCAGTAGCGGGTGTACTGGCGCAGCAACATGCTGGCCCAGTCGCAGGCCTCGGTGCCACCGGCGCCCGCCTGGATGTCGAGGAAGCAGTTGCTGGGGTCAGCCGGGTTGCTGAACATCCGGCGGAACTCCAGGCCTTCGACGTCGCGGCGCAGGGTGTCGACATCATCGGCAATGGCCTGCAGGCCATCCATGTCGCCCTCTTCCTTGGACATGTCGAAGAGCTCGCCGTTGTCCGCCAGGTTGGTGGTGAGCTTCTCGATCACCACGACCACGTCTTCGAGCGACTTCTTTTCTTTGCCCAGAGCCTGGGCGCGCTTGGGATCGTTCCAAACAGCTGGATCTTCCAGCTCGGCGTTCACTTCGGCGAGGCGGCGGGACTTTTCATCCCAGTCAAAGATACCTCCGAAGCTCAGCGGTGCGCTGAGTCAGGTCTGCGATCTGCGCGCCCAGCGCGTTGATGTGTTCGATGTCCATGGTGCAGTGGCGATGAAGCGTTCAGGGCCCGCCTGCAAATGGCTCGGCGCGCCGCGTGGAACTGAAACAAACGGGACGTGGCGCCGACCGGAAACCCGGGCGTCGCCACTGTGACTGGGTGTATTTTCTCACGCGCCGGGCGCGAGGAACGGCGCCAGCCGCAAGGCCAGCTCTTCCGGCTGGTCATGATGCAGCATGTGGCCTGCGCCTTCGATGGTGCTGACGGTGAAATCCGGCACGCTTTTGACCCGCTCCATGAACTCGTCGCGGCCAAATTTGCCACTGAAGAACATGAAATACAGCGTCTGCGTGCCCTCGACGAACAACACCGGGCATTGGATGCGCACCAGAAACGCCATCACCTCCTCTACGCGGTAGAGGATGGGCTGCGAGCGCTTGTGCGCCGGGTCGGCGTTGATCACCCAGCGCGTGCCCTGCGGGGTCTGCACCTTGCGGGCCCAGTGGCCGGCCAGCCACAGGGCACGGTCGGCGCGCAACAAGGGGTTGTTGGCCATCAGGCGCTTGGCCACCTCTTCGCGGGTGGCGTAATCCTTCAGGCCGACTGGCTTTTTGATCTCGTCGAGCCACTTGACGTAGCGCTCGGGCGCCTCGGCCGGGGTGGTGGCCGGCATGCCAAAGCCTTCGAGGTTGACCAGCTTGCGGATGCGCTCGGAGCGCACGCCGGCGTACAGCATCACCACATTACCGCCCATGCTGTGGCCCAGCAGGTCGATCTTCTGGTGGGGCGAGAAGTGGTCGATCAGGGCGTCGAGGTCGCCCAGGTAGTCGGCAAAGAAGTAGCCGTCGCCCAAGGGGGTATCGGTCAGGCCGAAGCCACGCCAGTCCAGCGCCACGATGGGCCGATCCGCCCAGCCCGGTTGCGCACGCAGGGCGTCCACCATGAACTGGAACGACGCGCCGCAATCCATCCAGCCATGCACCATCACCAGCAGCGGGGCCTCCGGGGTGGCTTGGCTGACGTCGCCCCAGGTCAAGACGTGGTGACGCAGACCGCGCAAGGTCACCCAGGTGGACTCGCCAGGGTGTTGGGCAACGTAAGGTGTGGAGGAAGTCATGGATACAACGGATACGAATCGTGAAGAATTGGCACCGTCACCCCCCCTCCTGTGCGGGGGAACGAGTGGGTACCAGGCGTAATCATCGCCGATCACAGGGTTTTTAACCTAAGCTCGTCCGTCTTGCCCAACCCTTCCACCGCGCAATCCGCCTGATGTCGTGAGTGACTTGAGCGCCACCGCCCCGGCCGCCGAGGTCCCGGCCACACCCGCCCCGCGCGCGGTGGGCCTGCGCTCGCCCCGCTTCCTGCCGATGGCCGCGGGCGTGGCCACGGTGGCCGCGGTCAGCATCGGCCTGATTGGCTGGGCCCACCTGGGTTGGAGCCGGCTGCAAACCCGCGCGCACGAGGTCGACCAGTTGCTGACCACCGTGCGCCAGGAGGCGCGCCAAAGCCAATGGCTGGTGGAGCAAGGCGTGGTGGGCAATGCCGACCCCGATGGCGCCGGCGGCCACGCCAGCCATGCGGCCCGAGCCCAAAGCGCTTCGCAGCAGTTGCGTGGCATGGGCTTGCCCCTGCTGGAGCCGTCGCTGCAAGACCTGCAAAAGCGCCTGGCCGCCGCCACCCAGGCCTTGAGTTTGCGCTGGCAAGACCCCGATCGGCTGTCTGCGCGCGACCTGCAGGCCGAGCTCAACCGCCTTGACGAGGCCGTGCAGCTCACCGGCCAAGTGTGGCAGGCCCAACTGCAGCGCGACACCGAGGCCCAACACCGCCTCGACAAGATCAACATGGGTCTGGTGGGTGCGCTGTCGCTGCTGCTGCTGTGGCTGTTGTCGCGCAGCCACCGCCAGCGCGAACAGGTGATGAGCAAGCTGCGCCAGCGCGACGGCCAGCTGCGCGCCTTTGCCGAGGCCCTGCCCGACATTGCCTTCCGCATGGACGCCCAGGGCAAGTGCCTGGACATCCACGGCAGCAACCTGGCCCTGCTGGGCCGCCCGCCTGCCGCGCTCGTGGGCATGGGGCTGACCGATTTCTTCCCGCCCGACATGGCCGCGCGCTTCGAGGCCGCCTTGCGACAGGCGTTGAAGGACGGCAGCACCCAGTCGCTGAGCTTCACGGTCAACATCAAGAAAGAGCCGCACTACTTCGACAGCCGCTGCGCGCCCATCGGCGAAGCCGGCCAGGTGGTGTGGATGATCTGGGACGTGACCTCGCGGCGCCAGACCGAGCACCGCCTGCGTCGCAAGAACCGGATGTACGACTTCCTGAGCCATGTGAACCAGGCCATCGTGCGCTCGGACGACGAGCAAACGCTGCTGGAGCGCGTGTGCCAGGTGGCGGTCGACCACGGCCAGTTCCGCAAGGCCTGGGTGGCGCAGTTCGAGCTGCCCGGTGTGCGCCGCCTCTCCTGTCGCGCCGAAGCCGGCGATGTGCTGGAAAAGGCCGTGAGCCTGAGCTTCGATTTGCTGCCGCGCGAGATGGCCGACGCCCAGCTCGACAGCGCGCTGCGCCACGGCCGCACCTTCCGCACCCGCGACCTCAGCCGCGACCGCATGGCCCCGGCCTGGGTGCAGCTGGCCATCTCGCTGGGCCTGCCCGGCTGCGTGGTGGTGCCGCTGCGCCGCGACCGCGAGCTGCTGGGCGCGCTCATCTTGCTGGGCAAGCGGGTGGACGACCAGCACGAAGAAGAGCTCAAACTGTTCGAAGACCTCTCCAGCGACCTGTCGTTCGCGCTGCACAACCTGCACCGCGAGGCCCTGCGCCACGAGGCCGAAGAGCGCATCCGCTTGCACGCGGCGGCCCTGGAGAGCACGCAAGACGGCATGATGGTGTTCGACCGCCGCCGCACGCTGGTGTCGATCAACCCGGCCTTCACGGCCTTGACCGGCTACACCGATGTCGAGGTGATCGGCCGCTCGCCCGAGTTCCTGCTGCCCGACCGTCCTGACGAAACGCTCGACGAGATGCGCGGCGCCATGGTCAATGGTGGCCAGTGGCAGGGCGAGGTCTGGTTCCGCCGCAAGAGTGGCGACCTGTTCATGACCAAGCTCTCGGTCAGCTCGGTCAAGAGCGCGGCCGGCCGGCCCAACCACTTCGTGGGCGTGTTCACCGACATCACGCCGCTCAAGCGCACCGAAGAGCGCCTGGCCCGCATGGCCCACTTCGACACGCTGACCGGCCTGCCCAACCGCGTGCTGATCCACGAGCGCTTGGCGCACGCCATCAACCTGGCCGAGCGGCACCACACCTTGGTGGGCGTGGTCTTCATCGACCTCGACAACTTCAAGACGGTCAACGACGGCCTGGGCCACGCCGCGGGCGACAGCCTGCTGCGCCAGGTCTCGCAGCGCCTGCAGGCCCGCGTGCGCGAGGAAGACACCCTGGGCCGCCTGGGCGGCGACGAGTTCATCCTGGTGCTGGAGCACCTGCGCCACCCGCAACAAGCGGCGCACGTGGCCACATCCATCCTCGACACGCTCAGCGAGCCCTTCACGCTCGATGGCGGCCAGCAGGTGTACGTGCGCGCCTCGATCGGCATCAGCATGTACCCGGGCGATGGCCACGAGGCGTCTGACCTGGTGCGCAACGCCGATGCGGCGATGTACGAATCCAAGCGCCGTGGCCGCAACAGCTTCCACTTCTACACCGAGGCCTTCACGACCGAGGCCAACACCCGCCTGCAGCTCGAAACCCGCTTGCGCCAGGCGGTCGAGCACGGCGAGTTCATGCTGCACTACCAGCCCATGATGCGCCTGAGCGACCGCTCGGTGGTGGCCGTCGAGGCCCTGGTGCGGCTCAAGGCCCCGGGCTCGGAAGACGGCTGGAGCCCGGCCGTGAGCCCGCACGAGTTCATCCCCGTGATGGAAGACACCGGCATGATCGTGCCGCTGAGCGAGTGGGTGCTGCAAGAGGCCTGCCGCCAGGGCAAGGACTGGCTGGATGCGGGCGTCGATTTCGGGCGCATCGCGGTCAACCTGTCGCCCAGCGAGATCCGCCGGGGTGGCGTGGTCGAGCGGCTGTCGCGCATCCTGGGTGAAAGCGGCCTGCCGCCGCAACGCCTGGAGATCGAGATCACCGAGACCGGCCTGATGGAGTCGGGTCGGGGCGCCGAGCAGTTCCTGCAGATGCTGCACGCGCTGGGCGTGATGATCTCGATCGACGACTTTGGCACCGGCTACTCGTCGCTGGCCTACCTCAAGCGCTTCCCGGTGCACCAGCTCAAGATCGACCGCAGCTTCATCCAAGACCTGCCGAGCAACGAAAACGACTGCCAGCTGGTCTCCACCATGATCTCGATGGCACGCGGCCTGCGCCTGAACGTGGTGGCCGAGGGCGTGGAAATGCCCGACCAAGAGGCCTTCCTGATCAGCCGAGGCTGCGACATCGTGCAGGGCTACCTGTACGGCCGCCCGGTGTCTGCCACACAACTGGAGCCCCTGTTGCCCGCCCTGGCTTCGGACAAAAAAGCACGATCGTTCGATAATGCGACGACCGACGCTTTACCTGCAGGCCATGTCTGACCGCCACACCCTCGCTGCCGCCCCCGCTGACACCGCTTCCGCCCCCGCCCTGATCACCCTGGCCGAGCTGCTGGCGCGCCGCCGCCGCGACGGCACCCTGGTGCAATTCGAGGTGACGCCCGATTGGGCCCAGGGCCGCACCACCTTCGGTGGCCTGCTCTCCACCCTGGCCGTGCAAGCCATGCGCGACGTGTGCGGCGCCGACTGGCCGTTGCGCGCCCTGCAAACCAACTTCGTCGGCCCCGTGGCCGTGGGCGGCTTCGAGGTCGAGGTGACGCTGCTGCGCCAGGGCAAAAACGTGCGCCAAGTGCAAGCCCGCGTCACCCAGGCCGACGCCAGTGGCCAGCCCCAGGTGGCCGCCGTGCTTCTGGGCGTGTTCGGCACCGGCCGCGAGAGTGCGCTGGCCCCGCTCACCGTGGCCCAGCCGGCCCTGGTCACGCCACCTGATAAGCACGTGCGCTGGCCCTACATCCCGGGCGTGACGCCGGCGTTCACCCAGCACATGGAGACCTACCACGCCGACGGCGGCATGCCCTACACCGGCAGCCCCGACTTCTTCAGCCGCGTGCAGACCCGCTTGAAGCAGGCGGCTGGCGTCGATGCCGAGCTGCTGACCGTGCTGCTGGCCGACGTGGGCCCCACCCCGGCGCTGGCCACGCTGCGCGCACCGGCGGCGGCCTCGTCGGTGTCGTGGGCGCTGGAGCTGCGCCCGCTGCCCGCCGATGTGGGCGATGGCCTGTGGCGCATGGACAAGACCGCGCTGGCCACAGGCGAGGGCTACGTCAACGAGAAGACCGAACTGTGGGCCCCCGATGGCCAGTTGGCCGGCCTGGGTTACCAGGTGGTGGCCGTCTATGCCTGAGGCCGTGGCGCCTGCGGGCGCCCGCCCGACCGAGGGGCCACAGTCGCTGTGGCACCTGTACGTGGCCTTCACCAGCCTGGCCATGCAGGGCTTTGGCGGGGTGCTGGCCGTGGCCCAGCAAGAGCTGTGTGTGCGCCGTCGCTGGCTGACGCCTGCTGAGTTCGTCACCGTGCTGGCCAGCGCCCAGGTGATGCCGGGGCCGAACGTGTGCAACCTGTCGCTGATGATCGGTGACCGCTTCTTTGGCTGGCGCGGAGCCCTGGTGGCGCTGGCCGGCATGATGAGCGCCCCGATGGCCTTGATGCTGGGCCTGGCCTGGCTGCTGGGTGTGCTGGGCCATGCCGAGCATGGCACCCAAGTGCAGGGCGTGATCCGTGGCGCGCTGTGGGGCATCACCGCCGTGGCGGCGGGCCAGATCGTGGGCACCGTGCTCAAGCTGGCCGCCCCCGTGAAAGACCATGTGCTGGGCTGGCCAGCGTGTGCGGCCATCGCTGCGGCGGTGTTCGCCATGATGTTCTGGCTGCACTGGCCCCTGCTGCATGTGCTGCTGGGCGCGGGCACCGCCTGCTGCCTGCTGACCTATGCGGTGCTGCGCCGAAAGGCCCAGCCATGAGCACCCTGCACGACTGGAGCCCGCTGATGTGGCGCCCCGACCTGTGGTGGGCACTGTTTGCGCAGTTCCTGCCGCTGTCGCTGATGGCGATCGGCGGCGCCATCACCCTGGTGCCCGACATGCACCAACGCCTGGTGGTGCGCCAGCCGTTGCTCAGCGATGCCGACTTCACCGGGGCCATCGCCCTGGCCCAGGCGGCGCCAGGCCCCAACGTGCTGTTCGTGGCCCTGATGGGCTGGTATGGCGCGGGGCTGGGCGGCGCATTCGCCAGCATGCTGGGGGTGATGATCCCCTCGACCACGGTGACGCTGCTGCTGTCGCGCTGGGTGGGGGCGCGCCGCGAGTGGCTGGGCGTGCAGGCCTTCCAGCAAGGCCTGGTGCCGGTGACGCTGGGCCTGCTGATCGCCACAGGTGCGCTGCTGGCACCCTCACCCACCGATCACCCTGCCGCACTGGGCCTGAGCGCCGCCGTGGCCGTGCTGGTGTGGCGCACCAAGCTGCCCTTGATCTGGCTGGTGGGCGCGGGTGCGCTGGCCGGCGCCATGGGCTGGGTGTGAGGCCCGCCCGCCTGATGATTTTTCAAGAGAGACCTGCGCATGACGACTGCCCTGGACATCCGCCACCTGCCCGAACGCGGCCGCTTTGAAGCCGTGGTGGAGGGCTTGACCTGCGAGGTGGACTACCACCTGCAAGGCCAGGTGATGGCCATCACCCACACCGGCGTGCCTCGCCCGCTCGAAGGCCGGGGCCTGGCCGCCGCGCTGGTGCAGCACGCCTTGAGCTGGGCCCGCGCGCACGGCTACCAGGTGCGCCCGGTGTGCAGCTACGTGGCCGTGTACCTGCGCCGTCACCCCGAGTGGCAAGACCTCTCAGCGGACCAGCGCTGACACGGCCTGCGCCATGCGCTGCGCCGAGCCGGCGTGCTCGGCCATCCAGTCATCGGCCCAGTGCGGGCCCTGGCCTTGCGCCTGCAGGGCGATCTGGCGCAGGCCCAAATCAACGGCCGCTTCGGTGTCGGCCACACGGGTGGCCGCCCCGGCGGCCTCGCACAAGCGGGCCGCCTCTTCGAAGTTGAAGGTCGACGGCCCCATGATCACGGCGCAACCGCTGGCCACGGCCTCGATCAGGTTTTGCGCACCAAAGGGCGCGAAGCTGCCCCCCAGCAAGCAGGTGCGGGCCACGCCGTAGTACAGCGGCATCTCGCCCATGCTGTCGCCCAGCCAGACGTCGGCTTGCAGATCGGCCTCTGCGGGCGTGTCGCCCCAGCCCGAGCGCCGGGCCAGGCGCAAGCCGGCATCGCTCACCAGTTTGGCGACCTCGTCGAAACGCTGCGGGTGACGCGGCACCAGCAAGAGCAAGGGCTTGTGGCGCATGGCGGCCACACGCTGCGCCCAGGCCTGGATCACACCCACCTCTTCGCCCTCGCGGCTGCTGGCAAACAGCAGCACCGGCCGGCCCAGGGCCTGTGCCCACTGCTGGCCACGGGCCACCTGTTGGGGCTGCGGGCGCACGTCGAACTTCAGGTTGCCGCTCACGCGCACATCGGCCACGCCCATGGTGCGCAGGCGGCGGGCGTCATCGGCCGTCTGGGCCAGGGCCACGGTGATGGCCTCGGCCGCAGGGCGCAGCAGCGGCGCCATGCGCTGGCCTTGGCGCAGGCTCTTGTCGCTCAGGCGCGCATTGGCCAGCACCACGGGCAGGCCCAGGGCCCGCGCCTGGCGCTGCACCTGGGGCCAGACCTCGGTTTCCATCAGCACGGCCACCTGCGGGCGGTGGTGCTGCAAGAAGCGGCGCACGGCACCGGGCGTGTCCAGCGGCATCCAGGTGTGCAGGTCACCGGGTTGCAGCAGGGCCTCGCCGGCCGTCCAGCCCGTGGCGGTGGTGCAGGTCAGCAGCAGGCGCATGCCGGGCAAGGCCTCGCGCAAGGCCCGCACCAGCGGCGCACAGGCCCGGGTCTCGCCCAGCGAGACGGCGTGCAGCCACACCAGCGGCTGGGCATGCGGCAGCGTCAAGCGCGCATAGGGGTAGCCCAGGCCGATGCGCTCGGCCCAGCGCTGCGCGTACTCCGGCTCGATGCGGCCGCGCCACTGCGTGCGCGCCAGCAGCACGGGCAGCGCCAGGCGCAGCACCGTGGTGTAGGCCCCCAAAGCCAGCGCCGACTTCCAGCGTGCGGGGGGCGGCAAGGGGGCGGCGCTGGGGGTGGCGCTCGGCGCAGACCGGGGTGACGTCAAACCAGCAGACCTCGACTCGACCAAGCCGTGCGCGGCTCAGTGCGCGCTGGCGCCCACGTGGGCGTCCGGCTTCACGGCCAGGATGGCGGCCATGAAGGTGGCGCGGATGCGCTCCAGGGCCTCGGGCGTGTGGCCTTCAAACCGCAGCACCAGCACCGGGGTGGTGTTCGAGGCGCGCACCAAGCCAAACCCATCGGCGTAATCGGCGCGGATGCCGTCGATCGTGGTCAGCTCGGCGCCGTCGAACTTGGCCGTCTGACGCAGCTTCTCGACCACCTCGTGGTGCTCGCCTTCGGCGCAGGGCACGTTCAGCTCGGGCGTGCTGTGGCTGGTGGGCAGCGCATTGAGCACGGCGCTGGGGTCGGCCACCTTGCTCAGGATCTCCAGCAGGCGGCCGGCCGTGTAGGTGGCGTCGTCGAAGCCATACCAGCGTTCTTTGAAGAAGATGTGGCCGCTCATCTCACCGGCGAACGGCGAGCCCGTCTCCTTGAGCTTGGCCTTCACCAGCGAGTGGCCGGTCTTGTACATCAGGGGCACGCCGCCGGCTTCCTTGATGGCCACGGCCAGGCGCTGGCTGCACTTCACGTCGAAGATGATGGGCGCGCCCGGCACCCGCGACAGGATGTCGGTGGCGAACAGCATGATCTGGCGGTCCGGGAAGATGTTGTGGCCTTCCTTGGTGACCACGCCCAGGCGGTCGCCGTCGCCGTCAAAGGCCAGGCCCAGGTCAGCGCCCTGCGCCTTCACGGCGGCGATCAGGTCGGCCAGGTTCTCGGGCTTGGAGGGATCCGGGTGGTGGTTGGGGAAGTCGCCATCGACTTCCGAGTACAGCTCGGTGACCTCGCAGCCCAGGGCGCGCAGGATGCCCGGCGCCGAGGCACCGGGGATGCCGTTGCCCGAGTCGACCACGATCTTCAGCGGACGGGCCAGCTTGCAGTCGCCCACGATGCGCTGGGTGTACTCGGGCAGGATGTCGAGCGTGCTGACCTGACCTTGGCCCTGGGTGTAGTCTTCGCGCTCGATGCGCTGGCGCAGGCCCTGGATGTCATCGCCGTAGATGGCCTTGCCGGCCAGCACCATCTTGAAGCCGTTGTAATCCTTGGGGTTGTGGCTGCCGGTGACCTGGATGCCGCTGTGGCAGCCGGTCTCGCCACGGGTGGCGGCCACGTAGTACAGCATGGGCGTGGTGACGGCGCCCAGGTCGATCACGTCGATGCCGGTGGACTGCAGGCCCTTGATCAGGGCGCCAGCCAGCGACGGGCCCGACACGCGGCCATCGCGGCCCACGGCCACGGCCTTCTCGCCCAGCTTCAGCGCCTCGGTGCCAAAGGCCCGGCCGAGGTGCTCTGCCACAGCCTCGCTCAAGGTCTGGCCCACAATGCCACGGATGTCATAGGCCTTGAAGATCGAAGCGGCGACTTGCATGAGGTTCCTTTGCTGAAATTCAGAGTACGGCGAGAGATGGCGGCCATTCTAGTGAGTGCCTTGTGTCAGCACGGCCCCCAGCGTGGGCTGATCGCACCAGCCAGGGCCAACTCCCCCTGGGCAGGCGGGCTCGCACACCTGGGGTTCGCCAGGGGCACGCCGTTCAGGAGGCCGCAGTGAACCGGCGCGACCTGGGCCTGATGTTGGCCCTGGCGGCCGTTTGGGGGCTGTCGTTTCTCTTCCTGAAAATCGCCAGCCCGGTCGTGGGCCCGGTGGTGGTGGCGGGCGTGCGGGTGGCTGGCGGTGCCGTGGTGCTGACGGGTTGGCTGCTGTGGCAGGGCTCGCCTTGGCCGGCGAGGCGCTTTTGGTGGCCACTGATGCTCACCGCCCTGCTGTCGGCCGTGCTGCCCTTCATGGGCCTGAGTTACGCGGCGCGCCACATCCCGGCAGGGCTGTTGTCGATCCTGAACGCCACCACGCCGCTGTGGGGTGCGCTGGTGGCCTGGCTGTGGGCGGGCCAGCGCCTGCAGGCGCGGCAGTGGGTGAACCTGGTGGCAGGTTTCGGGGGCGTGGCCGCGCTGGTGCTGGCGCGCGACGACGCCCACGCGCCAGGTGCACCGGTGGCCGCGGGGTGGGACACCGGACTGCCGCCACTCGCGGTGCTGGCCGCCCTGGCCTCGACGCTGATGTATGCGCTGGCCGTGCACCAAAACAAGCGCCAACTGGCTGGACTGGACCCGGTGAGCAACAGCTGGGGCACGCTGGTGGCTGCCAGCCTGATGCTGGCCGGGCCGACGGTGTGGCTGGGGCCCTGGCCGGATGCGGCCCACGGTGCCACGGTGTCTGCCTCGATGGGCTGGGCTGCGGTGCCCGCCACCGTCTGGGCGGCATTGGCAGGGCTGGCCGTGCTGTGCACCGGGCTGGCCTATGTGTGGTTCTATGCGCTGCTGGCGCGCATCGGCCCCACCCAGGTGCTGCTGGTGACCTACCTCATCCCCGTGTTTGGCATGGCCTGGGGCGCGTTGCTGCTGCGCGAGGTGGTGACAGGCCGCATGCTGCTGTGCGCTGCCCTCATCGTGGGCTCGACGGTGTGGGCCCAGCGCTCGCCATCCCGATGACCGGCGCTCCGCTGGCGTTTCACGGCATGCAAGATCGCCAGCGTTGCGGCCCGCCCCGCGCGGCATCCCAAGCCGATGCGGCACCAAGGCGGTGCAAAACGCCCCCCTGGCTGCGGCCCGGCCATGTGGATGTCCGCAGGATGTGGAAGGCCACATGGCCAATGCCCATCGGCATCTCTACAGTGCGACCCCGTTAACATCGCAAGGTCTCGGGCATGAAACGCATCGCATCCTCTCTCTACTTCTGGGTCGTCCTGGCCATCATCGCTGGCGCCTCGTTTGGCATCGCCGAGCCCAAGCTCGCCGTGCAGCTCAAGCCGCTGGGAGATGGCTTCATCTCGCTGGTGAAGATGCTGATCGCGCCGATCATTTTCTGCACCGTGGTGATGGGCATCGCCTCGGGCCACAACATGAAGCAGGTGGGCCGCGTGGGCGCCAAGGCCTTCGTGTACTTCGAGCTGGTGTCGACCGTGGCGCTGGTGATTGGCCTGGTGGTGGCCAACGTGCTCAAGCCCGGCGCCGGCTTCAACGCCGATCCGGCCACGCTGGATGCCGCTGCGGTGGCCAAGTACGCCGACAAGGCCAAGGAGCAGTCGACCATCGACTTCGTGCTGCACATCATCCCCAAGACCTTCACCGATGCGTTCACCGGCTCGGGTGACCTGCTGCAAGTGCTGCTGCTGGCGCTGCTGTTTGGCTACGCGCTGCAGCACCTGGGTGACAAGGGCCGCCTGGTGCGCCAGTTCATCGAGCAGGTGTCGCACGTGTTCTTCGTGATGATGAACGTGGTGATGAAGCTGGCCCCCATCGGTGCCGGTGGCGCCATGGCCTTCACGCTGGGCAAGTACGGCTTTGGCGCACTCAAGCCGCTGGCCGCGCTGATGGGCTCGTTCTACCTGACCTGCTTCCTGTTCGTGTTCGTGGTGCTGGGCCTGATCGCCCGCCTCACCGGCTTCAGCCTGGTGCGCTTCATCGCCTACATCAAGGAAGAGCTGCTGACCGTGCTGGGCACCTCGTCGTCGGAATCGGCCCTGGTGCCGGTGATGACCAAGCTGGAGCGCCTGGGTTGCGCCAAGCCGGTGGTCGGCCTGGTGGTGCCCGCGGGCTACTCGTTCAACCTGGACGGCACCAACATCTACCTGACCATGGCCGCCTTGTTCGTGGCCCAGGCGCTGAACATCGACCTGACGCTGGGCCAACAGCTGAGCATCCTGGGTGTGGCGATGCTGACCTCCAAGGGCGCTTCGGGCGTGACCGGCGCGGGCTTCATCACCCTGGCGGCCACGCTGGCCGTGGTGCCGGACGTGCCCGTGGCCGGCCTGGCGCTGATCCTGGGGGTGGACCGCTTCATGTCTGAGGCCCGCGCCATCACCAACTTCATCGGCAACAGCGTGGCCACCATCGTGGTGGCCAAGTGGGAAGGCGCGCTGGACACGGCGACGCTGCAGCGTGAGCTGGCCAACCCGTCGCAGCCGCTGTTCGTGGACACCGAGGTGGCTGACGTGAGCGCCACCCCGGCTGCCGAGCGCTGATTTGGGGAGAGTGCGTGGGGGCTGCGGCCCTCACGGTGCTCTGAAAGGGCCCCTGTACCGTGGCGGTGCAGGGGCCTTTGCTTTGCGCTGGCGTACTTTGCGCGGGCTTGGCGCTGCGGCGCGGGTCACCACCACTGGCGCAGGCTGGCTCCGATGTGCGGGTGCTCCAGCATGCTCATGTGGTTGCCGCCGGCCGCCAGCAGCTTGAGGCTGCGGCCGTGCGTGCGCCAGCGGCGTGCGGCCTCGTCGGTGCTGAGGGCCTCGCGGCGCTCGTCGGCGGTGCGCACGAGCACGAGGTCCACATCGACCGGCTGCGTGGGCGCGTAGCGGGTGTTGATGTTGGCGCAGAACACATCAACCAGACCGCGCACGGCTTGCAGCTGGGTGCGGGCGTGCATGAGCCCGGCGCGCACCATCCAGTCGAGCAGGCGCTGGAGCTGGGCGGTGTCGTCGAGCGCCAGCAGGTCGTCGGCCTCGATGTCGCAACTCTGGCCGCTGTCGAGCTGCAGGTTGTGCAGCAGCTCCATCAGCGCCTCGACGCGGCTGTAAGGCCGGCGTTTGACGCCCTCGCCCGAGGGCGGATCGCCGTCGAGGATGACCACTGGCGCGACCTCGTGCCCAGCCGCGCGCAGCTGCCGCGCCATCTCCAGCACGATCCAGCCACCGAACGAGTGCCCCACCAGGCGGCACGGGCCGTGGCGCGGCTGCGCCAACAAGGCCGCCACGTACGAGGCCGCGGTGACCACGATGTCGGTGTTGGGCGTGTCTTGGCCATCGAGGCCACGGGGCTGGAAGGCGTGCACCGGCACCTGCGGGCCCAGGGCATCGACCAGCGGCAGGAAGCAAGTGACCGTGGCCCCTGCACCCGGCACGCAAAACACCGGTGAGGCCATGCTGGCGTGGCCGCTTTGCAGCGTCATCAGCTGGGCGGTGGGCAGCGTGGCTGAGGTGGCGGCATGCGATGACGCCATCGCCCCGCCTGTGTCCAAGCCATGACCGCCGCCTGGCGCGGCAGCCAGCTGTGCGGTGATCTGCTCGGCCAGCAGCGCGGCCAGCGTCTGCACCACCGGTGGCCGCACCAATTGCCAGTGATCGGCCTGCAGGGTGTGCAAGACGGCGGTGCCGCCCGCCTGCTGCAGCCAGGCTTGCCACTGCCCAGCGGATGCCGCGTGGCTGGCATCGGCATGGATGCTGGCGGCCACATGGTGCAGGGGCAGCGCCACAGACCGGGGCCGGTGCCCTTGCAAGGCCGACCACATGGCCCAGGCCGTGCCCAGGCGGCTGAGCACCTCGTTGGCCGACCACTCGGCAGGCAGCAGGCCGTGGGCCTGGGCCACCGCGCACACGTCGGCCAGTTGGCCGGATGCGGATGCGGCTTGCAAGGCATCGCGCGTGGCATCTGGCGTGGCTTGCGGTGTGGCTGGTGGCGCAGATGGATCGCCAAGCGCGCCGGGCGCTGTGGCCCATTGCTGTTGCAAATAGGCCGCGAGCAAGGTGGCCGGGTTGGGCGCCACGGCCGGCTCGGCGCTGTGACCTTGGGGCCAGGCGGTGTCGACCTGGCCCAGGTAGGCCACGTCTCGCCCGTGGTGCTCGCGCAAGGTGGCGGCCACCTCGTGGGCCATGAGCCCGCCCACCGACCAGCCCAGCAGCACCAACGGTCCCTGCACTTGCGCGGCCGCGATGCGCTGGGCCGCCTGCATGGCCAGATCGCTCCAGGTGGCTTGAGGCGCCACGCCATGCGACCAGCTCACGATCTGCACACCGATGGTGTCCGGCAGGCGCTGGGCCAGGGCCTGGGCCAGGGGCAGCTGCGACCAGGCTTCGCCGCTGACATCGGGCAACACGAATGCCGTCGTGCCCGCAGGCGACGTGGCCGCCCGCACGGTGACCAGCTGGGGCTGGTGCCGGTGTTCGTCAAGGGTGGCGGCGGTGTGGCCGCTGACGCCTGCCTCGCGGATCCATGCGGCCAGTTCGGCCACCGTGGGTTGGGCAAACAAGGCCGCCAGGGGCAATTCAACGCCCCAGTCGCGCAAACGGGCCACCAAGCGCACCGCAGCCAGCGAGTGGCCGCCCAGCTCGAAGAAGGACTGGTGGCGGCCAGGCAGCTGGCCCTCGCCCAACTGGAGCACGTCTTGCCACAACACGGCCACGGCCCGCTCGAGCTCATCGGCCGGCGGGGCGAGCGTGCCCGGCGCATCCAGCACCGTGGTCACCTGCGCCGCCTGGGCGCTGAGCCCCGCACGATCGAGCTTGCCGTTGGCGGTGGCCGGCAGGGCTGCCATCGCCTGCCAGGCGCTGGGCACCATGTGGGCCGGCAAGCGGCGACGCAGCTGCTCACGCCAATCGGCAGGCAGGTGGCCGACAACGAAGGCAACCAGGCGTTTGCGGTCGGCCGGCTCGTCAGAGACGACCACGGCGCCATCGCGCACACCGTCGAGGCTGCGCAAGGCGGCCTCGATCTCGCCGAGCTCGATGCGGAAGCCGCGCAGCTTGACCTGGTCGTCGTTGCGGCCACCGTAGATGAGCCGCCCATCGGCACGCCAGTGGCCCACGTCGCCGGTGCTGTACAGGCGGGCACCGGGCAGACCGCTGAAGCGATCGGGCACGAAGCGCTCGGCCGTGAGCTCGGGGCGGCCCAGGTAGCCCCGCGCCACGCCCGCCCCGCCGATCCAGATCTCGCCTTGCACGCCCACGGGCACGGGCTCACCGTGCTCGTCGAGCACCAGCAGCCAGGTGTGGGGCAAGGCCTGGCCCAAAGGCGGTGCGCCCTGCGCATCGGCCTGCGGGTCGCAGGGGTGCAGGCTGACGACGACCGTGGCCTCGGTGGGCCCGTATGCGTTGATGAGGCGACAGCGCGAGGCGTAGGTCTGCACCAGGTCGGCACCCCAGGCCTCGCCGCCCACGACCAGTGTGTGCAGGCTGGCCGCGGCATCACCCAAGGGCTCGGCGGTGAGCAGCGACGGCGAGAGCACCGCATGCGTGATCTGGCCTTGCACCAGGGTGCGGCGCAAAGGCTCACCGGGCAGCAGCGCGCTGCGGTCAGCGAGGTGCAGCTGGGCCCCGGCGCTCAGCGCCATCAGCCACTCGAAGGTGCAGGCATCGAAGCTGAACGAGGCCATCTGCAGGTAGCGGCTGTTGGCGTTGAGCTGCAGCACCGGCAGGCTGGCCGCCACCAGGTTGCACAGGCTGCCGTGCGTGACCATCACGCCCTTGGGCTGGCCGGTGGAGCCAGAGGTGTAAATCACATAGGCCAGGCGGTGGGCCTGGTCTGCAGTTGGCGGGGCACCGTCCGTGGGACAGGGCCACGCCGGGGCGCTGCTCGGGTCTGCGGCCATGTCGATCACCCGGGGCGGGTGCGCCAAGTCTGCACACAAGGCTTGGGCCAAGGCCAGATGCGGCCCGTGGGTGAGCAACACTGTGGGCTGGGCGTCGCCGAGCATGTAGGCCAGGCGCTCACGCGGGTAGACCGGGTCCAGCGGCACGTAGGCCGCACCGGCCTGGAGCGTGGCGACCATGGCCACCACCATGTCGAAACCTCGGTCGAGCAGCAGGGCCACGCGGGGTTCGGCTTCGGTGGGGGCCAGATGTGCCCCCCCCATCTGCGACCGCAGCGTGTGCGCCCACCGCTGGCCGTGCGCCGCCAGATCCGCGTAGCTCAGCTGCCGCGCGCCGTGCACCAAGGCCGTGGCCTGCGGGTGTTGTCGCACCTGGCGCATGAAGCCATCCAACGCATGGGCCACCCCACCCTGCTCAGCCGGCGAGGTTTGCCCCAGCCAGGGGTTGAGCCCGTGCACCACGTGGGCACGCTGGGTGGGCGTGAGCCACGGCAGGCGGCGCCAGGGTTGGGCCATCACGTCGTCGGCCGCGCCCTGAACTGTGGCCGAGGCCGTCAAGCTGGCCAGCAGCGTCTGCCAGTGGGCCAGCCAGCGCAGCACGGTGTCGCGCTCCAGCAGGCTGGTGGCGTAGTCCATCACGCCGCGCAGTTCGCCATCGACCTCTTGGAGGTCCAGCGCGAGGTCGAAGGCGGTGGTGTTGCGCACCTGGGCCAGCGGCTGCATCTGCAGGCCGGGCAAGGCCAGGTCGCCCTCCGAGGCGTTCTGCAGGCCCAGCATCACCTGGAACACCGGCGTGTGGCTGAGGTGACGCGGCGGCTGCAAAGCATCGACCACCTGCTCGAAAGGCACGTGCTGACGGGCGAAGGCATCGAGCGCGGTGCTGCGCACCTGGTCAAAGAAAGCTGCCGTGCTGAGGTGGGCTGCGGGCTGCAAGCGCAGCGCCAGGGTGTTGACGAAGAAGCCGATCAAGGGGGCCAACTCGGGGCGCTGTCGGTTGGCCACCGGGGCGCCGATCACGATGTCATCTTGGCCACTCAGGCGCGAGAGCACCATCGCCCAGCTGCCCAGCAAGGCCATGTACAGGGTCAAGCCGTGGGCCTTGGCCCAAACTTTGATGGCCTGCAGCTGCGTGCGATCCAGGTGCACAGGCACCACATCCCCCGCATGCGATTGCACGGCGGGACGTGGGCGATCAAACGGCAGGTCGATGCTGGCAGGCGCGCCGCGCAGGTGGTCCACCCACCATTGCAGCGACGCCTGCAAAGCGGCCAGGCCTTGCTGTTGTTGCCACACGGCGTAATCGGCGTACTGGATGGGCAACGGCGGCCAGACGGCCTCATCCACCTGCGGCGATGCGGCGCCCGCCAGGGCGTAGGCCTGCGCGAGGTCTTGCACCAGCACGCCCATGGACCAGCCATCGCTGACGATGTGGTGCACGGTGAGCGCCAGCAGGTGCTCGCCTGGCCCCAAGGTGACCAGGCTCAGGCGCAGGCCGTGCTCGGTCGATAAGTCGAAGGGCCGGCGCAGCGCCTGCAGGTGTTGCTCGGTGGCGGCTTGCTGCGCACTGGGCGACAGGCCGCGCCAATCCAGGCGCTGTACGGGCACGCGGGCGTCGGCATCGATCACCTGCGTGGCCTGGCCCTGCACCTCGACGATGCGGGTGCGCAGCGACTCGTGGCGGGCCACGACACGCGCCAGTGCCCGCGCCAGGCGGTCGGCATCGAACTCACCGATCACGCGGTAGGCCGCGGGGATGATGTAGGTGCTGCCAGGCCCTTCCATCCGCGAGAGGAACCACATGCGTTGCTGTGACCACGACAAGGGCACGGGCCCGGTGCGTGGCCGGGGCACGATGGGCGAGGTGTCGGCCTCGGCCAGTGCGGCCTGCCCCACCTGCTGCCCCAAC
>Ga0228699_1000472_pt1 | contig 29796 bp, 26 predicted proteins | sample McNCre217_Aug_MG_FD_178016 | JGI IMG/M metagenome (GOLD analysis project Ga0228699, IMG submission 178016) | Freshwater microbial communities from McNutts Creek, Athens, Georgia, United States - 2-17_Aug_MG | ecosystem: Environmental > Aquatic > Freshwater > Creek | place: USA: Georgia... | reverse complement strand
CTGGCGTAGGTTTCAACCAACTCATGGCGCGACTTTCGCTGGTGCGGCAAGCTGCACGTTATCCCGCCCTGGCGTGTCCCAAAAACTGGAAGCACGCAGCAAGCGGTTAATGTCCGCCTTAGCTTTTGCGGCTTGATCAATCGTCATATTTTCAGGAAAGCGCATCATGTAATTGCCCTGCGGGTCAATCAGGTAAAGCCTTGCAGGCAACAATGGCTGGGAAACCTTATTTGAGCGCACCTCCAGCCATGTAGATAATTCTGGCTCTTTCATGCGTAATGCGGAAAATCCTTGCATCTTCATTGCAGGATTCATCAAATGTGCCACCAGTTCGGGCGCTAGCGGCGCATCGTCTGAAATCAACCATACCCAATCAAGCCTGTCTTTTTCTTTGCCCAGCGTTTCACGCAATTGGCGCTGCATATAGAGGTGATCAGGGCAAGGCTTGGCACATGCGCCGCCAGAGACGCTGACGAGCAGCCACTGGCCACGCAAAGACGCAAGCGCCGTAGGCTTGCCATCCAATGTCGTTGCGGCCAAAGTTGGCATCGGGCGCTGCGGCTGCACAAGCTCGCCAAAACTTTTGACGTTGCTCGGACGAATCACGTAATAAGTGAGATACGACGCAATAACTGGCGTCGTGCAGATAAAAAGCACCGCAAACATCTTCCAACGACCCACCTTAGTACGGCTTGCATCTATGGCAGATGTGCCTGTCGCGGGTAGTTTGTGGACGGTTAAATCGAGTGGTGAATCATTCATATTTGCTTCGTTCATTTTGGCTTAATCCATTGAAACCAAAGATACAGCCCTAGAACAGTTGCGCTCATCGCAAACCACTGAAGGGCGTAACCATAGTGCTTTTCAACACCGCTGGCAGGCTCGTACCAATCGCGCTTTAAGCCTTCGCTGGCGCTGCCTACTTGCTGCATCATGCCCTTGTAGGCCTTGTCTGGCATGACTTTGCCAAGATCACTCAAATTAATCGAAGCAACAATGGGATGCTCGCTGGCAGCCTCTTTAGCAAAGACGGCGGGGGGCGTAGGGTCAGGCATTTGGCGCGCATCAATCGTCACCGCCCCTGGTGGTGTTGCAATAGGCGCGAGTTTTTTTCTATCCATAAAGTCGCGAGGAATCCAACCACGCTCCACCAGCACGTACTCGGTGCTAGACGTGATGAGCGGCGTCACCACAAAAAAACCTTGCTTGGCGTTCATCTGGCGGTTGTCCACATAGAGCGTCTGCTGAGCAGCCCACTGCCCGCTGAGTCTGATTGGCCCAACACTGTGCCGCTCTTGGCTTAGTTTTTCTTTTTGTGCTGCACGATCTAATTGCCATATTCCCAACGAAAACATCAGCCCAGCCATCAGCAATGCGGATAATGTGACGATCCAAAATCGAAGGTCATAACGGGAATCGTTCTTAGGAGGGCTGAACATGGGTTATTTCATTGCTTTATTTTTACTCTTGATTATCGCAAGCTTGGCCTCGGCAGGCTTTTTTATGCTGCGTAGGCCATCTGAGCACGCAAGCGATGGCGATCAAAAGTCCGCCAAACAACGCGGCATGGCACGTGCGCTTACTGTGCGTATCGCCCTTTCGGTCACGCTGTTTATTTGTGTTTTGTTGTCGTGGCAAATGGACTGGATTCAACCTACGGGTTTGCCGCTTAAATAAAGCTGCAACGACCATAAAAAAGGACACCGAAGTGTCCTTTGCTGCTGGCTCAATTACAGCCAGTACACCAAAATATAGAGACCAAGCCACACGACGTCAACAAAGTGCCAGTACCAAGCCGCGCCTTCAAAACCAAAGTGCTGATCTGCGCTGAAGTGGCCTTTTTGCAAGCGCAAAGTGATGAACAAAAGCATCAGCATGCCGATGAAGACGTGAAAGCCGTGAAAGCCCGTCAGCATAAAGAAGGTCGAGCCATACGCGCCTGATGCCAACGTCAAATTCATCTCGTGGTAGGCATGGTAGTACTCATAGCCTTGTACAAACAAGAACACCACGCCCAGCGCGACGGTCATCCACATAAATTTGATCGTTTTCGCGCGATCGTTAACGATCAAAGCATGGTGTGCAATCGTGAGCGTCACACCCGAGGTCAGCAAGAGCGCTGTATTGACGGTTGGCAACGAGTGGCTGATGTAGCTCCACAGCAAAGCAAGACCGCCAGCTTTGGCGTCATAGCCTACGGGCTTCATCGTTTCAAATGCTTCGATGATGCCTGCTGGTGAGGCGGTTGCGCCATGCTGCATGCTAGGCCAAACGCCCTTGAAACCTTCCCATAAAAGTGCATTCTCAGGGTTGGCCAACATAGGCACGGAATGCACACGCATCCACCACAGAGCTGAGAAGAACGCGCCAAAGAACATCACTTCAGAGAAGATGAACCAGCTCATGCTCCAGCGGAAGGAAAGATCAATTTTGTAGCCATACTTGCCGCTAACACTCTCACGGATAGCGTCGCCAAACCATTGGAACAGGACATAGAAAAGGCCGAGCAAGCCTGCGAAAAGCGACCACTTACCCCAGCTCACGCCATTGATCCACTGGCTTGCGCCCAGAATCACCCAAAATAGCGCAAACGCCGCCCGCACAGGATGAGGCGAGAACTCGGGCACAAAATAGTGGGGGGTTGCATGTGTATCGTGGCTAGCTGCACTCATAGTTTTCTCCAATTAAATTTTGACCATCCATTGCACCAGCCACATGAGACTCAGCACAAATAAAAAACACAAACCAATACCCACACCAATCAAATGAAATGGCGTGAGGGTTGCAATATCCTCTTGAAATCCAGCGCCCTTGCGGATGCCTAAAAAAGACCACAGCACAGCGCGGACCGTACGCACAAACTTAAAAAAAGAGGTCATACCTTACCGCTCACCTCAAAAAAAGTGTAGGACAAGGTGATCGTCGTTACATCTTTGGCCAACTTGGGGTCAATCACAAACGCCACGGGCCAAGATCTTTTTTCCCCCGCATCCAGCGTGTACTGCTGGAAACAAAAGCATTCGACTTTATTGAAGTGCGGCATCGCTTGCTGTGGCGCATAGCTAGGGATGGCCTGCGCAGCCATACGGCGATTTTGCGTATTTTGAAATTCATAAACCACGGTCGCTAATTCACCAGGGTGAACCCGCATTGAACGCACCGCTGGCTTGAAATCCCACACACCGCCCGCTTGTGTGCCCGCGCTACCAACACCTTCAGGCCTAGCCCCACGTGTATTGGCATCAAATTCAACGGTGATAAGGCGCGTTCTATCAATTTGTGTATTGCTTGGCACGGTCGCTTTTTGACCTGGCACCTCAAGCTCAGCCAATGCCAGCACATTAATGCCTGTCGCCTCGCAGATCGCGTAATACAGCGGCACCAGCGCATAGCCAAAGCCAAACATCGCAACCACAATGATGCACAGCTTGGCGTGCAATGAAAGCACCGGCAACTTCATCTTCCCAGCACCATTACCTTTAAGACAAAGCCCAGCGCAAACACCAAGGCCACTGATGCAAGGATCAGTGCCAGCTTAATGTTTTGTTTCGATTGCTCAGGAGTCGCCATCATCAAAAGCCAATTAGCCAATCACTTTAGTCGCCGTTACGTCTAGCTTGGGTGGTGTTTCAAACGTATGGAATGGCGCTGGCGATGGCACTTCCCACTCGAGGCCCTCGGCTGCCTCCCAAGGACGCTGCGGGGCGCGCTCGCCCTGGCCGCGCATGGTGGGCAAAACAACAAAGAAGAAGAAATACACCTGGGCCAAACCAAAAGCAAACGCCCCGATGGTGGCAATTTGGTTGAAATCGGTGAACTGCGCTGGGTAATCAGCATAGCGACGTGGCATACCTGCCAAGCCCAAAAAGTGCATCGGGAAGAAAGTGATATTGAAAGCAATCAATGACCACCAAAAATGAATCTTGCCGCGCGTCTCGTTGTACATCACACCCGTCCACTTAGGCACCCAGTAGTAATAACCCGCAAACATGGCATAAAGCGACCCTGCCACCAGCACGTAGTGGAAATGCGCCACCACGTAATAACCATCTTGCATTTGCAAATCAATGGGCGCCATCGAGAGAATCAACCCAGTAAAACCACCCATGGTGAACACAAAAATGAAGCCCACCGCAAACAGCATTGGGGTCTCAAACGTCATCGAGCCCTTCCACATCGTCGCGACCCAGTTGAACACTTTCACGCCAGTGGGAACAGAAATCAACATCGTCGCGTACATGAAGAACAGCTGACCCGTGACAGGCATGCCTGTGGTGTACATGTGGTGAGCCCACACAATGAAAGACAAAATAGCAATAGAGGACGTTGCGTACACCATCGAAGCATAGCCAAATAAACGCTTGCGCGAGAACGCTGGAACGATGTGACTAATAATGCCAAAGGCTGGGAGAATCATGATGTACACCTCGGGGTGGCCGAAGAACCAAAAGATGTGTTGATACATCACGGGGTCGCCGCCGCCAGCGGGATTAAAGAAGGTGGTGCCGAAATGGCGATCGGTCAGTGTCATGGTGATCGCACCAGCAAGCACGGGCATCACAGCGATCAGCAAGTAAGCGGTGATCAGCCATGTCCACACGAACATGGGCATCTTCATCATCGTCATGCCTGGTGCGCGCATGTTCAAAATCGTAACGACGATATTGATCGAACCCATGATCGAGCTAGCGCCCAGCACGTGCATGGCAAAAATACCAGCGTCCATCGAAGGACCCATTTGCAAGGTTAGGGGAGCATAGAGCGTCCAGCCCGCAGCAGGTGCGCCGCCAGGCATAAAGAAGCTCATCACCAAGGTAATAGCCGCAGGAATCATCAGCCAAAAGCTAAAGTTATTCATGCGCGCAAAAGCCATATCGGCTGCGCCAATTTGCAGTGGAATCATCCAGTTCGCAAAGCCTACAAAGGCGGGCATGATCGCGCCAAACACCATGATGAGTCCATGCATGGTGGTGAACTGGTTAAACAGCTCAGGATTGACAAATTGCAGACCAGGCTGAAAAAGCTCCAAGCGAATCAAGAGCGCCAAAACACCGCCAATCATCAGCATGGTGAAGGCGAACAAGAGATACAGCGTACCGATGTCTTTGTGATTGGTCGCATAAACCCAACGACGCCAGCCTTCTGGTTTGTGGTCGTGGTGGTCGTGACCGTGCGAGTCGTGATCTGCGTGCGCAGCGTGTGCCATGTCGTGTGTCGTGCTCATGTTTTATTGCCTCAAAATTAGTTGCGTGCTGCTTACTTACGTGCAGCTAATACTTCGGACGGCTGAATCAGCTGACCCGTTTTGTTTGACCAGTTGTTTTTGGTGTAAGTAATGACGGCCGCAATATCGGTATCGGATAACTGCTTCCAAGATGGCATCGCGCCATTGTTTTGGCCATTGAGCAAAATTTTAATTTGCTTAGTTTTGTCGGTATCTAGCACCACAGCAGCGCCGTCAAGAGGCTTGATGGGGCCTGCGCCCTTGCCGCTGACTTGGTGACAGGCCGCGCAGTTGCTGGCGTACACTTTCTCACCGCGCTTCATGATGTCGCCCATCGCCCACACTTTCGCTGGGTCGTCTTGCTTGGCGGCGGCTTCTTTTTGCTTGAGCGCAACCCATGCCGTGTAATCCGCAGCACTCACCACCTTGACTTCAATCGGCATATAAGCGTGCTCTTTGCCGCACAACTCTTGACACTGGCCATAGTAAGAACCAATCTTGTCGGTTCTAAACCACGTATCACGGACAAAACCAGGGATCGCATCTTGCTTGATGCCAAACGAAGGCACAGCAAACGAATGAATCACGTCATTAGCGGTGGTGATAATGCGAATCTTTTTGCCCACGGGCACCACCAACGGGTTGTCCACCTTCAGCAAGTAATTGTCTGGAATCACCGTGCCCTTAGGCAAGCCAGAATTAGACAGCTCGCGGTGTGAGTTATCTAAGGTAGAAATAAAACCAAGACCTTCGCCTTCGCCTTTGATGTAGTCGTAGCCCCACTTCCACTGATAGCCAGTCGCTTTAATGGTCAGGTCAGCATTCGTTGTGTCCTTGGAGTACACCAGCGTCTTAGTCGCAGCCAAGCCCATGATGATGACGATGACGAACGGAACAATGGTCCAAATAATTTCCACGGTCACCGACTCATGGAAATTGGCAGGCTGATGACCCACCGATTTGCGGTGCTTCAAAATGGAGTAAAACATCACGCCAAACACGGCAATGAAGATCAGCAAACACGCAATCATCATGCCGTTGTGTAGCAGCCGCTGATCTAGCGCCAACTGCGTCACAGGAGGATGAAAATTCAATTGATTGACCGCAGGGCCACCCGGCAAGTCATTCACAGCGTAAGCGGCTGTCGTGAAAAGCGCACAAAGCGCAGAGAGTGAGTTCTTCATCGATAAAGTCTTCATCGGTTTAAGTAAAAAATTTTTAGCAACGGCAGATTTTAACGGGTAAACCCGCACCAGGGCTTGCGCCATCTCAACGCCGCAGCATTTCCCGCATTTGCGCCAAACTGACCGAGCTAGACTCCGACAGCCGAACCCGCGGTTTGGGCTTGATCGCGTGACCATAAATCAGCTCAAACGTCAGCGCAATTTGCCCATCCGCGCCTCTAGATTCATTCAAAGCCTCTAAGAGGGATGTCCGCCAAGCCTTGCTGGACAAGCCCTGCTGGCCAGCAGCGCGTGCAGGGTGCAAATTGCGTCCCAATTCGCGCAGCTCGGCAAGCGCGCGCTCAGGAGAGGCAAACGTCAAAACAAGGCGCTCCATATCCATCACGGGCTCGGCAAAACTCTGCGCCACCAGCCGATCACCCCAGTCATGCATATCCGTGAGCGTATGCAGCGGTGCAGGCCAGCCGCGCCGCTCATAAGCCGCGCGAAGCTCGATCAGCGTATCGGGGCCAAGACACGAAAACATCACAAAGCCATCGGTTTTAAGCGCCGCGTGCCATCGCTCAATCATTCGCTTGGGCGTGGCTTCCATATGCAACTGCATGTTGGACCAAATCATGTCCTGCGATAAATCGGCTGGTGACTTAAACCGCGGCTTCGACAAGCTCAGCCCGAACGGACTAAGAAGTCGCCGTAAAAACCCAAACCGCTCGGACTGAACTTGTCGAAGTCCCGCCCCACCTCGCTGCCACGACCAATTCGTCCAGACCTTGGTCGGCAGCTTGATGTAGTCCAGCCGCTCCGCCATGCGGCGCCCCACCTCATCGTGCAGCCACGGCGTATGACTTACAGGCATTGCCGCCCAACGCGCAGCGGCAATAGGGTCAATGTGAGGGTCGAAGTCGTCAATCATCACACGAGTATATTGAGGCATGTTCTCACGACTCCTTCAGCGCACCATTCACACGCTACCCTTTGAATGCGCCATCTGCAAGCGTTGGCCGTCCACTTCCTACGCGGGCGTTACTGGCGTTTGTAAGGCGTGCGCTCAAGCGCACGCCAAAGCACCCCAGTTTCCCGTGCCACATGGCCTTGACGATTGCATCGCAGCTGTGAGTTTTGACGCGCCGTGGGCAGCGCTCATCGCCCGATACAAATTCGCACCCGAGCCAGGGCTAGCAAGGCTGTTTGCAGGGCTGATGCAGCGCGAAGAGAGCATCCGTAATGTGCTTGCTAGCGCTGATGTCGTGATGCCGTTGCCGCTGGCTCCTGAGCGCCTAGAGGAGCGTGGCTTCAATCAAGCTCATGCGCTCGCCAAGCATTTGGTTAAACACAAAGTTGACTCGTCATCGCTCATTCGCACCCGCAACACGGCGCCCCAGCGCTTGCTGGATCGCCAAGCGCGGGTGCGCAACGTTGCCAATGCCTTTGCTCTGCAAGCCGCATCACTTGAGGGACGGCGCGTCTTGCTGATTGACGATGTAATGACAACGGGGGCAACGCTAGTCGCTGCTGCCCAGCCTCTCTATAGGGCTGGCGCAACAAGGGTTGACGCCGTGGTGATAGCGCGTACGCCGCTAGAACACGGCCGCGACGCCTCGCAAGCAAGATAATCGCCGCATGTTCAACATCGTCCTTGTCACCCCCGAAATTCCGCCCAACACGGGCAACATCATTCGCCTGTGCGCCAACACGGGCGCGCGATTGCACTTGATTGAGCCGCTGGGTTTTGACATGAGCGACAAGCAGATGCGCCGCGCAGGGCTGGACTATCACGAGTACGCACATGTGGCGCGTTACGCCAATTGGCAAGCCTTTCTAGAGGCCACCAGCCCGCAGGCCAAGCGGATGTTTGCCTTCACGACCAAAGGCCTCGCAAGCCCCTACCAGACCGCCCTCCAGGCGGGTGACTGGTTTGTATTTGGCTCCGAGACAGCGGGGTTACCCACCGATTTGCGTGAATCGTTTGCGCCCGAACAACGTCTCAGATTGCCAATGATTGAGGGGCAGCGCAGCCTCAATTTATCGAACTCGGTTGCCGTGACGGTGTTTGAGGCTTGGCGGCAAATTGGGTTTACGGATAGCGTCTAACCAAGCTCTCCGCAATGCACACGGGCTTGTCCGAACCCTCGCGCTCCACGGTCACGAGCCACGTCATTTGCACGCCGCTGTTATCGATCGGATCGCACGCTAACAGTTTCATCTTCGCGCGAAGCCTTGACCCCACGGGCACGGGCGAGGTGAAGCGCACTTTGTTGAGGCCATAGTTGACGCCCATGCGCGAATGAATAATTTCAAAACTCGATTCAAAAAATTTAGGCAGCAAAGACAGCGTGAGAAAGCCATGCGCGATGGTGGTTTTGAATGGGCCTTTGGCGGCAGCAACGGGATCGATATGAATCCACTGATGATCGCCCGTGGCGTCGGCAAATAAGTTGACCTGCTCTTGCGTAATGGTGAGCCATTCGCCGCCAGCAATCTCTTGGCCAACAAAAGCCGCAAGGTCGGATAGGTTTTCGAACGTTTTTTTGGTCATAAAAATCTCCTAGATGCAGTTTAACTATTGGATGAGCGCCCAAAGCGGTACAGCCTCTATGCCCTCAGCCATCGGGTAGCGCAGATCGCCCGCGTGAACAACGTATAGAGCATCCAGCTTTAGATCGTCAATCGCCGTGCGCATGGAACGCGTCACGCTTGGCGCATCGGATCGTTTGAACTCCACGCCGATGCGCTGACTGCCGCGCAACATCAGTAAATCAAGTTCTGCTCCCTGATGCGTCGCCCAAAAATACGCCTCGTCAGGCTTGGCAATACGAAGCACCTGCTCCATGGCGAAACCCTCCCAGCTAGCCCCGCACAGGGGGTGATGCCACAAATCGCTGCTTGACTCCATGCCAAGCAGTGCATGCAAAAAACCGCTATCCCTGAAATAAATTTTGGGAGATTTGACCTGTCTTTTAGCCAAATTTTGATGCCAAGGTTGTAGTTGACGCACCATAAAAGTATCCGTTAGGTGATCGAGATAACGGCGCACGGTCGTTTCATTCACCCCCATCGAACGCGCGGGTTCGGCGGCGTTCCAAATCTGACCGTGATAGTGACACAGCATGCGCCAAAAACGCAGCATGGCTGTTGGACTGACGTTAATACCAAGCTGAGGCAGATCGCGCTGCAAAAAAGATTGAATACTGCCCAAACGCCAATCCGTGCTTGCGCTCTCGCTTGGCGCGGTATAGGAGAGCGGAAATCCCCCGCGCAGCCAAAGCTGCTGCCAAGCCGCGTTTTTATTGTCAATCTCACTGATGTTAAAACCACCCACCTCTATGGTCTTCACGCGACCCAGCAATGACTCTGTTGTCTGCTGCAAAAGCGCTGGCGCGGCACTGCCAAGCAGTAAATACTGCCCCGGTTGTTTGACTCTTTCTGGCCGATCAATTAAAACCCGTAACGCTTCAAACAACTGCGGGCGATGCTGCACCTCGTCTATGACCACCAACCCGTTAAGCGGCGCTAACGCAAGCATGGGATCGGCCAAGCGCGTGGCATCACGTGGATCTTCTAAATCAAAATAATTCGGGCTATTACGCGCCAGCAATTGCTGCGCCAGTGTTGTTTTGCCAACTTGCCGAGGGCCGACAAGCACAACGCCACGCCAAAAAGAAAGCGCATCTTGCACCACGTGCCGCAAGGCCGTGCGCTGAACTGCTGGAATAATGGCTGCCTTCATGTCTTGCAATATACCATGAAATTCCTGCTTATTAAACAGGAAATTCATGGTTAATTAGATCAACATTACCATGTTGAGTGCTTACAAAATCTGCAACTGTGAACTGGGTAAAAACTTACGAAACCCTTTGTCAAAAGTGGCAAGCACTTCGCCACTTGCGATCACAAGGCTAGCCAGCCATGCATCAGGCACATCGTTATGAATCAAGTTTTTATCTAGACAGAGCTTTCTCAATTGCGCCCATTCCTTGGCTTGCAAGCCAATACTCACGCCGCGCACATCAAGCAACCAATCGACATAAGCCACGGCCTGCTTAGCTGTAGACGGATTGGGATAAATTTTGGCTTGCGTAATGAGCCGCAAAAAACTGGCAATCACCATGAGCGGAAGCGAGAGTGTTTGCGTGCCAGCTTCGCAATCCGTGAGCCAAGACTCCAACCAATCTTTAGCGCGTGCGTGATGCGTGTGATCCTGCCTTGCGGCGGCTAACAACACATTCACATCGATCATCATGGCGAGATCAACCTCTTACGCTTCGCAAGCTTCAAGCAAGGCGCGATTGCTGGTGCCATCAAGCCCCTGAGCCAATCCACCCGAGCCAGGCAACACCATCATCTCAATTTTCTTCGGCTGGTCTACCAACGTAATCGCCTCCACCGCATCGCCCATCGGCAATATGCGCCCAATGATCGCCGTGTGCGTATAGCCAAGCGCCTTCAACTCCGCCACGCAAGCATCCACATGGCTTGCGGGCACGCTGGCTAGCAAACCTCCTGCTGTTTGCGGATCAAAAATGAGTGGGTAACGCGGATGATTCACAAAGGCTTCTTGGTTTTTAATCGCACGCCGTAGCCTGACATTGGCGCTTTGCAGTGAGCTGGTGATGCCCGCTTTCACGCATTCCTCCGCGCCATCTAGAAGTGGCAGCGCAGCTAAATTAATTTCAGCATCCACGCCTGATGGTTTGGTCATTTCAACCAAGTGCCCAAGCAGCCCAAAGCCTGTGAGGTCGGTACACGCTGTTGCCCCGTGAGTCAATAAACACGTGGCTCCCGCTTGGTTGGATTGCTGCATCGAGGCAAGCGCTGCATCAATCCAGCGCCCTTTTGCTTTGCCAAGTGCATGCGCCGCAAACAGCGTGCCCGTGCCGATGGGTTTGGTGAGAATCAGCACGTCGCCCGCGCGCATCGCGCCCTTGGTCATGGTGCGTGGCAGCAGAGTAGACAAACTTGTGCCGTCACTCGCTATATCGACGAGTCCATTGATGGCAAAGCCTAGCGCTAGCTCTTTGCCTTCACCCGTGTGACCGCCCACCAGCGCACAACCCACTTCGTTCAGGACTTCTACTGCGCCTTGCATCATGTCGCGCAAAGTGACTTCCACCTTGGCTTCCAGCCCAGGCGGCACCGTGGCAATAGCGGTAGCGGATTGCGCCGTGCCACCCATGGCAAAGATGTCGCCCAGCGCGTGATTGGCCGCGATGCGCCCAAAAATGTAGGGGTCGTCGATAAAGGAGCGGAAAAAATCGACGGTGTGCACCATCGCTTTGCCAGCAGGCACGCGCACCACCGCCGCATCGTCGGGCGCGTGCAAGCCAATCAGCACATCGTCTTGTTCAATCGGTGACAGGCTGCCCAGCGCCCGCGAGAGCACCGCCGGCCCCACTTTGGCACCGCAGCCGCCGCAGCGCATAGCAATGGCGGAGATGGCTTGCAGCGACTCCTCGCTGGTGAGCTTGACGTTGCCGTTCGTCTTGAGCTTGTCGAAGGAACGAACTGAATCACCCATCTCAGGAAATTCGGAAAAACGCCGCATAAAGCGCTGATCGATCCAATCTTTCCAGCGCCACAAAAGCGCTCCCCCGATGCCCAGCCATGCGGCAAACCCCCAGAGCGCACCCCAACAGCCACCGCGCGATGCCACCGCTTGCTTGTCACCCGTGCTAATGAGCGCCAGCCAATGCTTTTGCGGACGATAGGACTGCAAAGCCACGCCAGCTAGGGCTCGCCGCAGGTTCTTTGCCAAAGGCATGCCCTGCCGCACCGCAAATACGCCCGCTTTTTCTAGCTTGTGATTCACCATCTGGGCAATATCGCCTGCGGCAAAAATATGCGGATCGGTGGTTGACTGCAACGTATCGTGAACCATGACAAACCCTCGCGCATCCAATGCCAACCCTGTTGTGCTCAGCCACGTCGCCGCGCCAGCTTGCGTCGCCCACACGATGTGATCAAACGCAAATCGCTGCTCATGGCTATGCAGCCAGCCTTGGGCGACCTTCGTCACAGGCGTATGGAAGTACAAGCGAACGCCGCGGTGCGACAAAATTTTTACAAAGCGCTGCTGCACGCTCAAGGAGTGTGTCGGTAGCAACGACCATCCATCTATAAACAGGCTAAAGCTTGCATGCTTCATGCGGTGTTGCATTGCCAAAAGCAACTCAATGCCGCCAGCACCGCCGCCCACCACAGCCACTTGAAGCGGCTCATCGGTAGGCTGCTCATACCGCGTTAAAAGCGCCTGCCAGCGCTCTTTCAATTGCGCAATAGGCTTGACCGGAAGCGCGTACGCTTGGGCACCAGGAACTTGATGCAACTGCGGACTCGACCCAATGTTGATCGACAAAAGGTCATAGTCCACATCGGGGCGACACGTGCCATCCAGTTGTTGGCACATCACTTTTTTGGCCGCTCGGTCGATGCCCGTCACTTCGGCTTTGTACAACCGCGCACCCGCTGCGGCGCACAGCTTGCGAAGGTCAATGTGTACATCGTCGTAGCTGTAATGCCCCGCCACATAGCCTGGCAACATGCCCGAGTAGGGTGTGTGCGTATCGGTACAGATCAACGTCAAACGCACGCCAGCTATTGGATTCATGGCAAAGCTTTTGAGCACAACGACGTGGCTGTGTCCACCGCCCACTAAAACAATATCGCGAAGAATGGGTTGATTAAGATTTTGCATCAAGCGAGCTTATCAAAACCACGAAAGGGCGACCAAGCGTGATGACGCGGTAATTTGACGCCAAGCATCAACCCCTACGCCAATCGTGAAAACGTTTAATCCAAGCAAGCAGCTTTGTCGGCTGATGCGCTCGCTTCCACTGACCAGCCGCGTATTTATTGGCTTCTGAGAAGGTGGGGTAAGTGTGAATCGTGCCCAGAACTTTGTTTAAACCCAGACCGTGCTTCATGGCGAGGACGTATTCGGCGAGCAGTTCGGCGGCGTTCGCACCCACAATCGTCACGCCCAAAATTTTGTCTTTGCCAGGCGTAGTGAGCACTTTCACAAAGCCCTCGGCGGCACTGTCGGCAATCGCGCGATCCAAATCATCGATGCCGTATTTCGTAACCTCATACGCTACGCCTTGCGCGTTAGCCTCTTGTTCATTCAAACCCACACGGGCGATTTCGGGATCAATAAACGTGGCGGATGGAATGACGCGGTAATCCGCTTTGAGTTTTTTGAAGTCGCCAAACAGCGCGTTCACCGCCGCATACCAAGCCTGATGCGCGGCTACGTGCGTGAACTGATACGGCCCCGCCACATCACCCACTGCGTAGATGTTGGGGTAGATGGTTTGCAGGTATTCGTTGGTCTCAATTGTCTTCTTCGTTGGAATGCCAAGTGCCTCTAGGCCATAGCCCGTCAGCCTTGCGGAGCGACCAACGGCACAAATCAGCGCGTCGTGTTCAATCTTGGATTCGGTGCCGCCAGCTTCAACAACGATTGATTTTTGCTCGCACCGAAGCGCCTTGTGACTTGTTAGTACTCTTACACCATCCGCCTCTAGCGCCGCCTTAGCAAATGCAGACACCTCGGCATCTTCGCGAATCAGCAGGCGATCTGCCATTTCAATTTGCGTCACCTCTGCGCCCAATCGCTGCAAGGCTTGCGCAAGCTCGCAGCCAATCGGGCCGCCGCCCAGCACCGTGATTCGCTTCGGGATTTCATCAAGTTTGGCAAACGCATCCCACAGCGTATCGCTGGTGAGGTAGCCCGAGTTTTCTATGCCTACCAGCGGCGGAATGAGGGGCGCTGCCCCCGCTGCGATCACTATCGACCTTGCTGTAAGCCTTACTGGGATTGGCCTGGCGGGCGATATGATTTCCACCGTCCACGGATTAACCATCGTTGCGTGGCCTTGCAAGACTTCCACGCCAAGGTCGGTGTAGCGCTGCACACTGTCATGCGGCTCAATCTGCGCGATCACAGCATGGACGCGCGCCATCACTGCTTGAAAGCTAAAGGCACTGTCCACGTCTTGCAGACCGTACCTGGACGCATGACGCATTTGATGCGCCACCTTGGCGCTTTTAATCAGCGCCTTGCTGGGCACGCAGCCATAGTTCAAACAATCGCCGCCCATTTTGTGCGCCTCAACCAGCGTGACTTTGGCCTTCACCGCTGCAGCAATATAAGCCGTCACCAAACCGCCCGCGCCCGCGCCAATCACAATCAAGTTGCGATCAAAGGTTTTCGGTCGATCCGCCTGCCAAGGCTTATAAATACTGGGTTGCATCCATTTTTTAAGTAGCAATGGTGCAATGCCCGCGAGCGCCAATGAGCCTAAAAGCGTGGGGCTAACAATGCCCGACAAGCTGGTGAGTGTTGCGAGCTGAGTGCCTGCATTCACATACACAATGGTCAGTGTCAGCATGCCAACCTGACTGACCCAATAAAAAGTGAAGGCGCGAATCTTCGTCAACCCCATCAGCAAGTTGACCATAAAAAATGGCACCACAGGCGTCAGCCGCAAGGCAAACAAATAAAACGCGCCATCGCGGTTCATGCCTTGGTTGATCGTCTCCATCTGCGATCCAAACTTGCGCCAAACCCTATCGGATAAGGCGTAGCGAGCAACGAGCATGGCAAGCGTTGCACCTAAACTGGACGCAAACGACACCAACAACAAACCCTGCCAAAAGCCAAATAACGCGCCCGCCAATAAAGTGAGCAAGGTTGCCAACGGCAAAGATGCCGTCGTCACGAGCACATACATCACAAAGAACGCAGCCGCCAGCGGCACTGGGTCGTGCGCAAAGGCGCTCGCTAAGCTTGCGTAATGATGTTGAAGGCCGGCCAAATCCATCTGCTTTAGGGAATGTCCACGCTGCCCATGCGCGTTTGAACGGTGATTGCTTGGTGCTGCAAGTACTCCGAGGTATGAAGGCGACGCTCAAAATATTTAGGTCGCGGCAGCATGACCGCCAAGAGCGATGCCTGCGACACGTCGAGCTTGGCTGCACTTTTTCGGAAGTAATACTGCGCCGCGGCTTCTGCGCCAAATACGCCCTCGCCCCATTCGACATGGTTGAGGTAAATTTCAAAGATGCGCTCTTTGGGGAGCAGTGCTTCCAGCATCACAACCAACACATATTCCTGCGCCTTACGCAAATAGGTTCGCTCGCCGCTTAAAAATAAGTTTTTGGCCAATTGCTGCGTAATGGTTGAGCCACCAACTGTCTTGGGTGGCTTGACTGGCGTGGTCTTCGACGATTTTCGTAATTTGTTTTTCTCAGCTAATTTTTCTGCTTTTTTATTTTTGTCCCACGCCTTTTCTATGGCTGTCCAATCCACACCGTCGTGGTCGGTAAAGCTAGCGTCTTCGGAGGCAATAATGGCGCGCTTGAGGTTTTTGCTGATCTGCTCATAAGGAACCCATGCTTGCCGCCAACCCAACGCCCAAGGCTGTGATGATGTGGTTGCTATTTGGTACGCGCTGCTACGCTCAAAGCTCGTTGACTCGGGCGCTATCCAGCGCATCATCGTCACGCGAAGCAAAAAAAACACCTGTAGCGCCAGCACGCTCACTAGCAGCACGGCACCTAGGCGATATAAAAATCGAAGACTCATTGTGCGACCAACGTCGTCTCTAGCGCCTGTTCTTTTGTAAACTGGAATCGCGACACCACCACCAGCTGATCAGCCGCGCCGCGCATGGTCTTCGTAAACGCACCAAACGGCGAGGCTTGTCGCACAATGGCTTGCGCGCGCTTATCAAGCTGTTGATCTCCCGATCCGCCATTCACAATTTCCGTGCTGAGAATACGCCCATCGTGGTTAATCGTCATCAACATCGTGAGCTCTCCATACAGCTTACGTCCCGCAGCGCTTGGGAAATTCTCTGTTCCCACACGCTCAATCTTGCGGCGTAAGTCATCATAGTAAAGCGCATACGACTCTTGCCGCGTGGCGGGACTGATGTAGCGCTTTTTGGGTCGCGCATTTTCTTCGTGAATGCGCCGCTCAATGGCCGCTAGCAGCTTGAGCAATTGTTTGCGCTTTTTCTCTTGCTCGGCCTGATCCTTTGTTTTGACAACTCTTGGATCTGGCTTGGGCAGCCGCGCGACTTGATCCTTCATCTGTGCCAGCATCCGCATTTGCTGCGCTTGGAGTTGCTCTACTTTGGCCTGCGCCTCATCCGCTGATAAGCCCATGTCGGTCAGCTGGCTGCTAGGCATGGGGCTGCTTGCCAAACCTTTTTCTGCTTCGCCTCCGCCATTCAATCGATACTGCGCAATGGCTTGCGCTTGTGCTTTTAATTCGTCGAGCTTTTCGCTCGTTTTGGCGTTGACCAAAATGACTTCGAGCGGCGTATCTTTAAACACGCGATTAAAGCCTTCGGGATTGACAAACCGCACAGTGATGAGCAGCACATGTACCGCCACCGAAAATAAAATGGCAAGCTGTAAAGTAGTGCGCTGGGTATAAAGAGTTTTAAGTCGCAACCACATGGTCTTCATGAATATCTATAGCAATAGAAAGCGCGGTAAGCGGTATCTCATCGTCGCTATCGCCGTTATCGTCTAACAGGGGTTTGGCATGGGGATCGCGTGCATCGGAATCTAAGTGCTCTACGAATATACCCGTCATTTCTAGCGCAATAAAGTCGATCTCACCTAGCCTTACGCGGATATGCGCCCCGCGTGGCAGCTCTTTTGCGCCCAGCACAGGTAGCACCAAGGGCAAGTCATCGGCGCGCGCAAGACCATCTTTCATCACCACGGCGGTGAGCTCGGTGATGGCGCGTTGCTGAACATATTGGAGCGTCCAATAGCGCTCCATGGTATTTTGAAATTGGTTGTAGTTGCTATACGCATCGTCAAAGCTGGCGATGATGGCAAACAACGCGGCATCTTTAGGTTTAAAGGGCGCAGCCAGCGCGGCAGTTGCACCGTGCTGGGCGGCGGCAATAATTTGCCACTGGTTCACGAGGTCGGTGTAACGGCGCAGCGGTGAGGTGCTCCACGCATACGCAGGCACGCCAATACCCGCATGAGGCAAGGCTTTTGTGCCCATGCGAACCTTGACACCGAACCCCAGTGAGGCTTGCGAGCGATAAATGGCTGGTACGCCAAGCGTAGCCAGCCATGCACCCCATGTGCTATTTGCCACAATCATGGCTTCCGCCACGATGAGATCAAGCGGCGCGCCGCGCACGCGAGGGACGATTTCTACACGCTCGTCACCTTGAATATCCGCGCCTTCAGGCTTGTCCAGCTTAAAGCTGTAATCGGGGCGATTAAAAGTTTCCGGTTTGCCGCGTACCAATTCGCGCTGCGCCTTCAAGGTTTGAGCAAGCACAAATAACCATGACAGCTCTGGACGCAATTGGGTCACCTCGGGCGGGGTATCAGTGACCGTCATCGCCGGGTTACCAAGCCAATCGGCAGTCACGATGTGGTCAATTTGGTCGTAGCGCAAATTGGCAACAACAGGCACACGCTCGATTTTGGTCTCGAAGCTTTTGACAGCTAGCGTCACCGCGTCGTATGTCACGTACAGCGATACGGCTGGCCTCGCGTCTTCCAAGTTAGCGCTTGCTTGCAAGGTGAACGGCTGCACCAAGGCATCTGGCAGCATCGTGATTTTTTGGCCTGGCATGTAAATGGTCGATAGCCGCGAGCGAGCCAGCTTGTCCACGGCGTCATCCACCGCTATACCAAGACTTGGCGCGGCAATATGAATCCCCAAAACGACCTCAGCCGTACCAATGCCTTGTACCGAAAGCGCATCATCAATTTCGGTGGTCGCCGAGTCATCAATCGAGAAGGCTCGGACTGGCGCAGGTGGCATGGCTGTAAGGCGGTTGGTATCGGCCTTGCGGGGCACACCCGCTGGCAAGCCGCGTTCCACCTGCCCTAGCGAGGAGGACTCGTACAAAAACCGCTGCCAATGGAACTGATAGGCGCTGCTGATCGCGCCTGCCGCTTGCAACAGCACAAGCGGCGGCGTTTGCGTGCTTCGAGCAGCCTGCACAACGGCCTTGTATTCGGCGGCGTTTTTGTCTGGTTTGAATAAGATCTTGTAGAGCTGCGTTTTGATCGAATCAGGGCAGCGCCCAGCCGCCAGCTCTAGGGCCCATGCATCGATTTGCGCGAGTAATTCTTTCTTTTTTTCAATCGCGTTCAATGCCAAAGCCAGCGTGGCCGCATCGGCTTTTTTAAAACGCCCTTTTGCGCTGCCACGTCTAAAGTAATGCGGCGCGCCGTGCAGTGCCAGCAGCATGGCGGTTTGCTCCGTCAACGTCACTTGTTCAGAAAAATAATCCCTAGCCACATCCGCAAACCCGAACTCATCTTCAGGCGCAAACTCCCACGCCATTGCCAAGTCAATCTCGGGCACTAATGCACCACTCGCGGCTAGTAAGGCGGCAGGTTCAGGCTTGTCAAAGCGCAGCAGGATGTGGCTCGCCTTCACTTTTTGGCGCTTACCCGAATCCAGCTCCACTTGGGCACTGGCATCCGTCTCACTCATGACGCGAGCGCCAAGTATCTTTCCTGTATCTTCAAAAAGAGCATAAGTCATACCGCTATTGTCCCACGTGATAATTCACCCATGGCACATATTCTCGACAAACCCACCCTCGTTCAACGCCTTCTCTTCGTTGTGCGTGGTTTCGATGTCCCTCTTTTGACCGCCGTGGGCCTTTTAGCCGCCATTGGTTTGATCAATATGCTCTCCGTTGCCGACGGCTACGCTTGGCGCTTTGCCGATCACCTGCGCAACATTGCCATCGCCACGCTCATCATGTTTAGCGTCGCACAAATTCCGCCCCAGCGCTTAATGGCACTTGCCGTTCCCATCTATACCGTCGGCGTCATGCTGCTCATTGCCGTCGCGGTGTTTGGCTTAACCAAAAAAGGCGCCAGGCGCTGGGTCAACATTGGCATCACCATTCAGCCCAGCGAAATCTTAAAAATTGCCATGCCCTTGATGCTGGCGTGGTGGTTTCAAAAGCGCGAAGGACAATTGCGCCCGCTTGACTTTTTGGTGGCAACCTTGCTATTGGCCGTTCCTGTTGGTCTCATTGTGCGGCAACCTGATTTAGGAACCGCCATTTTGGTGCTGTCAGGCGGCCTGTATGTTTTATTCTTTGCGGGGCTTCGCTGGTTATGGATCATTCCACCCGCACTCATCGGCTTAGTAGGTATCGGCTTGCTGCTATTTTTTGAAGACAGTCTATGCGCCGATGGCGTGACTTGGCATCTTTTGCACGAATACCAACGTCAACGCATTTGCACCTTGCTCGACCCCTCGCTAGACCCGCTAGGCAAAGGCTTTCACATTCTCCAAGGCATGATCGCCATTGGTTCGGGGGGTATTTTGGGTAAGGGCTACTTTCAAGGCACACAAACACACCTAGAGTTCATCCCCGAACGCACCACGGATTTTATTTTTGCGGCTTATGCTGAAGAGTTTGGCCTCTTAGGCGTGCTTGTGCTGATTGGTTTATTTGGGTTTCTCATCTTGCGTGGGCTGACTATCTCGCTGGCAGGCCCCACACTATTTGCTCGCTTGCTGGGAGGCGCAGTCACCATGATCTTCTTTACCTACGCCTTCGTCAACATGGGTATGGTTAGCGGCATTTTGCCTGTGGTTGGCGTGCCGCTTCCCTTTATTAGCTATGGCGGCACGGCTATGGTGACGCTGGGATTGGGGATTGGCATTTTGCTGTCGATTGCCAAAGCTCGGCGCTTGGTGCAGACTTAAAACCATCGTGAATTCACCATCGTTTTAACGCCGCTAAGGTACGCACCATGGCACAACCAACCCCATCAAAACACGAGCATCGCTTGCTACTGGCCACAGCCCTGTTATTTGTATTCGGTGTCGTCGGCCACCTCATCTATCCCATCAATGCCGAAATCGCCAAGCAACTCATCGGCAGCCTGGGCTTGCATGGCAACTTGGGCTCACATCATTTCGTCGATGGTCGCACGTGGTTTGGCATTCCAAACGCAGCAGACGTGCTTTCTAATTTGCCATTTGTCATCTTTGGCATCTGGGGACTTGCCTTGCAGGCCAAGTGGAATAAGCCTTCCCAGCGACACCTGGGGCGAGAAGGCTTTGTACTGACGCTCTTCTTTACGGGTTTGATCTTCACCACGATTGGCTCATCGCTTTATCACCTCGCACCCAGCGACAGCACACTGGCGTGGGACCGAGCGGGCATGGCCTTCGCTTTTGCAGGTGTGCTGGGCATTGCAGCGAGTGAGCGCATCAGCTCACGAAGCGGCATCTGGCTTAGCCTTACGGGACTCGCAGCAGGCACGCTCTCGCTCATCGTCTGGACGCAAACAGACGACGTGCTGCCGTGGAGCGTCTTCCAGTTCGGCGGCATGGCAATGGTGTTGGTGCTTGCGTTCACCAAACCGATTTCAAAAAGTCTAGGTGTCTCGCTATTCGCGCTCATCGCCTATTACGCCATTGCCAAAGTCTGCGAGGCCAATGATCATGGGCTTTACGAGGCAACTGGACATTGGGTCAGCGGGCATTCGCTCAAGCATTTGGTAGCGAGTTTGGCGGCGTTGCCTGTGATTGTGGTATTCAAATAAATTTGCTACTTTAAGATCTGATCTTAAAATAGCAAAATTATGAAATTCCAAAGATCATCTCAATCGTTGCTCTTTCAGGCGCTTACTCACTACCCTGTGGTGGTGGTCACAGGGCCGCGTCAAGCAGGCAAGTCCACGCTCATTCGTGAGTCCTTGCCCGATTGGCAAATGCTCTCGCTAGAAGATATCGATCTGCGCAGCTTTGCTAAAGCAGATCCGCGTGGCTTTCTCAAACTCTATCCCGCACCACTCATCATCGACGAAGTGCAGCGTGTGCCCGAGCTGCTCTCGTACATACAAACTGCGGTCGATAGCAGCGGCCAGATGGGGCAGTACGTGCTCTCGGGTTCGCAGCAGTTTTCGCTACTCGCGGGCATCACGCAAAGCTTGGCAGGACGCGCCAGCTTGATCGAACTACACCCACTGCGTCTGAAAGAATTACAGGATGGTGGCATTAACAAAATATCGCTCGATCAGCTACTTTTGCAAGGTGGCTACCCCGCCATTCATGCTCGCAAACTTGATCCCACGCGCTACTACGCCGACTACGTAGGCAGCTACATCGAGCGCGATGTGCGCAGTCTCTCTGCCGTGCAAGACCTCGGTAACTTTCAACGCTTCATGCGACTGTGCGCGGCGCGGACTGGGCAAATTCTCAACCTCAATAGCCTTGCCAACGACTGCGGTATTTCGCATCCCACGGCGCAGGCGTGGATGAACTTGTTAGAGGCCAGCTACGTGGTGCGCCGCATCGCGCCCTACTACCGCAACTTTGGCAAGCGCTTAGTCAAAGCGCCCAAGCTTTATTTTTTGGACACAGGGCTTTGCGCTTGGCTATTGGGCATTACAAGTGCCCAGCAAATGTCCAGCCACTATGCACGCGGTGCACTGTTCGAAACATGGGTTGTCACCGAAGCACTCAAGTGGCGAGCCGTGCGCGGTGACAAACAACCGCTCTACTTTTGGCGCGACAACATCGGCAACGAAATCGACTTGCTGTTAGAACAAGACGGTGGCCTCACACTCGTCGAAGTTAAGTCAGGGCAAACCTTTCAATCTGAGTGGCTACGCAACCTAGATACCGTAAAAAGACACTTGGATGAACCCACCCGCCGCGCCCTAATTTACGGCGGAGACGCCCCGCAAACCCGCACGGATATTGCGGTTGTGCCTTGGCGTGGGTTGGGATTGGCCGATTAATTTGATAAATCAAAAGTTTTTATGTTAGATGCAACAACCCACCCCAACCAATTCGCCCTGCTTGCTCAGCGCCGCTTCGCGCCATTCTTTTGGACACAATTCCTTGGCGCTGCCAACGACAACTTGTTTAAGTTTGCTTTGACAGTCATGGTGACGTACCAGTTGCAGGTGTCGTGGTTGCCCGCAAGCCTTGCGGGACTGGTGATTGGCGCGGTTTTTATCTTTCCGTTTTTGTTGTTTTCTGCCACCAGCGGACAGTTGACGGACAAATGGGACAAGACGCGAATGATTCGGTTTGTGAAAAACCTAGAGGTGGCCGTGATGGCACTTGCGGCGTTTGGTTTTTATGCCACCAATCTGCCTGTGCTTTTGGTGTGCGTGTTTTTAATGGGGCTGCACTCCACGCTGTTTGGCCCCGTTAAGTTTGCGTATCTGCCGCAAGTTTTGAACGAGCGCGAAATCACGGGTGGCAACGGTATGGTGGAGATGGGCACGTTTGTGGCAATTCTTTTGGGCAATGTGGCAGGCGGCGTGCTGGTTGCCATGCCCGAAGTGGGGCACACCTTGGTGGCTGTGGCTTGCGTGGTCGTTGCGCTTTTAGGTCGCGCCACCGCGCAGGCCGTGCCGATGTGCCCTGCGACCGACCCCACATTGGTTGTGAATTGGAATCCTTTTACGGAGACGATTAAAAATTTGAAGCTGGCACACGGCAACATCGTGGTGTTTCGCTCTTTGCTTGGCATCAGTTGGATGTGGTTTTTTGGCGCGGTGTTTCTCTCGCAATTCCCAAGCTTTGCCAAAGAGGTTTTGCATGGTGATGCCAACGTAGCGTCGCTATTGCTGGTGGTTTTTTCTGTTGGGATTGGCGTGGGATCGTTGATGTGCGAAATGCTATCCAAGCGCCATGTTGAGATTGGCCTTGTGCCTTTTGGTGCGATTGGCATGAGCGTGTTTGCGATTGATTTGTACTTTGCCTCGCACGCACTTCCCCCGTCGCCTGAGATGAGCGTGAGCGTATTCCTCGCGCAAAGCTATCACTGGCGCGTGATGGCTGACCTTGCGCTGCTCGCCTTGTTCGCTGGGCTTTACAGCGTGCCCATGTATGCGCTCATTCAACTGCGCAGCCCGGCATCGCACCGCGCGCGCATTATTGCGGCTAACAATATCTTGAATGCGCTGTTCATGATTGCTAGCTCCGTCCTCGCGGGTGCCTTGCTGGCTCTGGGCTGCAGCGTGCCTCAGATATTTTTAGCCGTAGGCATTGCCAACATCGTGGTGGCGGGCTACATCTTTATGCTGGTGCCCGAGTATTTGCTGCGTTTTATCGCATGGATCGTGTCGCGCATCATGTACCGCTTCAAAGTTTCTGGCGATGAACACATCCCCACAACAGGAGCAGCGGTGCTGGTATGCAATCACGTGAGCTATGTCGATGCGGTGCTACTCATGGCCGCCAGCCCAAGACCCATCAGGTTTTTGATGGATCACCGCATCTTCAAAATCCCCGTGATGGGCTGGTTTTTTAAGCTTGCCAAAGCTATCCCGATTGCGCCCAAGGCCGAGGACGAAGCCGCTTACAACGCGGCTTTTGAAGCAGCAAATCAAATTCTCAAAGAAGGTGATTTGCTCGCCATCTTCCCCGAAGGTGGCATTACGAAAGACGGCGAGCCGCAAGCGTTTAAAGGCGGCATCACCAAGATACTAGACCGCGCGAAAACAGAAAGGATACAAGCCAATGGGATGGACGTTCCGACTGTGCCGATGGCGCTGACCAACCTGTGGGGGTCGTTCTTTAGCCGCTTGGGTGGCGATGCGATGACCAAGCCGTTTAGACGCGGACTTTGGTCGCGCGTAGGGTTGAATGTAGGGGGAGTGGTGCGAGGAGAAGATGCGTCTCCTGATGCGCTGCGGGCACGAGTGCAAGCGCTGTTAAAATAGCCTGTGTATATGTTTTGTTTTTTGAGTATTTTTGTGTCAAAAAACGAACTTATCCACAAAACCACATGCCCAATAAAGCCCTACCCCCTCTACAAAAACTACCTACAGATAGTGGTGAAATATGGCTTTACTGTTTAGAAAATCTTGCAAAAATTATTCCTGAAAATCAAGTGTTTACTTGGTTAAAACCTGTTCAATTGGAATGGGATGGTGTGCAACCCACTGCAACGCTATGGGTTGCCAATCGATTCAAATTGGATTGGATTCGCAGCCAATATTTTCAGCAAATTGTTCACACCATTCAATCAATCGTATCGCATCCTGTTAATATTGTTTTGGCTTTGCGCGCTCAAGAGTCGACTCCCAAACCAATAAATAGCACGGTATCCCTTGGGACGCCTAACTCACCGAAAAATATCACACTGGTCGACACAAGCCCACTTGAAGCAACGTATCTTGAATCAAGTCCGACGGGAAGTCGGCTAAATGCTTCGCTTTGTTTTGATAACTTAATTGAGGGGTCGGCCAATCGAATGGCGAGAGCCGCCAGTTTGCATGTAGCTCATCTGCCAGGGGGTCTCTATAACCCCCTCTTTATTTATGGCGGTGTGGGACTTGGAAAAACACATCTAATGCACGCGATTGGCAATGAGCTTTTAAGCCAAAAGCCAAATGCAAAAGTCCTCTATATTCATGCTGAGCAATTTGTATCTGATGTTGTGCGTTCTTATCAAAGAAAAACGTTTGATGATTTTAAAAACCGCTACCACAATTTAGATCTTTTATTGATTGATGATGTGCAGTTTTTTGCTAACAAGGAGCGCACTCAAGAAGAGTTTTTTAATGCTTTTGAAGCACTTCTAACAAAAAAATCACATATTGTGATGACAAGCGACACCTACCCGAAAGGGCTCGCCAATATCCATGAGCGGTTGGTTTCGCGTTTTGATGCGGGGCTTGCTGTTGCGCTAGAGCCGCCTGAGTTAGAGCTGCGAGTTGCTATTTTGCTCCGAAAAACTCAATCTGAAGGCTTAACCATGCCTGAAGATGTCGCCTTCTTTATTGCTAAAAATGTACGCTCGAATGTGCGAGAACTAGAGGGGGCTCTTAGAAAAATTTTAGCTTTTTCAAGATTTAATCAAAAAGAAATTTCTATTACGCTAGCTCGTGAATCACTTAAGGATTTACTCTCGATTCAAAATCAACAAATTTCTATTGAGAACATTCAAAAAACAGTCGCTGATTTTTACAAAATAAAAATTGCAGATATGTACTCAAAACGTCGTCCTGCTAGCATTGCAGGACCAAGGCAAATTGCAATGTATTTAGCGAAAGAACTGACCAAGCGCAGCTTACCTGAAATTGGTGATTTATTTGGCGGGCGAGACCACACGACTGTGTTGCACGCCGTGAGGAAAATTACAAAAGATCGACATCAAAATATCGAATTGAACCAGCAGCTACACATTTTGGAGCAAACTTTAAAAAATTAAGCCTGTGGATAAAAAAATGATAAGTACAGCTTATCCCCAAAACCTCTTAAAACATTGAAAGTTATTACAATGTTTTAAGAGGTTTTGGGGATTTCTCAACACCAAATAAAACTCATAAGTTATTGATTTATAAATTAAAATTAGATTACCCACAAATTAAATCAACACTTACTACTACTACTATTTTTAAAAACTAACTTAATAAGGGAAGACATGAACATCGTTAAAGCGCCTCAACATGAATTTTTAGCTCTTCTGCAATCGGTTGCGGGAATTGTGGAACGACGTCACACACTGCCTATTTTGGCGAATGTGTTGTTTCGAAAAAAGGATGATCAACTACAGGTTGTTTCAAGTGATCTTGAAATTCAAATTAAATCAGCAGCCTCGATGGGGGGGGATGCGGGCGTTTTTACAACCACAGTCGGCGCACGTAAATTGATTGACATTTTGCGATCTTTGCCTGCTGATCAAATTGTTTCTCTTGGATCTCAAGCAAATAAAATTGTTTTGCAAGCGGGAAAAAGCCGCTTTACGCTACAAACATTGCCTGCTGAGGACTTTCCATTGGTTCAAGAGTCTGCTAAGTTTGGTGCGACTTTTTCTATCCCTCAAAAGGTTTTAAAGGATCTTTTACAAGAGGTTTCGTTTGCTATGGCGGTGCAAGATATTCGTTACTACCTGAATGGTATTTTGTTTGTTGTAGATGGTAAAAAATTAAGCTTGGTGGCGACTGATGGTCATCGCCTTGTTTACTCCAGTGCTGATTTAGAGGTGGAGGTTCCAAAGCAAGAAGTAATTTTGCCTAGAAAAACAGTGCTGGAGTTACAACGTTTGTTAGCTGATAACAGTGAAAAAATTGAAATTCAATTTGCAAATAATCAGGCTAAGTTTAATTTTGGATCTATGGAGTTTGTAAGTAAATTGGTTGAAGGTAAATTCCCCGACTACAACCGCGTGATTCCTCAAGGGCATAAAAATCACATCAGTATGGGGCGTCAAACACTTTTAACTTCTTTGCAACGCACCGCTATTTTGACGAGTGATAAATTTAAAGGTGTTCGCTTGAATTTTGAGGAAAATCTTCTTCGCATCTCCTCTAATAATGCTGAGCAAGAGGAGGCGATTGAAGAGCTTGATATTGATTACAGTGGTGATGCCATTGAAGTTGGTTTTAATGTGACTTATTTGATTGACGCTTTAGCCAATATGTCTCAAGAGATGGTTGGGATTGAGCTTGCTGATGGCAATAGTTCGGCGCTCTTTACAGTGCCAGAAAATGCAAGCTATCGCTATGTTGTGATGCCCATGCGCATCTAAATTTAACTCTTTATTTTCTCTAGGTTATTCATGTCTGAAGACTACACAAACGCTGGTGCTGATACGCACATTCCTATGGTTGTAACTGCTGCGCAAGCTGCGGCTGACTCTGCGGGGTACGGTGAGGGGTCTATCCAAATTTTGGAGGGTCTTGAGGCTGTCCGTAAGCGCCCAGGCATGTACATCGGGGACACCAGTGATGGCACGGGCCTGCATCACTTGGTTTTTGAGGTTGTCGATAACTCAATTGACGAAGCGTTGGCGGGACATTGTGATGATATCGTTGTGACGATTCATAGCGATAACTCAATTAGCGTCACAGACAACGGGCGCGGTATTCCTACGGGTGTGAAGATGGACGATAAGCACGAGCCTAAGCGTTCAGCGTCAGAAATTGCATTGACCGAACTTCACGCGGGTGGCAAGTTTAATCAAAACAGCTACAAGGTCTCGGGCGGACTGCATGGTGTTGGTGTGAGCTGTGTGAATGCGCTCTCGCAGTGGTTACGTCTCACCGTGCGCCGTGATGGGAAAGTACATGAAATTGAGTTTGCCAAAGGCTTTGTACAAAACCGTTTAATTGAAAAAGTTGATGGTGTAGAAATCTCGCCTATGCGCGTGACGGGTACAACCGATAAGCGCGGTACCGAGGTGCATTTCTTAGCTGACCCAGAGATTTTTAACAACATCGACTTCCATTACGACATTCTTGCCAAGCGTTTGCGTGAGCTGTCGTTTTTAAATAATGGTGTCAAGATTCGTTTAATTGATGAGCGCAACCAGCGCGAAGACAATTTTGCATTTGCGGGCGGCGTTAAAGGTTTTGTTGAATTTATCAACAAAGGCAAAAATGTTTTGCATCCCCATATTTTTTATGCGGCAGGTGAGCGCCCATCGGAGACTTACGGCGGCATACCCGGCACCAGTATTGGTGTTGAGGTGTCTATGCAGTGGAATGATGGCTATAACGAGAGCCTTTTGTGTTTCACCAACAACATTCCGCAGCGCGATGGCGGCACACATTTAACAGGTGTTCGTGCGGCGATGACGCGCGTGATTAACAAATACATTACAGACAATGAGTTGGCTAAAAAAGCGAAAGTCGAAGTCAGCGGCGAAGATATGCGTGAAGGCCTAGCTTGCGTGCTGTCTGTCAAAGTGCCAGAGCCCAAATTTTCAAGCCAAACCAAAGACAAGCTGGTTTCAAGTGAGGTGCGCGCACCTGTTGAAGAAATTGTTGCCAAAACACTGACTGAGTTTTTGGAAGAGCGCCCCGCAGACGCAAAAATTATTTGCGGCAAGATTATGGATTCGGCAAGGGCGCGTGAAGCCGCTCGCAAAGCACGCGAAGCCACACGCAAAACCGTGATGGGTGGTATGGGTTTGCCTGGAAAACTAGCGGATTGCCAAGAAAAAGATCCTGCACTCTGCGAGGTGTATTTGGTGGAGGGTGATTCTGCGGGCGGCTCGGCTAAACAAGGCCGCGATCGCAAGTTTCAAGCCATTTTGCCACTACGCGGAAAAATCTTAAACGTAGAAAAAGCGCGCTACGAAAAACTGATTGCGAGCAACGAAATTGTGACCTTGATCACCGCGCTGGGCACGGGTATTGGCAAAGACGACTTCAAAATTGACAAGCTACGCTATCACCGCATCATCATCATGACCGATGCGGACGTGGACGGTGCGCACATTCGTACCTTGCTGCTTACGTTCTTTTATCGTCAAATGTCTGAGCTTGTTGAGCGTGGTCATATCTACATTGCCCAGCCGCCACTTTATAAAGTGAAAGTCGGTAAGCACGAGCAATATTTGAAAGATGCGCACGAGCTGGATGCCTTCATGCTCAAGGTTGCGTTAGAGGGTGCGCGGTTGATGCCAAGCGCCGGTCAAGCGGTAGTGACGGGTGATGCCTTGGCCGAGGTGGCGCGTCAATATCAAATGGCTCAAACCGTGATTGATCGCCTTTCTAACTGGATGGATGTTGATGCGCTTCGTGCCATTGCCAACGGCGTTGCGGTGCACCTAGAGGATATGGAGGCCGCGGTGGCTTCTGCGGCAGCGATGCAAGCCGCATTAGAGGCGGGGGAGAGCACCACGGGCACACGCGCCGTTGTGCGTGCGGAAGTGGATATGCGTACCGATAAACTGCAGCTGGTTATTACGCGCTATATCCATGGTAATGCTAAGCCTAGCATCATCCATAGCGACTTTGTGCGTGGCAACGACTATGCAGCATTGCGCCGTGCCGCGGAAACATTTAATGGACTCATTGGTGAGGGTGGTGTGATTTATCGCGGCGAAGGCGAGCGCCAAAAAGAACAAAAAGTAACCGACTTCCGTGACGCCATGGTTTGGTTATTGCAACAAGCGGATGGTGCAGTTGGTCGTCAGCGCTACAAGGGTTTGGGTGAGATGAACCCTGAGCAATTATGGGAAACGACGATGGACCCGACAGTGCGGCGCTTACTTCAAGTCAAGATTGAAGACGGCATTGAAGCCGACCGCGTATTCACCATGCTCATGGGCGATGAGGTGGAGCCGCGCAGAGATTTCATTGAAACCAATGCGCTGCGTGCAGCGAATATTGATACCTAAGCCGCGTTCGGCTTAGGTGGCGCGTGCAATATCGCGCTCTTCTTTCCCAAACCAAGCCACATAGAGTACAGGTAGCACGAGCAGTGTAAGTAGTGTGGCTGTAAATAGTCCGCCAATGACGACGACTGCTAGTGGTCTTTGAGTCTCGGCACCAATGTCGGTGGAAATAGCCATTGGGAGCAGTCCTAAGGCCGCTAGAAGCGCGGTCATGAGGACGGTGCGTAGACGCTGCATGGAGCCCTCTTTAACCGCCTCTACGACGCTTAACCCC